>PDWI01004547.1_pt1 | contig 20407 bp, 20 predicted proteins | sample 1430891 | NCBI WGS metagenome assembly PDWI01 (sample SAMN01162508, study PRJNA174530) | Oral metagenome, whole genome shotgun sequencing project. | biome: Marine environment; feature: Marine mammal; material: Swab sample of the gingival sulcus; isolation source: swab sample of gingival sulcus... | reverse complement strand
CACCCTAATTCATAGTCAAAGACTACCTCAAAATATTATAACGTATATTACCCGTAAAACCTATTAGATTTTAATGCTCCTAGACCATTTTCAATAGCTGCATAATTAACTTCCACCACCCGTTAACTCTCTTCATAATTCACTATATCTCTTCTATTCATCGCAAATGAATTATACCATTTTTTCAGTCAATTGGCAAGTAACAAAAAGACCTGCTACACACAAGTCTTTTATATAGCATTACGTTAGCTTTAAAAAAACTAACGCTGCAATTAAATACATTCCGCCAATGATAAAATAATGATATCTTATCCCTCTTCTTCTCTTATGTTCTTTCGACTTCTTATAGTCATAATAAGTTAATCGTTCCTTCTTATCTTGCTTCTTTAAACCAGCTTTTGTGATTTCTATTACTTTTTTTACTGTGAATCCACCGCTATCAAAAATTCCTTTTTTTGTCACAAAAGAGAGTCCACCCATACCTAGAATAATAACGCTAGCTGCAAAAAAGGCATCGGATAAATTATGATAAAAAGAATGAATAGAATGTCGTTTTAAAAAGAGAATAAGAGCTATAATAATAGCTCCAAGTAGAAATACTTTAACAAAGTCAAGTATTCCTATTTCTTCTGGTTCTAACTCCTGATATTGATCAAAGAATTCATCCTGTTTATTATTTTTTAGCATATTTTTCAAATTCCTCATCATTACATAATACCCAGTGGTCAGGGCTTACTTCTCTGAATGTTGGTTTTTGCTGTGTATAATCATGAGCAAGTGCTGGAACGTAAATTTCTCTTTTTCTATTTCTCTCCGTTTTTGGATCAGGAGTAGGAATCGCTGAAAGCAATGCTCTAGTATATGGGTGACAAGGATTTGCAAATAATTCATCTGAATCTGCAAGTTCAACCATTTTACCAAAGTACATAACAGCAATTCTCTTAGAGAAATACTTAACAACAGCAAGGTCATGAGCAATGAATAAAATTGTTAAATCCATTTGCTCTCTTAAATTATTCATTAAGTTGATTACCTGAGCCTGAATCGAAACATCAAGCGCTGAAATTGGCTCGTCAGCGATAATAATTTCTGGCTTCATTACGATTGCTCTAGCAATACCAATTCTTTGACGCTGACCACCTGAAAACTCATGTGGATATCTATCTGCGTGCTCTGCTACAAGTCCAACCATATTTAATGCTTTAACAACTTCTTCTCTTATTACTTCTTTATTTTTTTCGCCTCGGATAATAAGTCCTTCAGCAATAATCTCTTTTATTGTCATTCTTGGGTCAAGAGATGAAACAGGATCCTGGAAAATCATTTGAATATTTCGAATAACATCTGTTTTTTGAGATTCTTTTAAAGCGTCTTTCTTCTTCTTTAAATCATCCTTCATTTCAGATGCAAGATCCGATTTTCCTTCTTTTTTAAGAGCTTTTATCTCTTTTTTCTTTGCAGGTATCCCTAAGTTAATGAGTTCATCTTTATAATATATTTCTCCACCTGTGATATTATACAGTCCGATGATTGATCTTCCGATTGTTGTTTTACCACAACCCGACTCTCCAACGATACCAAAAACTTCACCTTTTTCCACTGTAAATGAAACATCATCTACAGCTTTTAATTCTCTACTACCCATACGGAAGTATTGTTTAAGCCCTTCTACTCTTAGTATTGGTTTATTCATCTTTTGTAATACCTCCCCATTTTTCATGCATCCTCTTTATCCTATCTGTTATGATTGCTGGTGGCTCTACCTTTGGTGCATCTGGATGTAAAAGCCATGTAGCAGCAGAGTGCGTCGGTGTTATTTCAAACATCGGTGGCTGCATTTCAAAATCGATTTCAAGAGCATATTTATTTCTTTGAGCAAAAGCATCTCCCTTTGGTGGATAAATCATATTAGGAGGTACTCCTGGAATATACTCAAGTTTTTCCTTTGTATCTAAATCTGGCATTGCTGATAATAATGCCCAAGTATACGGATGTGCAGGTTCATAGAATACTTCATCTACTTCACCTTTTTCAACAATCTTTCCAGCATACATTACAGCGATATCATCTGCCATATTTGCAACAACACCTAAGTCATGCGTAATAAAGATAATACTTATATTTCTCTTAACCTTTAATTCGTTGATTAAGTCAAGAATCTGTGCCTGAATTGTAACATCAAGCGCAGTTGTTGGCTCATCACAAATAAGTACATCTGGATTTGATGCAAGTGCTATTGCAATAACTATTCTCTGTCTCATTCCACCTGAAAGTTCAAATGGATATTGATTATATCTATATCGTGGTAGAGGAATACCAACCTCATCCATTAAGTCAATTGCTCTTGATTTTGCAAGAGAATAACTCATTTTATAATCTTTTCTCGCTGATTCTTCTTGGATGAAGTATATTAATGAAACTGCTTTTTCATTATAGTTAACATTAATATCTCCTTGATTTCTTCTTTCAAAAGATCTTACAATACCTTCAGCGATATGTCTAATATTCTTTCTTAATGAATTTAACTCTAAATTCTCAGGAAGTCTATCTTTCTTTCTAACCTTCGCTTTTTTCTTTTCACTATAGTTTTCACTCTTATAAGCCTTTGTGAATATTTCAACTGCATTATCAATTGCATTAGCATAAGTATATGCCATACTATCTTTTTGTGTATCCAGTGTATTAATAGATTTTGCTACTAAAGGCTTTGATTCTTTAGCCACTCTTTGAGCATCATTAGGATTAAAATCTCCTTTTAAGCTAGTTTCTAAAGCATTTTTTAAATACTTAATCACTTCTGTTCTATTTACATTTACTTCTTTATCAGCAAACTCAATCGCTTTTGCAACATTTGCACTAAAATTATTATTGAATTCACTATCAAGTAATTCTTTTGCTTCCTCATTTAACGCTTCAATATTCTTATTTAAAAGTGAATCTCTACCCTTAGTATAAGAATAGTATCCAACGGCTAAGAAGTCTGGTGTATGTCTTTCAAACGCTTTATTAATAGCATTTTTTACTGCATCTAAACAATCTGTTAATACTTTCTTTGACTGCTCTGATCCCTTTGAACTCACATAGTCTTTCTTATCCTCTTCAAGTTTTGAAACCAATGAAACAAATGCAGTATCTGTACTAGGTATAATAAAGATATTGAAAGATTTATTAATATATTTTACTAAGTGATTTACTTTATTTGATACCTCTTTAATCGGTCTTTCAATAATATCAATTTTAATATCTTCAATATTTGAAATTACGGTTTCAAGCGTATCATGTGCAATATTATAATCTTGCTCTAATTTATTTCCTTCTGTAATGAATTTTGAAAACTTATCCATTAATGAGCTCACATCCCCTGAAGGAATACCAGCTTTACCTAAATAAGATTTTAATCCAGTAAATACATTTTCATAATTTAATTTTGATTGTCTTCTCTGTGCATAGTTATTTGCAATCATCGCTTCTGTAAGCTGCTTACCCACTTTCATAATTGGATTTAAACTTGACAGTGGATCCTGGAAAATCATCGCAATATCATTTCCTCTAATTTGGTGGAATACGTCTTCTGGAACCTTTAAAAGGTCTTTTCCATCAAAGTACATCTCTCCACCTTCAATAATCGCATTACCCGCTAAAATACCGAGCATCGCCTTTGCAGTAACTGATTTACCTGAACCAGATTCTCCAACGATTGCAAGTGTTTTTCCTTTTTCAAGGTTAAAACTTATATCTCTAACAGCCTTAACTGTTCCATTATTCGTCCAAAACGATATCTCTAAATTTTTTACTTCTATTACTGACATTAGTCCTCCACTCCTCTCAACGACGGATTGAACGCATCACGAAGTCCGTTACTAAATAAGTTAAATGAAATCATCATTATAGATATTACTGCCGCTGGGAAGAATAAAATATGTGGATCAGACTGTAAATAAGCCTTTGCCGTTCCTAGCATTGTTCCTAAAGAAGCCATATTCTTACCGTGGAAGTTTACAATTCCAAGGTATGATAATGTAGACTCTGTAAGGATAACACCTGGGATAATAAATGCTGTTGCTGTTATAATTGTACCTATCGCATTTGGATAGATATGTTTAAACATCAATCTTGAATCTTTTGCTCCAAGCGTTTTTGCAGCTAATATATATTCTTGTTTCTTAAATCTATAAAACTGAGTTCTAACTCTAGAACCTACTGAAATCCATCCTGTTAATACAAAGGCGAATAAAAGTCCACCAAATACTGATACTTTTCCAGTCTTAACAAAGTGTAATTGGAATAATGTTGCAACGATAATAAATGGCATACCATTTAAAATATCTGTTACCCTTTCAAGTAATATATCAACCCAGCCACCATAGAAACCAGTTACAGCACCGTACATACTTCCAATAAAGAAGTTAATAATTGATACTGCAATGGCAAGTGAAAGTGATAATCGAATAGCATGTGCTAAACGAATGAAAATATCGTTTCCATTTGCATCTGTTCCAAATGTATTTGCTGGTTCATGTCCATTTTTATAGATATAATAGTTATAGTATAGCACTCTGATTTGAGCCATACTCTTTCCTTTTTCTAAGTAGTATACTAAATTGCCATCTTCATCTCTTAAATAATTATCATAGAAGCCTTTTTCTTTGAGTGTTTCAAGAGACATTTTCTTTCCTTCTGGCGTACATGGCATTCCTTTTTTCTCAAGGAACCATCCATTAGCATCTGCTTCATCTTTATTTGCATATTTATTATCATAATCCACCATTGGATATAATATATGAATATTGTTTTCTTCTTCGTATTTTCTTATATTTTCAAGTTCATCTTCACTAATATTTAAATATTTGAACCCAACAAAATAATAGGTATCGATACTTGCATTTCTATATGTTTTACTATCTATTTTTGTTGATTTTGGAAGTGTTTCATCAATAAATTCCTCTTCGTGTGATACGATAGGATTAAATTTTGAATTAATTGCATCATTCCATGAAACAGGCTCTCCATCTGTATCTTCAGCACCTGCTCCAATACCAACAACATAAGTATAATACTTATTATTTAATTTCATTTCATATGTGCCATCCCAAAATCCGCTTCTTTCAAAAGCCATAATTTTAGGTCTTACTTTTGCATATACTGCATCAGAATACGTTATATCATATCTTGATACAAAAGGTATTAAAAGACCGTATAAAACTAGAATTAAAATCAAGTAAGTTGCAATAACTGATGATTTATTCTTTCTAAATCTTATCCATGCATCCTGAAGATATGTTATCGCTTTCGTTTCAAATTTAGCATCGTATTGTTGATCTTTCTTCTCTGCTAATTTTAATTTTTCCTTTGGGACTGATTTAATCATTTCTTCTATATTCATTATCTTTCACCTACTCTAATTCTTGGATCTATAAATCCATAACTTAAATCTGTTACAATTAATGACAAAATAGAAAGTGCTGTATAGAATGCTCCTGTTGCTACGAATAAGTCATAATCTAACAAACTAATAGAATTTATATATAATTTACCTATTCCATTAACAGCAAATATCTTTTCTATGATGATAGAACCACTCATAATTGCAAGTACGAAACCGATAATACCTGGAAGAATAGGTACCATTGCATTTTTAAGAGCATGTCTTCTAATTGCTTGTGCTCTTGTTAATCCTTTTGTTCTTGCAAGTAACATATATTCACTTGTTAATGCTTCAGAAAGCTCTGCTCTAACACTACGAGCAAAACCTGCTATTGTTCCAAATGAAAGCGCTAAAATCGGTAATACCATTGATTTAAACATTACAAATGTCCACCAACTACCTCCAGCTTCTGCTTTCGAACTTACGATTACAGGGAACAATCCTGCCTTAAATCCTAATGTATACTGCAGTACAAATGCGTATACAAAACTTGGTACTGATATAAATACCATAATTAAAGTAGATATTGTATGGTCAATCCATCTATTTTTATAAATAGCGGCTATTACTCCCAAAAGAATACCAATAGGGAGTGATATCACCATAGAGTAAAGATTTAGTATTACTGTAGGCGGTAGTCTACTTACTATAACATCAAATACCGGCTCCAAGTAATCTATTTTCCATGAATATCCCCAATTATTTTCTGTTACAACATTCTTAACGAATATCATATATTGCTCAACGAGTGGTTTATTATAACCAAGTGCTTCACGACGTGCCATTTCAAGCTCTGCTTGAGAACCCATCATCGGAACTTCTGGCTCTAAAAGTTTTATAAGCATATAACTGATTGTCATAATGATAAAAAATGTTATAAAACCGAGCGCAAGTCTTTTTAATACGTATTTAAATGTTCTCATATTTTTCCTATATACCTTCCAATTCATAAAATAGCTTGGATAGAAAATCTATCCAAGCCATGCAGAACAAATTCTGCAATATTATTCATAATTTAATTGTCCGTTATTTTCTTCTACGAACGCTTTCCACTCTGCATCAGTATAGTTGAATTTAAGGAATCTAAATCCACCAAAACCATACATAAGGTTATAATCTTCTTTTGCATAATCAACTTTGTATGAAAGTAATGATGCTGAAGTATATGTTCCAAGTGGAATACATTGATAAGCTTCTAATACTCCTCTTTCAAGTTGTGCAAGTACTTGTAATTGCTCGTCTGCATTTTTAGCATATTCACCTAAACCATTGATTTGGTTCGACCAATCTTCAAATGTTCTAGTTTCAGTAACAGTTGTTCCGTCCGCTCTATTAATAGTCATTTCAAGAGTTTCTACTGATGGGTTCCAACCATTAGACTCATGGATTTTTTCAAGTCCACCCATATATCCTGGGTTAGTATAAAGTCTAATTACTGAGAATGGATAGAATGCTGCTCCACCCCATGCACCGTGGATTGCCATATTCTTACCTAATGCAACGTTATCATATCTCTTCTTATCACCTGATTCAAATACAACTTTGATTTTACCTTCAAATGGCGTTCCCATTGTACCTTCATTTAAGTAGTTTTGAAGTAATTCAGATTGTTTTTGATGCTGTGGCGTAAGCTCTGCTGGAGTTACCATAATTTCAAATGGTACGTCCTGTCCATCTTTATAAATTCCCATTTCGATAGCCTTATCATAAGCAGCCTGGAATAATGCTTTTGCTTCTTCTAAGTCTCTACCTGTAACTTTTTTGTATTCAGCGTCAATTGTTTCATCTGTATACTCAACTTCATATAAGTCAAGAACTGCTTTTTTCGCATAAGAAGATTTTCTATATACTGAATCTGGGTTATTTGCCATATCATAGTAGTATAAATTATTTAATAAGTAGAATGCTGGCTTAAATCCAGAAGTTGCTTCTTGACAGTACTCAGTTCTATCGATAGATCTAGAAACTGCTTTTCTAAAGTCTTTTAAGTGGAACATTGCTCTACATCCACTACCTTTTTCCTTATCTCTATTTTGAAGAGTCGTTAAATCAGTAGCAAAGATATATCTTGCAGTAAATGTTTCATCCACTAAGCTTAATCTATCTGATTTCTTGAATTGAACCATCTTATCAGCATCTAATCCAAGTTCATCTACATTACCTTGCATAAATAACTGCTCTTTTGTTGATGGATCTTCAACAATATCGATAACAACTTCATCTGCTCTATACATTCCGTTTTCAGGATTGAATTTACCATCTTTAAATGCCCAGTAGTATTCGTTTCTTTCTAAGATAATCTGCTTATCTTTTTCAAATGATTTTATCTTATATGGTCCGCAGCTCATTGTAGTCTCTATTGAAGTACCGTACTCACTAGCTTTTAATCCTCCAACTTCTTTAATATTCTTAGTATAAGTTGGGATATGTACAAGCCATGAACTACTTAATGCTGAATGCATGTAGAAAGGCTGAATTGGATTTTGTACAATATAAAGAATTGTATAATCATCAACTTTTACAACACCAACTTTTTCCCAAGGAGTCTCAGGATATACTTCACCGCTATCATATACTAACCACTCTTTATAAGCTTCTGGATTCTTATCACCAAATGCAGCTGAAGCAGCATTTAATTCAGTGATCATTTCATCAGTAAAAGGTACGTATTCGTCTTTGTATTTTTCAAATAAATCTACGCCATTCACAACGAAGAATTCTTTGTATTGATCATCTTCATAGTAAGATTTAGCTTCTTTTCCAAAGAAAGCAACTGGATTAGTAAGTGTTAAGAACATTGGCTTACCTTCAGAAACGTCAGCACCGTTTTCAACAACGTTTTTATAAACAGGTTTTCCTGCTTTATCATTGTTAAAATATGCCTGAGCATTTGCTATCGCACTTTCACCTGAGATATAAGTATTTGATCTGTAGTTTTTCATCATTGGATCTAATAAAAATTTAGCTGATTCAATGTAATCATCTGCTTTGATCTCATCGCCATTTTCCCACTTCATACCTTCTCTTAACTTAATCTCATAAACGTACTGCTCTGTAGCATCCGCTGGAACGCCGTATTTTTCTTTATCAGCATAATCCGCTGTGATATCTTTTACGCTTGTTGCAGCATCATAACCATACATCCAGCCTTCTTCATCATTAGGTCTAAATGTATAGTATACAAATGGTGCCACTGTGTAAGTCATGAAATCACTTTCATTACTGTTTTCCCATGAATGTGGGTTCCAGTTAAGTGGCTGTGCACTCCATGCTGTATTATAAGTGTAAATTCCTTCTGTTTCAGTAGCTTCTTCACTTTCACTACTGCTCTCTTTTTCAGTACCTGTTGCTTCAGTTTTTTCTGTTTCCTTTGCTGGCTGCTCAGTCTTATCGCCACATGCCATTAAAGAAAACATCATTACTAAAATAACTAGTACAAAAATAAATCTTTTTTTCATATTTCCTCCTATAAATTTTGTAGTTAAATCTACCATCGTCTCATTATAATCTTTATGAATAATATTTGTCAAACGTCTTAGTTTTAGAATAAACTTTATACTTAAGTTTAAAATTTTTGAAACAAAAAAAATCCATTAATACTGGTATTTTAGTATACCAAGTGTTTATAATCCTATCCAATATTAGATTTTTGTAATAATTTCAGTTTTTTTATAACCATTGACTTTATGTTATAAATAGCCATCATTTATTAAAAAAAGGTAAACTCTACACATAAAATACTTATTATAATGATATAATAAGTAAAAGTAGAAAGGATAACTATGGATACCATTTTAAAAACAAAAAGACTTATATTAACAACACCTTCTTTATCTGATTTAGAAGAATTATACACACTTACATCAAAAGAAGAAGTCAACTTATTTAATCCAAAAGGAGCAGATAAGAATATCAAAGAAGCAAAAGAGACTCTTATAAAATTTATAGAGAGCTGGGAAAAAGATAATATAGGAATATATACTGTAAGACTACTTAAAAACAATGATTTTTTAGGATATATTGGAGTGTATTTAAAGAAGGAATTTAATATGAAAATATTCAACCTCTCTTACCGCATTGAGCCCATGTACCAGAGAAAAGGATACGTAGTAGAAGCCTGCGACTGTATTTTAAAGGAAGTAAAAAAAGAATATCAAGGCATTCCTATAATGGCTCTTACAAAAAACAATAATCTTCCTTCTATTAATCTAGCAAAAAAGCTCGGCTTTATTTATAATGAAGCATTCGATGATTACCATGAAAAAGATGATGTATATTTATTTAATGTTCCAAAAGAAATGTCAAGTACCTACTTAAAAAAATCCTAGACTAAGCTAGGATTTTAATATTATCTTACAGGACAAACGCCCGACTCACAGCCTTCATTCCCAATATCAAATAGGACTTCTTCTTTTTCATATTTTCCTATTAAAGACGGTCTAAACGTCTTCATCTCTCGTACTCTCTTATTATATTCTTCTTCATCGATTGCTTCATAAGGAAGTAAATCATAAAAGCTATCATCTAATGATAAAAAGGAAACAGCCATAATATCATCCCAATGATTCCATACCCATTCTTCTACTTCTTCCCATTCATGATTTCTTACATGAACAGTGATGGAGCAGTTATGATCTACATAACTTTCCATAAACATCTTATAATTTTCAAGCTGTTCAATGGCTGAAACATCATATTTTGTTCTTCCTTCTGGTGCTTTTACAGGAAACTCTACCACCTTTGTGGAACAAGTTTCCCATTTTTGACCTACTTCTGGAAATACTGGATACCCAAGTTCTTCACATACTTTTACAAGAGGATCATCCGCATTGATTCGAACCCTTCTTATATAATATGGTGAGTGAGAATAATGCACGCCACTGGATACCGTAGGGAGCTGTGAAAGCGTTCCCTCTGGCTTTACTGTTGTGACTAAAAGAGGTACATTCTTACCAAGTTCTAAGGCATACATCTCAGCTTCTTTATTGGCAACATCTCTTAATTTTGTTAAAAGTTTTCTTTCGTCCTCTTTCGTCATCTTTGTTGCATTCACCATATCCTGCCAGCCTGTTAAAGAGCAGCCGATTAATCTATCTTTTGACTGCGTTGCATCCCATTTAGGAAGTTCTAGTTCAACACAGGTCATTCGATAACCCGCTCTAGCAGAAAGTCTTTGTGCTCTTAAAAGAGCTTTTTCATCTAATACACCCTGTTCATCTACAAAAGAATGTACATTAATTGTGGTTAAATTACAGAGTCCTTTATCATCAAGAAGAATTTCACCACAAGGATTTACGCCATTAAAATTCGGTCTTCTCTTTGAGCCAGCCTCTGCATTCACCCAAGCAGGCTCTCCTGAATAACGCATTCTTTCTATCTGCCAGTGAAGTTTTTCTCTGGTTGGTTTTTCTAAATAATAGATAGAATTATTTGACATCTGTCGATGGATAATCTCTTGATCTACAATCCACTTTCCATCCACTTGTTTATAAAGACCTGATTTTGCATCAATAGCCTCTGTATCATCTGCATCCAAAAGAACGATTTCAGCTGTTCTTCTAACCCCACCAACAACGACATTCTCTCCAATAATATTTGCAATATCCAAACAGTCGATAGGCTTTAATTTCAGCTTCTTCTCTGATGTATTAAAACTCGCTTTTTTTATTGTTTTATAAATTTTATCAAACATATCTTTTAAACTAGAATGTCCTGATGCTGTGCCGCCAAATGTCTTTAACCTCTCTCCCTTTGGCCTTACATGGTCATAATCAATGATAATGGTTTGAATCTTTCTAAATTCATTATTAGCAATTAATTTAAGGAAGATATCAAGCGACTGAACCCAACCTTCTTTACTGTCACCTATTGTAATTTTAGCTGTATGATTATAAAAGAATTCTAAAGATGTATTATCTTCTCTTTCCTCCATTCTCATCGGTGTATAGTCCTTATGAACTATTTCAAAATCTGTTCTTAGCTTAGGAAGTTTTTCGACATCTTCTTTTAAGATTCTTACACCAACACCAGAACCAATCATTAATAAATAAAACACATCAACAAACGCTTCTAATGAATTAATAATTTGAAAGGAGCAATTATAATTTGCCATAGGATAGTATTTTGCAACATCTGTATTTCCTACCCAGAATGTTCTTCCTGATAGGAACTGACGTAGATGATAAATATTATCAAATAATTCTTCTGCTTCACTTCTTGAAGTAGGCACTAAACTACAATTATATTCTACCGCTCTTCGTACCGTCTCCCACCAATCTTCTCGTCTTTTTTCTTCTTTTAACCAACGAGAATATGTTCTATAATAAACAAAGTTTCCAAGCTCTTTTAATGGAGATTTTCCATGTTTATACTTACTGATAAACTCATCTGAAAGAATTCTATCGTCTTTATAGCGAACATTTCTAGTTCGGTCTCTTTCTGAACGATAGATAATGTACTGCTTAGCAACATCCTTTCTTGAACTCTTCATCAGTTCAATCTCCACAATATCTTGGATTTCTTCTACTGTGATATCTTCTTTATTATTAGCAATTACTTCATCTATATTATGCAGTATTTCTGATAGTACCTTTTCATCGACTCCTTTTTCGGTTTCATACATTGCATTTGATATAGCAATTCTTATTTTTTCATTATTATAATGGACAATATCTCCTGTTCTCTTTATAACCCTTATCATCATTCCTCCTAACAATATATAGTGTTTAAACATTTTTTATATACTATATATTGTATCATATTTTATTTTTTTTTCCATATTTTTTGATGAATTTCTATAATAAATTTTACAAAAAAGTATTATTTCACTTCATTACTCTCTTTTAAAAAAATAGATCTTTTACTGTACAAAATATCAAATCTATTATATGCTATATATACTATAAGGAGATATGATGGGATTTAAAAGAAATAAAATGATGATGGATTTTGGAGAAACTCCTATTGAAAATTTATTTATAACAGAGTTTCTTAAAAATGCACCTGAACTAGCTATTAAAGTATATTTACTTGCATATAAATATTCTTTTGATGATTTTAACTATACCAATACGCATATAATGAAAGAATTTGGTATTAATCAAACGCAATTAGATAAAGCCTGGGACTACTGGATTGAGAGAAGTATAGTAGAAAAAATAGAACATTCTGAAGGATATGATATTAAATTTTTATCCATAAGAGAAAAATTTGTAGAATCTTTTTATAAAAATCATGTCAGTGATGTGAAAGTAAAAGAAAAGAAAATATATGACACCAGTACCGATTTTAGACCTTTTATGAAGGAAGTAGAACAATATTTAACACTTAGTATGAATCAACAAACAGATATCGTATCATGGATTCTAAATGATAAAATTAGTCCTGATGTCATCTTAGGGGGATTTAAATATACCATAGAAACCAGAAAAATAAAGCATAATGCTTTTAATTATGTTAAAAAATGTGTTGAAGACTGGCATGCACAAGGTATTAATAGCAAAGAAGATCTTGATACCTATCTGACTACTTTTTCTGAAAATTATAAGCATTATGTTGAAATATATCGATTGCTTGGATGGCAGGATAAACCAGCAGCTGGCCCTATAGAGATAATGGATAAATGGCTGAATACATATCATCTTCCTATTGGTCTTTTAAAGACAATGATTACAGAAATTACAAAATCAATAAAAGGTGGTCGAACAAATATAAAATATTTTGATAAGGTCATTACAGATTATCATACAAATGGGATTAATACGATAAAAAAATATGAAGAATATATAAAAAATCATAAGAATAAATCATATAATAAAACAAATACTGCAACTGATACAAATAAAAAACATAAACTCTCTCATAAGGAAATAGAGAAAAAACTGCTAGATAAACGAAAGAAAGAACTCGGATTTTAGAGGTGAGTATGAATATATATAACGAAATTAAAAATGTACTTCAAAAAAGAAGAGACTCAGCGATAAAGGAAGCAAATAAAAGAGAAGCTGAGCTTAAAAAATATCATCCAAAACTAAATAAAGTATTATCAGATATCAATGATTTAAGTATAGAAATGGCTAGAGATATTATTATTAATGGCAATAAAAATCTTACAGAATACAAACAAAAAATTGATCAATTAAATCTAAAAAAATCTGCTATATTATTTGGATCTGGTCTTGGAAATGATTATTTGGATGTGCATTATTACTGTAATATATGTCAGGATACAGGGTATGTAAATGGAAAGCCTTGCAGCTGTTATAAAGAGGCATTAGCAGAAATTCTTTATAAAAATTCCAATATAAAAGAAATCTTAGAAAAAGAGAATTTTAAAACATTTAATGAAAGGCTTTTTTCCGATCAAGTGGATCCAGAATATAATCTATCGCCTAGAAAGAATATTCTAATGAATAAGAAGATGAGCATGAATTTTATTGATGATTTTGAGCATTCAAAAAATCTATTATTCTATGGAAAAACAGGACTTGGAAAGACTTTTTTATGTAACTGCATTGCGAATGAACTGATTAATCAAGGCTATATCGTCATATATGAAACAGCATTTAAAATAATTGATACCATCAGTGACTATCGCTTTTCCAATAATAAAACAAAATCTTCTAAGCTGGAATATGATATGATTCTAAATGCGGATTTGCTGATTATTGATGATTTAGGAACTGAAATGGTGAATAATTTTTCAAAGAGTGAATGGTTTAATATTATCAATTCAAGGCTTTTAAATAATAAAAAGACGATTATTTCAACAAATTTTGAATTTGATGTTATCAAAGAAAAATACGGTGATAGAATAGCGTCAAGATTATATGGGCATTATACGATGCTACCCTTCTTTGGGAAGGATTTAAGATGGGAATAAGGTGATTTTTAGGAATCATCTTTTTTTATTGACATAAAGTAAGGACTATGTTATATTTAAAATGAACAGCGTTCATTTTGGAGGAAGTATGAATAATAAAGTAACATCAAAAGAAGAAATATTAGAAATTGCAAAGAAAATGATTGATGAAAATGGAATGAACTCTCTGAGTATTAGGTCTTTAGCTAAAAGCTGTAATATGGCTACAGGCTCATTATATAATTATTTTTCTTCAAAGAATGATTTAATTATAAAAGTAGTGACTAGCTTTTGGCATGATTTTATGGATTTAGATATTAAACATAAGACGAGTTTTAACGATGCTGTTATCCATTTAATCCAAAATATTTCAGAGGGGAAAAAGCGTCATCCGAATTTCTTTAAACTGCACTCTTTTATCTTTGATGAAAAGAATAAAGAAGAAGGAAGACATCTTATGAAGGAGTATTTAGAAACAATTAAAGAAAATATGCTCTATGTACTTAAAGAAGATACAAAGATAAGAAAAGATGCTTTTGATGAAACATTTACCCAAGAGATGTTTATTGATATTATATTTAATCTTATTTTATCGTATTTAATACAGGATATGGATAGTCAGTATATTTATCTACTATTAGATAGGTATTTATATTAAAGGGGGCTTTATGCAAGCTATTATTGAAACGGGTTTTGATATCATCTATCTTAGCTCAGTTGTTATTATTGGAATCATGATGATAATAAAAGGAAGAACAAAGGAATATAAATTATTTGGTATTATGGCGATTACTCTGGGTTTAGGAGATGCGTTTCACTTAATTCCAAGGGCAGCTGCTCTTCTTACAAGCAGTCTTTCCGCAAATAGTTATTATCTAGGGATAGGAAAACTTATTACTTCCATTACCATGACCATCTTTTATATCATCTTATACTATGTGTACCGCATCCGATATGATATAAAAAATGAACAAAATATAACTTATGCAATGTATATTTTAGCAGGGATTCGAATCGCTTTCTGCCTGCTTCCAGGAAATGAATGGACTTTTCTGAATCCTCCTTTATTTTATGGGATCCTTAGAAATATTCCATTTGCTATTATGGGCACGATCATCATTGTATTATTTTATAAGAAAACGAGAGAATATAAAGATACTTCATTTAAACATATGCATATAACCATTATTTTAAGTTTTGGATTTTATCTACCAGTTGTTCTATTTTCAGGAATGTTTCCAATCATTGGTGCACTGATGATTCCTAAAACACTAGCCTATGTTTGGACTATTTTAATTGGTTTTAATGATATGAGAATGAATCAAAAAGAAAGGATAATAATATGAAAAAATTAATTAATATTGCATTTATTTATGCATTTTTTGCACTTGCTTCTGGTGTGTTTTTTAGGGAATTTACAAAGTTTTATAGCTTTACAGGAGATACTAATTTATCACTACTTCACGTACATATGCTTGTTTTAGGTACCATAATCTATCTAATTCTCGCATTATTTTCAATTAATACAGATCTACTAAAGGCAAAGAAATTTAAACTATTTAATATCATCTATAATATTGGTCTAATATCTATGTTTATTATGATATTTACAAAAGGAGTTTTAGAAGTAATGAATGTTACTATGAGTAAAGCACTTACTGCTTCTATATCTGGAATATCAGGTCTTTCTCATATTATATTAACAATGGCATTTATTCTATTATTTATGATTATGAAGAATTTAAAAGTAGAAAAATAAAAAGTATTCACTACAATATTATGAAAAACAAGAAGTCTATAAACCATTCTAATCACTATGGTATAGGCTTCTTTTTTATGATTTTTCTGTCAAATAAAATGATTTAAACTTCTTTATAACATATGTAATAAAGAAGTTCTTGAAATTTTTAAAGTAATATGTTATAAATAAATTGAGGTGAATGTTATGGATTATAATTTTGGACAAGATTTAATATTTATTAGAGAGATTCTTGAATTATCCCAAGATGAACTTGCATCATTAATTGATGTGAAACAAATAACAATATCTAGAAGTGAATCAACAAAGACAAAACCTAATAAAAATTTATTAGAAAAAGTTTATTCTTTTGCTTTTTCTAAAGAAATCAATTTAGGAAGATTAAAAGAAATGTTTTGGAAAGAAAGTATAAATAAAGATCATAAATTATTATTTCATGGTTCGAAAAGCAGTATAAAAGGTCCTATAGATGTAAGCAAAGGAAGAAAAGATAATGATTTTGGTCAAGGTTTTTATACTGGAGAAACTTATGTACAAGCCATATCCTTTGTATCAAATTTTGAAAAATCATCTATTTATTTTATTGATTTTGATACAAGTGATTTAAAATGTAAAAAATATAATGTAAATCAAGAATGGATGATGACAATAGCCTATTATAGAGGTAAACTGGAAAAATATAAAAACCATCCCCTTATAAAAAAAATAATTAAAGAATCAAAAAATTGTGATTATATAATTGCTCCTATTGTAGATAATAGAATGTTTCAAATAATAAATTCATTCATTAATGGTGAAATCACCGATGAACAATGTAAACATTGTCTAGCTGCTACTAATTTAGGCTATCAGTATGTATTTAAAAGCAAAAAATCAATAAATAATATTAAATTAATTGAAAAATTTTATATTTCTGAAAATGAAAGAGAATATTATAAAAATATAAAAAGCTCAGATACAAAATTAGGAGATGATAAAGTTAAATTAGCTCTCATTCAGTTTAGAGGCAAAGGACATTATATTGATGAAATACTTCAGTTTTAAGTATATTAAGGAGAAAATTTATGATGAAAATAGATAAAAATGGTTTGCTCTTATGTGAATTACAAGCAAAAGCATTTGAGTTATCACAAGAATTCATGCAAACAAGTTCAGCAATTTTTATTAGGAGATTTATGAATAGTGAAGTTGCTAAAAACCTAGATAAGGGTGTTTTTTTAGAGCGTAGCATTGAAGAAAAAGGCATATTAAATAGAATTAATGAAGAGTATGGAATATCACAATATGGAAAAGAAAAATATACTAAGAACGAATTATATTGGATCGGTTATATCTATAGATATTATGCATATACTTATAATATTTCATCAAGACAAGCATATAAGAAGATAAAACCAAAAGAACTTAGATCTCTATTTTTAGCTTATCATACAATGGATCCTAAAGTAGCGATTGAGCGTATTTTAGAATCAAAAAATCTAATACTAAATGAAGAAGAAAAATTTCTAAAACAATATGAAATATATCGAAAAATGAGAAAAGAAAGTATTTCTAATACAAAATAAGATCTATTTCACTACAAGATTGTGAAAAACAAGAAGCCTATAAACCATTAAAGTCACTATGGTCTAGGCTTCTTTTTTATGATTTTGCTGTCAAATAAAATGCTTTAAACTTCTTTATATTACTGATGATACATCCTCATATTTTACTAAAAAAAGCCTACAAAGTGTAGAGTTATTTTTTAAAAATATCTCAATAAAATTACCTTTTAAAGTATGGGGTTATATTTTTTTATTCTTCTTAAAAGATACAGCTAATAACTATATTATTTTGAATCCAATGCTTCCATTAAATCATCCATATTGGTATAGCCTTTGACATCAGGATCACGAGCTATTTGTTTAGCTTCTAACATTGCATCTATGGTTTCTTTACTATATTCAGGCATTGCTACCTTAAAAGGCAAACCATTTCTTAATATACATTGTCTAAGAAATATATTAACCGCACTAGACATATCAAGACCAAGATTTGAAAAAAGTTCTGAAGAAAGTCTTTTTATATCAGCATCTATTCGAATTTGAGTCGGTATTGTTTTAGCCATAATATAACCTCCTTTTTATAAAATTATAATACAAACAGTTTACATTGTCAATCAAAACAGCAGATATGTAGCAAAAATATAATGAAATTCCTTAAAATAAAAGTGATTCACTACTAAATAAAATGCTTTAAACTTCTTTATATTTGATATTGAAGATTTTTTATATAGAATAAATAAATTTTACGAGTATAATATGGTGATATGGTCTACCGCATTGCCATATGTAATGCTAAAAATAAAGAAGATGCAGAAGATATTTTTCAAGATGTTTTTATTTCTTTGATTAAAAATCTTCATAAAATCGAAAATGAAAAGCATCTTAAATACTGGTTAATACGAACAACAATAAACTTCAGTAAAAATTTACATTTATCCTTTTGGAAGAAAAAAGTTCTTTTAGAGAATAAGGAAAAAGGAAAAACATATATAGATGATGAAGTGTTATTGCTTAGAGAAGAAATAAAGACTCTTTCTGATAAACAAAAATCAGTGATTTATTTATATTATTATGAAGGATATTCTATTAAAGAAATATCTGAAATACTTAATATATCAGATGGTACTGTTAAATCACGTTTAAGTAGTGCAAGAAATAATTTAAAACTTAAATTAGAAAGGAGTTAAAAATGAATATAAGTAAAATAAAAGCACCTGATGATTTGAAAGAAAAGACAATTCAATTAATGGAAGAAGAGCTAAACAGTTCTTCTAGATTTAAACCCCTTGCTTCTGTAGCTATGATATGTATTTTAATGATATGCAGCGTATTTGCTTATGATTATTTTTCAAGTATTAAAGTAAACCAAGTAGAAATACCTCCACTGGATCCAATGTATAATATAAAGGCTAATAAACTAACAGAAAAAGCCAATGAATATGGTATTATTTCAGAAAAAAATTTAACAGGAAGATTAAAATTTCAAAAAGAGCTAGGCGTTTCCTTATTACATCTTCCATCAAGTATCGATAACCCTTATATTATTGAAAAAATTCAAAGTGATAATGAAGACTATGTGATATTAACTCTTTATAATTATGTTTTAGGAGATACATCTGATTATAACTATAATTCAAAGAAAGAATTCTATACTTATAAAAAAGGAGCTGAGTATAAAACGCCCTTATCACTAGAAATCGTCATCATGTTAAGTGAAGATCAAATGAAAACTGGTTGGAATGAAGAATATTTAGGACGCTATACATTCGAAGAAAACTTTATATCAAAACAAGGATATAGAGTTAATATCATTAAAACCATTACTAACAATAACCATATTCCTACAAGAGCTGCTATCTTTGTAGTAGATGGTATACAATATAAACTAACTGGTAGAACTAGTTTAGAGAATTTTAAACATATTATTGATAAAATGATGTATGAATAGAGATAGAGATTCTATCTCTTTTTTAGATAATTAGAAATATATATTTTACTTTTTGCAATATATATATTGCATTTCTTTTTTTTATATGATACACTGTAAGTACAAAGGAGAGAATCATAGTGAAAAATAAAAAATTAAAACTAGCTCGTATTGAAAAAGATTTGACTCAGAAGGAGTTAGCAAATCTCGTTGGTGTCACAAGACAAACCATTGGGCTAATTGAAACAGGAAACTATAATCCAACTATCAGTTTATGCATTGCTATATGTCATGTACTAGATAGAACATTAGATCAGTTATTTTGGGAGGAAAAAGAAGATGAAAAGAAAAATTAGAGATGAACGTGTTGAACTGTCCAAATTGCTTATTTATAGAGATTTATTATTTATTATATTATTTATGATGCTAGTATCAATTTTCAATGATGTCTTTATAGACAAACTTGATTTTTCAGAATATTCATCTAATATCCTTATACTAATAGCAGCTACTACTTTTCTTTTTATCAGAAATTTATGGGCTGGAAATTTTATTAAAGTATCAGAAATGATGGATAAAAAGAATATTATCCTATCCAGTTTTCTATTGAGTGTATTGATAATTAGCTTTGCTATTATTTTTAATTATAAAAAATTTGGCATTTCTTATAGTTGGAATTATGCGTTGTTAATTATGACTTTATTTATAATAATATTTATTCTATGGACTGTTATTTTCTACTTTATTTACAAGAAAGAAACTGAAAAAAATAAAAATCTACTACAAGATTTAGCGTAAATTGAAAAAGTAACTGCACCAATTTTATGAAAAATAGAAAAAACACTAAAAGACTTGTTAATAAAGGTTTGTAAAATCTTTAAAACAGGTCTTT
>PDWI01008109.1_pt1 | contig 20409 bp, 16 predicted proteins | sample 1430891 | NCBI WGS metagenome assembly PDWI01 (sample SAMN01162508, study PRJNA174530) | Oral metagenome, whole genome shotgun sequencing project. | biome: Marine environment; feature: Marine mammal; material: Swab sample of the gingival sulcus; isolation source: swab sample of gingival sulcus... | reverse complement strand
ATAAAAAACTCATGAACCAATACCTCAGACTTGTAAAATTTTTAAAATTGTACCGGATTTGAACAGATTTCAGCCGTTTTTTCAGGAAATAGCAAAGATTAGGTGTTATACCAGTTCTGCTTTAAAAATACTCAAAAAATAAAATGATGAATTTTTGTGATAGATAAGGCGTAAAAATTAAGTATAGCCGTAGCTATGGTTTATTTTTACAACGAATTATAGCATAAAAAGGCACATTTTATTGAGTAATTTTGAGGTAGAAATGGTATTATATACGTTTGTTGTTAAGACTTTCTTCTTTTTGCCATAAATTTCCCAAAATCTCCTCGTAATATCTCGATATTACTCGAAAATTTCATAAAGTTTCTAATCAAAAATAAAGAAAGCTGTGGTCACAATATTAATCGAAATCAGGTTTATAAAGCAAAGTAGAATTTTTTATGGTATTGTAACTCCTAAAAAAATACCCCGTTATGCCTAATTAAAAATTGCGTCTTTGTCTCTGGTGGTAAAAGTGCCGTATTTGTTAATGTCTTTTGGGCAAATTAAAATATCACACTGGTTAAATTTTTTTAAAGAACCGGTGTTTGATATTATTTTATACGCTCGTTCCAATACCGTGAAAGAAGTTTTTAGTTCTGAAATTTCTATTTTTTCAAAAGAATTTAAAAATACACCTATGGTTTTGTCCGTTACAGGAGCAATTAAATCCACCGGGAAATTGTTTAGCGTACCGCCATCTATGTAGTAATTTCCGTCAATTTTTACCGGTGTAAAGACTCCGGGAAAAGCTGCAGAGGCTAGAATAGGCATTATTAGAGGACCTTTGTCAAAAACTTTTAACGAACCATCCAGGATATTAGTTGTTGTTATAAATAATGGAATTTTTAGTGTATCAAAATTATCCTCCGGTAAAATAGCTTTAAAATCCTGATAAAATTTGTGTGAAGCTACCAATCCGGGTTTTTTCCATGCGTATCTTTGTAGGCTAAATAGATTTACTGAATTAAAAAACTGTAAAATTTCCTGCCATGGTAATCCGGCCGCGTAAAGAGCTGCTACTATGGCACCGGCACTGGTTCCTGCCAAATGGGTGGGTTTTATTTGATTTTCCTCCAGAGCTTTTAGCACACCTATGTGTGCTAGGCCTTTGATACCACCTCCGGATAATGCTAAGCCTATTTTCATACATTTTATTTTTTAAGAACCTGTAGTTCAGTTATTTACTTGTTTTTTGTGGGTAATGGCTTTTGTTTGCCAAATGCCCATTATGGACTTTCATACGTTTAAGTTTTGGTAATCAATTGATAATAAATAATAGAGAATAAACAATCATAAATTCCTTATTTGATGGTGCAAATTCACAAAATTGCTGTTATTAGGATAGAGATTAATCAATCTTTCAATGGTTACTGTTGCTTTGTCTTTGTTTTTTTGTTGGTAATAATGAAATGCAAGGGCGTATAATAAATCCGGATTGTTGGGAAATTTTATGAGGGTGTTTTCCAGAATATCCTCTGCTTTTTTAATCTGGTCGGTTTTGTCATAAAGTAAGCTGAGGTTATATACAACTCTGATGTTATCCGGCATTAATTTACGGGCCTTTAGCAATTGTTCAATAGCTTCATCCAATCGGTTTAATTCTGCATACAAGAGTGCCAAAGAATAGTAAGTTAAGCCAAAATCCGGTTCTTGTTCTATGATTTGTTTAAAAACAAATTCTGCTTTTTTATAGTCTCTGAGCTGGTAGTAAACCTGAGCCAAGTTGGTTCTCGCCATATTGTTCCTGTTATCTATTGCCAAGGCTTTTTCATAGGCTGATTTGGCTTGGTTTAAATCTCCTTTTTTCTGATAAAAAATACCTTTTCTGGCTTGTCCGCCGGAAAAATCGGCATTGGTTTTTAAGTAGTTGTCAAATTCTTTTGAAACCTTTTGGTAAGCCGGTAAAAAGTCATCCGGAATGCTATTTTTAGGAATTGGTGCTAAGGCATAAAAAGCTTTTACCCTTACACTTCTGGTGCTGTCTTTTAATTTTGTAAGTATATATGGTGTAAAATCTGTTGTGGCTATTTCGCTAAGAACATCCAAAGCTGCTCCTTTTACCAAAGGGGATTCGTCATCTAAAAACGCCAAAAAATCTTTTATTTTTTCCTGTAATGGGTATTGTTGCAGTGCACTTACGGCAGAAGCTCTGGCAATATCAGGGAAAACAGTGTCTTGTGCCAGTAGCATCAGATTTTTATCTGCATTAGGTTCACCTGCAATTGCGGGGGCCAGATAATCAGAAAAATGGATACCATCTGGTTTGCCGTATAATTCCTGATAGGCTTTCCATGCGTATTCATTAGTCCAGGCGATATGGCATTGTGTACAAGCATTTGGGGTTCCATATTTTATGGATTGGTCTGGCCTGGGTATTCTAAAACTGTGATCACGCCGGTAATCTATGCCCATATAAGTGTTTCCTGTCATATGACAATTGATACATTCCGAATCTTTGGTATGCTTGGGATGTTTTGTGTGTTTGGTAACATCATAAACATCCGGGGTATGGCAACGGGTACAAAGATTATTGCCGGTAAATTTTAATTTAGTAGAGTGGGAATTGTGGCAATCCTTACAAGAAACACCATGTTTATACATTTTACTCTGTAAAAAAGAAGTATAAACATAAACCTCATCCAGTATCTGGCCATCTGCATGGTATAAGGGTGCTTCAATTAATTGTGGAAAATAATGGTCTGGTAAGTTTCCGCTGTGGTTGTAATTTTTAGAAAATTGTTCCCGTCTCATGTGGCATCTGGCACATTGGTCTATCAATGTTTTGCTATCGGTCTGGGAAGTCATAAAGAGGTGGCTTGATGTGTTTTTATAATCATCGCCCAATTTTTTAGCTTCGTTTACGTGGTCTTTTCCTGGGCCGTGGCACGCTTCACAACTTACATTAATAATGGAATATTGGGTGTTAAAAGTTCCGGTATTCTCTTCATAGTTTTTTCTAACATTGGTAGAATGGCAGTCGGAACACATGGTGTTCCAATTGAGTCCGCCTCTAGACCAATGTAACCACTCACTATGTACTATCTTAAAATCCGGATAGAGGTCAAAAAACTGCTGTTTTTCTACATCCCAAGCAGTTCGCAGGGCTTGGTATTTGCCATCAGGAAATTGTACCAGATATTGTTGTAAAGGCTTTATGCCAAAGGTGTAGATTACCTTATAATCGTGATATTTTCCGTCCGGGCCCTCGGTATTAACATAAAAACTGCTGTCTTTTTTAAAAAAATGAGAGGTAACACCATTGCTGGTAAATTGTTCACCCGAAAATGGAGCCAAAACAGTAGTTTGTGTGGCTATTTCCATGGCCTTGTCGTGATCAGATCCCTGCCATTCCTTATATGCTTTTGCATGGCATTCTGCACAGGTTTTACTGCCTACATAATCGTCATCAGGAATAACGTTTGTATGTAGTGCGATATGTTTGCTAAGTGGTTTATAAGCCGATTCTTTTTTTTGGCACGAAGTTAATGACAGTGGTAAAACAACAACAGGTAAAAGAAAAAATATACAATAATTTTTTATGTATTGTTGCATGAATAGTTATGCCGGTTTTTCTAATGCCAATTGCCATTCTACCGTAGCTACACTTCCTGCTTCCAAGGTTGCTAAGCCCCAAGAATTGTTAAAGCTATTGGCTGTAGCGGTCTGGGGTTCTATGGCAATAAAATTGGCTTTGGGTGGGGTGTATATTTGTAAATATTTAACCGAAGGGCTACTGTCTATATACAATTTATACTCAGGTGTTTCAAAAATAATGCGATTTTTATCCAGTACAAAACAGTCATCAAATTGTTGGTTTTTAATTGGTAAAACCTCAATAGGTTCAATGTCTCTTATCCTTTGCGGAAGTATGGCTGCATTCATTCCAATGCCTTTTGAACTTTTAAAATGCAAATTGCTGTTGGGCAAATCACTACTCTTAAAATAAGGATGCCAACCTATGTTATAAGGAAATGGTTCGTCATCTGTATTGGTAACATTAAATTGTACATTCAGTTGGTTTTTAGCAATGGTATAGGTAAGTTCTACCTTATAAGTAAAAGGAAAGCCTTTAGATTTTTTGGTTTCGTGGTAAGCCAAGCCTATTACAGCTTTATCATCAGACAGATGGGTGTTTATTATCTCAAAAGTCTTATTGTAAAGCAAGCCGTGCAGTGCATTTGCTCCATCATTTAGGTCAAATTGATAAGATTTTCCCTTAAACGTATATTTTCCTTCCGCGGTACGTCCCACAAACGGAAAGAGTAGGGCAGAGGCATAGGTAGTAGCATAGGTTAGCGGGTGTAAATCATCAATAATCTTAATATTATCCAGTTTTAATTCTTGTAAACTGGCTCCTTGGTCTAAAAAAATAGCAGCTTGTACGTTTATTGCTTTATTAAAAACGGTTAAAATAGTGCCTTCCGAAGTTTCTTTTTTTAAAATTTCAAACAAAATAGTAGGTTTTTTAATGCAGTATAAAGGTACGAATTAAGTATTAAAATTAATCTTAAACGGCTTAATTTTTTATAAGAACTCATCTAAACAAATTTTATTTCATTTTAACTCACAACTCTTTTATCTTAATAGTAAGGAGTTTGTGAATCTTTGACTTTGGTTAAAAACAAAAAGTAAAGCTTAATTTCAATTATTGTAACAATGATTACTTTTTTATTATAAGATTAATATTATTTTTGAATGGTTAAATTCTCTATTATGAACAAGTTACTTTTATTATTGATTATTGTTGCCATTTTGGTTTCCTGTAAGAATACGGAAAAGAGCAAAAAGGTTGAAGAAACAAACAAAGAAAATGCTGTTAATATTGACTCTGTGTATCTGTCAAAAGGGGCATTTTATGCTAAAAATACGCAAAAAGTTTTGGGGAAAAATTTATTGAAAGCTATGAAGAAAGGCGGCCCTGAATACGCTTTGGCATTTTGCAATGCAAAGGCTATGCCATTAACAGATAGTATGTCAGTACATCAGCAAGTTAAGATAAGCAGGATATCTGATAAACCCAGAAATTCTAATAATAAAGCCACTGCAGAACAGGAAAAATATATCAATGCTTTTAAAAAACAATTGGCTAATAATGAGAAAGTAAAACCAATTTTGGAGAAAAAAGACGGTAAAATTCATTTTTATGCTGCTATTATTACCAATAGTATTTGTTTAAAATGCCATGGCGATGTTGCAAAAGATTTGGATGAAAAAGTAGTGAAATCTCTGGCCAGTTTATACCCCAAAGATCAGGCTGTAGGCTATACGAGCAATCAAATAAGAGGAGCATGGCATATTGTGATGGATAAAGTGGAATAGTTTCTTTAACATTGGGTTAATAATTTGGCAAATAGTTTTGTTGTTTGCTTCTTAACCTGATTTCGATTAATATTGTGACCACAGCTTTTTTTATTTTTGATTAGAAATTTTATGAAATTTTGGCAAAAAGAAGAAAGTCTTAACAAGAAACGTATATAACACCTCATCTTTGCACTTAAAAACCTTTGAAATATCTTGATATTTCTTCATGCTTTTAAGTGCAAAGATGAGGTGTTATATACGTTCTGTGAAAACAAGATTAACCGAACTCAGGTTATTAATATTTTATTTGAATAACTGACCTTTTAGGTTGAGTATTGTAGTCATCTGTTTTGATAAACCTCACTCTGAATTTCTTCGGAAGTTGAAGTATGGTGCTATTATTAGATTAAAGTGTGTAATCTACTAATAATCAGGTGTGTGGAGAAAGTATTTTAGAGTTGATACGAAAGTTTTAATTTTAAAATTTTTTATCCTCTGTTCGCATTTTCTTAGGGCTTTGGAGGTTTGTCTCTTATACTCAAAAACTTTAATGACGGAACATTGAAGATATGATGCCTTAACTTTGCCAAACGTACAGCCAGCTATAGCTTATTACGTATTATGAGGTATAAGTTTCAGCGGAGGAAAGTTAAGCTCAAAACTTTTTAATTTCCGAAGTTTTAGTGTAGGGTTACGGACGCTGTTCTTTAACAATTGACCTAATAATCCAATAACGTTTTTTCGTACACCATTAGTGTTTTCTAAACATTTCTAAGTAACCTATGTTACTAATAATCATAAATACTGCCCTTATTTTTGCCGAAAATTTAATTGACCGATGAGAAAAATATTTTATGTCATAGTTTTACTTTTAGGGATTTCTGTCCGGGCACAGGATGCTGGTTTAATTACAAAATCTGATGTGCTTAAAAAAGTAAAAGAGCAGAATTACAATATAAAAATTGCTGAGCAGGAACTTTATTCTGCTAAAGGGGATTATAGACAGTCTAATGCTGTTTTTTTGCCAAATGTAAAATTATCCCACACTGCTATGGCTACTACCAACCCACTAATGGCCTTTGGTTTTAAGCTAAATCAGGAGATAGTTACGCAGGCAGATTTTAATCCTGCGGCACTAAATAATCCGAAAAAAATTGAAAACTACGCTACCCAAATTAATATAGAGCAGCCGCTTCTAAATTTGGATGCTATTTACCAACGGAAAGCGGCTAAGACAAAATATAAGGCTTCTGAATTGCAACTTAGCCGGGTAAAAGATTATGCCATACTTCAGGCAGAAAAAGCCTATATGGAACTGCAACTGGCTTATAAAAGTGTAGCGGTTCTCAAAAAAGCTTTGGCTACCGCAAAGGAAAATTTGAGAATAGCAAACAGCAATTATAAACAAGGGTACCTTCAAAAATCTGATGTGCTATCTGTAGAAGTACGGGTTACGGAATTGAATAATCAATTGCAGTTTGCCAAAAGCAATATTATCAATACCTCAAATCAACTTCAACTAATTATGGGCAATTTAGAAACCGGGGTATTGCAACCGTCAGACAGCCTTGTCTTAGTTGATACATTGGTAAATACCACCGATTTTTCAATACAAAACAGAAAGGATGTAATGGCTTATGCAAAAGCAGTGGAGGCCAGAAAACAACTGTTGAGATCAGAACGCTTGCGTTCTTTGCCCAGGCTCAACCTCTTTGGTAGTTATGAGTTGTATGACGATGCCCTTTTTGCCGGTAATGCCAATGGATATCTGATAGGAGCGGCTCTTAGCTGGGATATTTTTGAAGGTGGCAAACGATTGGGAAAAATGTATAAAAACAAAGCCGAATTAAAAAAATCTGAAATAACACTGGCACAGTATAAAAATGAAAGTGAATTGGCTCTTAGCCAGGCCAGGCGAAATATAATGGATATAAAAAATGAAGTGGATTTGGCTGCATTGGCATTACAACAATCTGATGAAGTATTGCGAATAAGAACCAATCGGTTTAAACAAGGCTTAGAAAAAACCACGGACATATTGCAGGCAGAAACACAATTTGCACAAAAACAATTGGCTTATTATCAGGCAGTTTTTAAATATAACTATGCCATGGCTTATTTAGATTTTTTAACCAAACAATAATTAAACAACAAAGAAAAAATTTCAGAATAATGAAAACAATATCATATTTAACCATTTTATTCTTAACCACGGTACTTTTTTATAGCTGTGGAAGTGATAAACCTGAGAAAACAGCCATTGATACATCGGCAATAAAAGTGACTTTAGATTCTGTTGTAAATACAGATATTTCTACTTTTCTATCTGTAAGCGGCAGGGTAGAAGCGGTAAACAGTGCCAATCTAAGTACCAGAATTATGGGTACGGTAAACAAGGTTAATGTTAAAATAGGGGATAAAGTTCGTAAAGGCCAGTTGTTACTGAGTATTAACAGTGCAGACATGAGTGCCCAACTGGCTCAGGTTAATGCTAAAATTACCGAGGCCGAAGCTGCTTTTGAAAATGCAAAAAAAGACTACGAACGTTATACTAGTCTGTTTTCCGAAGAGAGTGCATCGCAAAAAGAGTTGGATGACATCACTGCTCATTATAATATGGCAAAGGCCAGATTAACCGCAGCAAAGCAAATGAAAAATGAAGTGAATGCTCAGTTTTCTTATGCTAACATAAAGGCTCCTTTTAACGGTGTAGTGGTAAACAAATTTGTAAAAGCCGGCGATATAGCTAATCCCGGTATGCCACTATTAGAAATAGAATCGCCGGGAGAATTTCAGGTGGTAGCTATGGTGCCTGAAAGTGAAATTGCAACCATAAAAGCCAAAACAAACGTAAAGGTAGTTTTAAAATCTTTAGATACTACCATCACCGGAAAAGTATCCGAAGTAAGTACCTCAGCAAAAAATACAGGCGGACAATATCTGGTTAAAGTAGCTTTGGATAAAACAGATGCCAATTTGTTTTCAGGTATGTTTGTAACAGTGCAGTTTCCGGAGAACAACAACAATAACGCTTTGGTTTTGTTGCCTGAGTCTGCAATCATAAAACAAGGCCAACTTACAGGAATTTATACCGTAAGCAGTCAAAATACGGCTATTTTAAGATGGATACAGTTGGGTAGGAATTATGGAGAAAAAGTACAGGTTTTATCAGGATTGGAATTTAATGAACCATTTATTTTATCAGCAGAAGGGAAATTGTATAACGGGGTTAAAATATCGTATTAAAAGCCCTATAACCTAAGTTAATTTAAAAAAGCAATAGCTAAAAGATATTACCATGAAAGACGGAATAGCAGGTAAAATTGCCAAAGCATTTATAAGTTCAAAACTTACAGTACTCCTAATGATTGTATTTATGATTATTGGTGTGTATAGTTCGTTTTTAATTCCCAGAGAAGAAGAACCCCAAATAGATGTGCCTATGGCAGATATTTTTGTGGGTTATCCTGGAGCCAGCCCTACCGAGGTAGAAACCAGAGTGGTAAAGCCATTAGAGAAACTGGCCTCAAATATAACAGGAGTAGAACATGTTTATGCCACCGCTATGTCCGGACAGGCTATGGTGTCGGTTCAGTTTTATGTAGGTGAAGATATAGAACGTTCATTTGTAAAACTCTATAACGAGATTAATAAACACATGGACATTATGCCAAGTGGTGTTACATTTCCATTGGTAAAAACCCGGTCTATAGACGATGTGCCTATGCTGGCTCTCACACTGTGGAGTGATACTTATAACGATTACCAGTTAAAACAATTGGCACAGGAAGTAAACAATGAAATAAAAGAAGTAAGCAATGTATCTGCCACCAATGTTATTGGCGGTAGAAATCAACTGTTGAGAGTAACGTTAGACAAAGATAAATTGGCCGAAAGCGGATTGGACTTTTTGTCTGTAGCAGAAAAAATAAAAGCAAATAACAACCAATTGAAAGGTGGTACCTTTGATAAAAACGATACCGAATTTGTAGTAAGAACCGGTAATTTTCTAGAAACCGCCACAGATGTTGAAAATCTCATTGTAGGTATCAAGCAAAACAAGCCTATTTACCTAAAACAAATCGCAAAAGTGGCCAATGGCCCCGAAATTCCCAAAAATTATGTCTCGCTCGGTTTTGGACAGGCTGATAAAGATAAATCTGCAGCATTTCCTGCGGAATATCCTGCGGTAACCATAGCAGTAGCCAAAAGAAAAGGAGCCGATGCCATGAAAATAGCAGATATTGTTATTGATAAAATAGATTATTTAAGAAAAAATCTAATTCCGGATGACGTACAGGTTACAATTACCCGAAACTATGGTGAAACCGCATCGCATAAAGTGTCTGAATTGTTATTGCACCTTATAGGAGCTATCGTAGCCGTTACCGCAGTAGTGATGTTGGCTATGGGATGGCGAGGTGGTTTGGTAGTGTTTTTATCTGTGCCTATTACTTTTGCCTTAACGCTACTGAGCTATTATATGATGGACTATACACTAAACCGGATTACTTTATTTGCTTTAGTATTTGTTACGGGAATTGTAGTTGATGATTCCATTATTATTGCAGAAAATATGCACCGCCATTTTAAAATGAAACGTTTGCCATTTAAACAGGCAGCCATTTTTGCCATCAATGAGGTGGGCAATCCTACTATTTTGGCTACTTTTACAGTAATAGCCTCTGTTTTGCCCATGGCATTTGTTTCCGGGCTTATGGGGCCATATATGTCGCCTATGCCCATAGGAGCTTCTATCGCCATGATTTTATCACTTTTTGTGGCATTAACCATTACACCATATTTGGGTTATCTGTTTTTAAGAGAAAAGGACAAAAAAACGACAGAAGACAAACCCAAAAAAGAACTACAGAGTACTTTTATTTATAGAATTTATGACAGGTTAGAACGGCCGTTATTGGAAAACAGAAAAAAAGCCTGGTTGTTTTTGGGAATAACTTTCTTATTACTTATGGGTTCAATAGCTCTGTTTTTTACCAAGACGGTGGCCGTAAAAATGTTGCCTTTTGACAATAAAAATGAATTTCAGGTTGTTATAGACATGCCGGAAGGCACCACCTTGGAACGAACGGCGGTAGTTGCCAGAGAAATTGCCCAGTATTTGGCTACAAGGCCAGAAGTGGTTAATTATCAGAGCTATGTGGGTACATCGGCACCCATAACTTTTAATGGCTTGGTGCGGCATTATGATTTAAGGGGTGGAAGTAATATGGCAGATATACAGGTTAATTTAACAGACAAAGCCGAGAGAAGTAGTCAAAGCCATGATATTGCAAAATTATTACGTCCCGAAATACAAAAAATTGGCTCAAAATATAATGCTAATGTAAAAGTGGTAGAAGTGCCGCCCGGCCCTCCGGTACTTTCCACTATTGTAGCTGAAGTTTATGGGCCCGACTACGAAAGTCAAATTGCTATTGCCAATCAGGTGAAAGCACTGTTGGAAAACACCAATGACGTGGTAGATATAGACTGGATGGTAGAAGATGACCAGAAGGAATATAAATATGTGATAGATAAAGAAAGGGCAATGCTTAGCGGTGTAGCTCCACAGCAGATTGCCCATACTGTAAATATGGCTCTTTCCGGAAGGCCGGTGAGTTATTTATACAATGAAAACAGCGTTAATCAAGTAGGTATAAGTTTAGAAATTGAGGAAAAAGAAAAATCTGATATTTCGGATATTTCTCAACTAAAAGTAAAATCCCAATTACAAAACATGGTGCCTATTGCAGATATTACTGATGTAAAGACAACTATAGCCGATAAGAGCATCTTCAGAAAAAATCAAAAAAGAGTAGTATATGTACTTGCCGATATGGCCGGAAAATTAGAAAGCCCTGTTTATGCCATTTTAGGTATGACTGACCGTTTAAAGAAATTGGATTTACCAAAAGGATATAGCATAAACGAATTGTATTTAAACCAGCCTCAGTTTGAAGATAATTTTACCGTAAAATGGGATGGCGAATGGCAAATTACACTCGAAGTATTTAGAGACTTAGGGATGGCTTTTCTGGGAGTAATTGTAATTATTTACATACTTATTGTAGGCTGGTTTCAGAACTTTAAAGCCCCTGTAGTAATGATGGTGGCTATCCCGTTATCACTAGTAGGAATAATATTAGGCCATTGGCTGATGGGAGCATTTTTTACTGCTACGTCTTTTATAGGTATGATAGCTTTGGCCGGAATAATGGTGCGAAATTCCGTTTTATTAATAGATTTTGTAAACCTTAGGCTGGCAGATGGAATATCTATTAAAGAAGCAGTAATAGAAGCCGGTGCCGTACGTACCACACCTATATTGCTTACGGCGGGTACGGTAGTAATAGGAGCATTTGTAATCCTTTTTGACCCCATATTTCAAGGCTTAGCCATCTCTTTGATGGGAGGCACCATAGTATCTACAGTTTTAACACTGTTGGTGGTGCCATTAGTCTATTATATGATGGAAGGAAAAAAGTTGCAACAAAAAAATGAAAAACAATAGATATTCATAAAAGTATCTGATTATTAATTAATTGCTAAAAATTAAACCTATGAAACTAGTAATTTTAACAGTGGTGGATGAGTTTGAAAAACAAATCATTGAGCTATTAAAAGAGGCGGGAATAGAAAACTATAGCGAGTCGCAAATAGATGGCTATAAGAATTCAACATCCGTGTTGGAATCCTCCAATTGGTTTTCCGGTGAAATAGGTGGAGTAAAATCGCGAATGTTTTTTTCGTTTAACACATCTGATAAGATAGATAAACTATGTGAACGGGTAGAAGAATTTAATCAAAATTTAGAAACCAACAATCCCGTAAGGTTGGTTGTAGTACCTATTGAAAAATTTATATAAACCCCAGATAAATTATAAAAAATGATAGATAGATATATCCGAGCTATAGCCGGAAGTTTTGTTATAATAAGTGTTTTATTAGCCATGTATGTAAATATAAATTGGTTGTGGTTTACCTTATTTGTAGGAGCCAACCTTTTACAATCTGCCTTTACCCGCTGGTGCCTGATGGAGAAGATATTGTTTAAACTCGGGGTGAAAAAATAGGGAGATAGCCGTAGGGTTAATTTCTTCAAGGTATATGAGCAGTGCCTTGCTTGCCGCTAGGCAAGCATTGCTTATCACCATATACGCTGGCATAATAACACTTCCTTTTATGTATTAGGCTTAATTTTGAGTTTTCGAATATTTAAAAATAATCATTAAAATGTGGATTATTAAAGTTGTAATTATGTTAAACCACTTCATTATTTATATTTAGTCAATATAACTAACAAAAAGACAGCAAAGTGACCCTCTTGATATCAATTTGTATTTATATGCATATTAATAAAATTAGATACTGTTTCCCTTATTTCCTTATCATGCCCGACTAAAAGATGACCGCCACTATCAAATATTTTCAAAGTGCTGTTCTTAAATCTCTTAACAGAATCAACAAACTTATCATATTTTGTTAATTTGTCATCTTTAGCTTGGATAATCAATGTGGGTACTTTTATCATTTCAATATCATAATAATCATAATTTACTGCCATGTCGGGATTAGTAATCTCTCCATCTATTTTTACCCCTGCTTTTCTTTCATCAATTGGCAACATTGTTTTAACAACAGTACTCTCCATCCCCATTATACTTTTAAAAAACGGACTGATTAAGTACATAGCTAGATTATTACATAAAAAATCTGGTGGAGCTTGGTGTAAGTTTATTTTGGCTGGTTTTTTTGTTTCAGGCATTGCAGAACTATATAGAATAAGCCCCTTACATCTCTCTGGATAATCAAGGGCAAATCTAATAGCTACAGTTCCTCCAGCAGATGTTCCTAAAATAAATACTTTATCAATATTTAGTTTATCCAAAAGTTCCACATATGCTTTACCTTGTTCTTCAGGTGTACCTTTACCCAATATATCACTATTAAGGTATCCAAAACGTGAAGGAGAAATGATTCTATAATCATTAGACAAATCTTTTACACTTTCATATCCTTGGTCAAAGCCTCCAAATATCCCATGACAAACAAGTATGACTTCACCAGTACCCTTATCAAGATATTCGATATTTCCATAAGATAAAGCCATTTGACTTGGATTATATCTATCTAATTTTTCCTTAGCATCCTTTATAAGTCACTTTTAAGATTTAATGCCATGACAACAATATATAGGATACCTACAATTACAATAATTATAAGTATTATTTTCAACTTTTTCATTCTACTATCTTCCAAGTATCACAAAACACATTTATAAATGCTTCAACTTCTTTTTTCCTGTCTTCTAATCTTTCTGTTTTTACAGTGTCTTTTACTTCAACTTTTAATTTTCTTCTTTTGAAAATTGATTTATATATTTTTTTTCTTTCTCATTATTAGGTAATTAGATGTTATTTTTGCCAATTCATCCATTTTTGGTTTTTTGCCTGTGCTTGTCCAGATGAAACTTTTTTCGTAGTGTTTTAGTCTGCTCTGAAGACTAATAAAAATTGTTTCATAATTTAAAAATTTTATTGTTCATTTTAATGGCAACTCACATTTTAAAATGGGGACATTTTTTGACATTTTTCATTATTTTCTGTGCGTTGGTTTCTAAAATGGCAGGCAACTATAAATTTAACACTGTTCCTGAAATATTAACCAATCTTCTCATAGTACAACGCCTTAATTATTCCATCTGCCAAGCCAATTTTTGGTACAAATATTTTGTCTGCTTTACTCCATTTCATGGCATCTAAGTATATTTTACCGGCCGGAATAATTACATCTGCCCTATCCGGATTTAAGCCCAGTTCCGAGATGCGTTGTTCATAGGTAAGTTGTTTTAAAAATTTGTGATTGGCCCTTAAATAAATATAAGACAGCGGACGGCCTTCGGGAGTATTGGACATCTTGAATATTTTGTTAATATTTCCGCCAGAGCCAATTAAAGCTATTTTTGACAAAGATGCCGCTTGGTTTTTTATCCAATCTTTAAAAACTGTACGTATTTCTTTCTTTTTATCTTTTTCTAATTGCCTTACAGTACCCAATTTAAAGGATTTTGAGGCTACAATTTTGCCTTTGGAAAAAAAAGTAAGTTCTGTACTGCCACCACCCACATCAACGTACAGGTAGGTTTTCTTACCCAGTACCAGTTCGTTTAAATCAGTTTCTGAAATTATTTTTGCTTCTGTTTTTCCGTCTATAATATCAATGCTTACGCCACATTGCTGTTCTATCTGGGTAACTATATCCCGGCCATTTTTTGCCTCACGCATAGCAGAAGTGGCACAGGCTTTAAATTTTTTCACCCCGTGAACTTGCATTAGCAGGGTGTAGGCTTTCATGGCATTGATAATTCTTAGTGTATTGTTTTTGGATATATTTCCTGTGGTAAAGACATCGGCTCCAAGCCGTATAGGCACCCTTACCAGAGAAGATTTTTTAAAATGTGTTGGCTTGCCTTTTTCTTCAATGATATTTGAAATAAGTAGCCGTACACCATTAGAGCCAATATCTATGGCAGCATATTTTGTTATTTTCAATTGGTTATGTTTATTATTTGTGAAACTTAGGAAATTCTACCAAAATGGTTTTTCCGTTTTTTATATTTTTCCAATGTTTGATGTCAAATTTTAGCCCGATGACACCACAGGTAGGTACATGAGTTATGGGTTTGCTGCCAAATTTGTTTACAAAAGTGTTTATACCGTGGTCGTGGCTAAAAATAATAACCGATTCAAAGCCATCGTCTAAAGCTTTAACTGTTTTGATGAGATAACCGTCACTAAAACTGTACAAGGATTTACTGATACGTACATTTGCCAAGGGGTAATTAAAAGTGTAGGCAAAAATCATTGCCGTATGCAAGGCTCTGTTGGCACAACTGGAAATAAACTTATGCGGACGTTCTATCTCTTTCTTTAAGACTTTTGAGATGAGGTAAGCATCATTAATACCCCGCTCTTTTAACGGCCGGTCTATATCTTCTACATCATATTTCCAAGATGATTTTGCATGTCTTACTATGAATAGTGTTTTCAATTTTATATTAATTATTAAGTTGTCGAGTCATTTGTTAATTGTTAAAGTGCCTAAAATTAAGAATTTAATATTTAAAATTAGAAAACTCAGAATTTTATCTGGCCTCCGCTGAACTTAGTTAGCATTTAATGTCTTGTTCTCCGTATTTATTTAAGGTGCCAACCTTTCCTTTTTCCAGTTGTAATCTTTTTGTAAACGATAACGAATCCTGTCGTGCATACGATTGGGCCTGCCTTGCCAAAATTCAATGCTTACCGGTCTTACCAGATAGCCGCCCCAATTTTTTGGCCTTGGTATTTCTTTGTTTTTAAATTTTTCTTCAAATTTTTTTAGTTGTTTATCCAAAAATGTCCTAGATGGTACTACCGCACTTTGTTCAGAAGCCCAAGCTCCCAGTTTTGAACCATCAGGGCGTGATTCAAAATAACCGTCGGAAGAATTTTCTGATAGTTTTTCCGCATGGCCTTTTATAATAATTTGCCGTTCCAGAGCCGGCCAAAAGAAAGAAAGACAGATATTGGAGTTGGCTGTTATAGCCCGGCCTTTTTCTGATTGATAATTGGTATAAAAAATAAAACCTTCGTACGTAAACTTTTTAAGCAGTACCATTCTATTTTTCGGAAATCCGTCTAAACCTATAGTGGCAATATTCATGGCATTGGCCTCGTGGACAGTATCATCATTTTCTGCTTGCATAAACCAGTCCCTAAACATTTCAATCGGATTTTTAGGTGTGTTTTCTTCCAAGAGGGCATCTTTATCATACTGCTTCCTGTAATTACTCAAGTCTTTTTCCATATTTTTTATCATCACAAATCAGGGCATTTTATTTAGGCATAGAAATGTCGTCATTATTTTTTTTATACATTAATAACAAGCCAATAAAAGTTATTATGCCATTAATAATTAACACAAAAAATCCGAAATCAAATTTATAATATTTAATGCTTAAATAATTAATCAAATACGTTAAAATTGGTGATAAAATGGCGATAAACGGTATGGCTCTATCATGAACTTTTAATTTAGTAAATAAACCAAATGCGTATAAACCCAGCAGCGGCCCGTAGGTATAACCGGCAAACTGATAAATTTTTGCAATTACAGATTCATCGGCAATAAAATATTTAAAGATTAAAATGGTAATGGCCAGAATTACAGAAAACAAGATGTGGGCTCTTTTTCTTATTCCTACTTGCTTATTAGCGGGTTTTTTATCTATTTCTAAAATGTCTATGCTAAATGAAGTGGTAAGGGATGTTAGAGCACTGTCTGCACTGGAATAAGCAGCGGCTATCAAACCCAGCAAGAAGAATAGTGATACCCCTATACCTAGATCACCTTGCATAGCTATGGTGGCGAAAAGGTCGTCTTTGTGGGCATCTATACCCTTTTCCATTGCATATTTTGTAAGCAAAACGCCTAAGGCTAAAAAGAAAAAATTTACCACTACCAATGCTCCGGCCAGTGAAAAAACATTTTTTTGTGCATCTTTTAGAGAGCGGCAGGTTAAATTTTTTTGCATCATATCTTGGTCTAATCCGGTCATCACTACTGCTATAAAAGCACCGGAAATGAATTGTTTCCAAAAATAGTTGCCTGATTTTACATCATTAAAAAAGAACTGTCTGGATAAATCGCTCTTGGCTACATAGTCAAGCAAGTTGTCTATATTCATGGTATTTGCAATGCTGTAAATGCAAATTCCCACGCCTATGAGCATGAACAATGTTTGTAAAGTATCTGTCCAGATAATGGTTTTTATGCCACCTTTAAAGGTGTATAGCCATATTAATGCAATGGTAACAATTACCGTAACCCAAAACGGAATGCCGTAACTGTCAAATAGAATGAGTTGCAACACATTGGCCATTAAAAAAAGCCGGAACGATGCTCCTACAACTCTGGATATAAGAAAAAAAGTAGCTCCGGTTTTGTAGGCATTTTTTCCGAACCTATCGCCCAGATAGGTATAGATAGAGGTGAGTTTTAAACGGTAATAAAGAGGTAGAAGGATGAGTGCTATTATGGCGTAACCGGCAATAAACCCATAGACCATTTGCATATAGCCCATGGATTGTTCTTCTACCCAGCCGGGTACGGATATAAAGGTAACTCCGGAGAGTGATGCCCCTATCATTCCAAAGGCTACAACATACCATGGGGAATTGTTGTTAGCCTTAAAAAAAACTTCGTTAGAATCAGATTTTCCGGTGAATACAGAGATGAGAATAAGTACCGAAAAGTAGGCGAGGATTACAAGAATGATGTGAATGGGCTCCATAAGTTAGTAAAAAAATTCGGATACGAATATACTACTTTTTATACATGTGATGATGTTTAATTGTTTAAGCTGTATTATTTATACTATCGTTATCATAAGTAGCTAAATATCATTAAGATAAGGCTATATGGGTATTTCTTATGCTATATTTCGTTGTAAAAATAAACTATAGCTACGGCTATACTTAATTTTTACGCCTTATCTATCACAAAAATTCATCATTTTATTTTTTGAGTACTTTTAAAGCAGAACAGGTATTATTTCCTTAAACCATTAAAAAAGTTAAAAAAATGTTAAATTACAGTACTTTGTATTGCATGGTAATAGTTTTAGTTCATATATTTGTAAAAGAAAGTATTATATATATTAAAAAAATGATTACACAAAACGAAAAAAACACTGCTTTACTAACCCATTTATCCACATTCCTTAGTTTTTTCTTTCCTTTTGGAAGTATTCTGGGACCACTTATTATGTGGGTTGTGACCAAAGATAAAAGTGAATTTTTAAATAAAAATGGGGCTGAGGCATTAAATTTTAACCTTAGCTATACCTTGTATGTGGTTATCCTTGCCCTTTTGTTCTTTCCGTTTGCCATAGGTACTTTATTTGGCTTTGTTAGTTTTTCAGAAGGCTTTGCTAATTTTTACCAGACATTGGGCATGGGAAGTGTCATGGGGTTGTTTGGGATAGGCGGAATATTCCTTATCCTGGTCTTTTTAAGATTTGTTCTCATTATAGCCGCAGCCATTAAAGGTAACAGGGGCGAGGTGTTTAAATACCCATTAAGTATAAATTTTGTAAAATAACCATTCAACTATAAAACTATGTTAACTGTAATTACCACCTTAATACTCTTATTGATAAACATAATAAAGATTATTATTTGTAAATAAAATATAATAATGAAGATAGAAAATACACAAGCACAAATGCGAAAAGGTGTGTTGGAATTTTGCATCCTTTCTATATTGCAACATGGAGATGCTTATACCAATGATATTCTTTCGCACCTGAAAGATGCCAAACTCATTGTGGTAGAGGGCACCATTTACCCGCTGTTAACCCGATTAAAAAATGCTGGTTTACTTAGTTACAGGTGGGAAGAATCTACTTCCGGTCCACCCAGAAAATACTATGGGCTAACAGAAACAGGCATTTTGTTTTTAAAAGAATTAAGCGGCACATGGAAAAGCCTTGTAAATGCCGTAGATACCATAACCAGCAAAAAACCATCAAAAAATCAACAATAAAATGAATAAGACAATTAACATAAACTTAGGAGGCGTATTTTTCCATATTGACGAAAATGCCTATGCCAAATTAAAACGATATTTAGATGCTATTAGAAAATCACTCAGCGACGATCCCAAAGGCAGAGATGAAATAATTAGAGATATTGAGTTGAGGATTAGTGAATTACTAGATGAGCGTATAAAAGATTCAAGGCAGGTGGTAAGCGAGTTGGATATAGACGAAATTATTGCCATCATGGGCAGGCCAGAAGATTTTATGGTAGATGAAGAGTTGTTTTCAGACACAAATAACACGTATTCCAAATCAACTAAAACTAAGAAATTGTTTAGAGACCCGGATGATAAATTCCTTGGTGGTGTATCATCTGGATTGGGGCATTATTTTAATGTAGAACCTATATGGATTAGAATTGGTTGGCTTATTGCTGTTTTTGGACTTGGCTTTGGTTTTTTGGCCTATATAATTCTGTGGATTTTATTGCCTGAAGCTAAAACTACTGCAGAAAAGCTACAAATGGAAGGTGAGCCCGTGACTATTTCAAACATTGAAAATAAAATAAGAAAAGAGTTTGAAGACGTATCAGAAAGGGTAAAAGATGCTGCCGGAGAAGTTTCGGATGCCGTAAAAAAAGGTTATGACAATGTGTCTAATGCGGTAAAAAAAAAAGACCTGAGCAGCATTCAAACCAAGACTAAATCCGGTTTACAAGATTTTGTTGAAATCATCGGTAAAATAATTGTTGTCTTATTTAAAGTAATTGGCAAATTTATAGGCGTGTTACTTTTGTTTTTCTCTGCCGTTGGTATCTTCGCTTTGTTGATAAGTTTGTTTACGGCCGGTACAGTGGATTTTATGGGGTTAGATAGCTTTTACAGCGATGGTTTTAGCATTGTAAATATAACCGAAGTGCCTATCTGGCTTATCTCATTAACAGTCTTTGTATTGATAGGAGTACCGCTATTTATAATCTTTGTTTTAGGCCTGTTTATACTTTCTACCAGAGGTAAAATATTGTCTAAAACAACCTTGTTTGTACTGTTAGGCCTTTGGCTTATAGCCTTAATGTCTGCTGTGTATATTGGCGTAAAGCAAGGGTCTGAATTTATTCATGAAGGCACCAATATAGAAACGGTAAAACTGCACTCACAACCTGCAGATACTTTAAAAATAAAAATGAGAGATGACGAAACCCTTTCCAATTACAATTATATAAGGCGTCGTTCAGAATATAAAAAAGTAATTGATGCCGATGGAGAAGATGTGTTTTATGCCAATGATATAAATATTAGAATTTACCATACAGATAGTGCTTTTGCCTATTTAAAAATACGCAAAGAAGCCCATAGCAGTAGCATAAGAAACGCAAAAGACAAAGCTGAAAATATCCGGTACAGTTATAATGCCGTAACAGACAATTTAACATTAAATGCTTTTTTTCTAACTAAGGATGCTTATAGAATGCAGGAAGTTAC
>PDWI01003947.1_pt1 | contig 20411 bp, 12 predicted proteins | sample 1430891 | NCBI WGS metagenome assembly PDWI01 (sample SAMN01162508, study PRJNA174530) | Oral metagenome, whole genome shotgun sequencing project. | biome: Marine environment; feature: Marine mammal; material: Swab sample of the gingival sulcus; isolation source: swab sample of gingival sulcus... | reverse complement strand
GTCCACAAATCTCCTCGAGTAATTTTAAATCTTCGTTATTAAATGGTTGATTTATTTGAAGTTCTTTTCCTGGATAAGACATCCCAATCTCTTCTTCATAGATTTCTGGTAATGTATCTTCTATCTCATTTTTATGCATCACCCATAATCTTCTTATCTCTTCAAGTTCTTCTAATGTAATTAATTGGATATTTTTTACGTATTCGGGGCCTTCATTATTGATAAATTTTTGGGCATTTAAAAGCATGCGCAATAATTTTTCTCGTACTTCTTTTTTATAAGGACCTGGAATATATTTCATCCTATCCCCAAACAACTGCACTCGTCCATTCATCCGTCTGAAGTCCCGCATGCTTCTATCACTTTCTTCCATGCTGAATTGTCGGAAATCAATCGCATTTCTTATTTCAAGCAAGGGAAGCATCCACTCTTTATCAACATCATTATAAATCATGGCAGTCATAGATTTGTCTTCATCAACTAAAGTACATGTCCAACATCCAAATCTACTATCTCCACAGCTTGGTGTACTTGCGTCTACCACTAATGGGCATTCTCCTCCTTCAGTCGCTCCGGAATAAAGGCCAAGGAGTTCCGAGTTGCTATATCCCCAAGGATTATGGTATTGGTTTAAAAATAGCCAAACATCATCATTTGACCAATCCTGAATCGGAGAATAAACCCAAGTATTGGGTAATTGACTGTTTGGGCTGACTTTATAACCTGCTGCAAGATTTGCATATCTATGTTCTTTAGAGCGTTGTTCCTCATAATGCTGCATAGTAGTCGCTCTTTTTGCACTTTCTTTTTTTCGTGTTCCTAAACATAAAAGTACATCGCCATGCTGTTTAGTTATTTCCAGAATGAATTCGTTCGATGGCCAGATCTTTAAGCGTTCTGTACACCATCTAAACTTCGGGCGTGGGGAAGGATACCCTTTCCCAATGAGATTTGTCCAAAAACTATTTTCCGGTTTTGGTTTTAGCTGATGAGTAATAAATGGGATCCCTGTCTTTTCAGCACTATCTTTCATGCAATGAAGCGAGCCAGCTACCCATTGTGCAACTATAGGATTTTCAACCAATGTATCTGTAGTAATGATGTGGATAGTTTTATTCTGTTGAGAGACAGGTAAAGTAGCTATCGCCATCCATATGAGTTGAAGAACTGCAGTTGAATCTTTTCCTCCACTATAACCAATTACCCATGGCACATCATCTGCTAAATACAGTGAGACAATTTCCTCAAGTAGATTTATAATATATGCTTTGATTCCTGAATCAGAAAACGCAGATTCGGAAAATGTTTTACTAGTTATCATCACTTCCTTTTCTAAAAGCTGTTTCGGCTTTTTGTTCTTCCTGGGTTAATTCCAAGCCCAATCTATTTTTAATATAGTTTGCTGTTAATACAACATTGTTTGAGGCTTTTTGAATATTCCCGCCAATCATTACACGACCTTCCCATGATGAGCTATTTGAGCGTAACCAATTTATTTCCTTAAGTTTTTCAAGTTTGTTCTTCCAGTTATCTGGGAATTTTTTAATCAAGATATTCCCAGCCATCCCAAGTGCTTGTAAAGTTGTACTATGTGAATGAACATAATCACTTCGAACTTCTCCTGCTGTGAGTTTATTTTCGTAAACAAGTTTCCACTCATTTATAGTACCTATAACAGATTTCCAGTAATCGACTGCAAATTTAATTAATTCTTCTCCAGAATAATCTAAATCCTTTAAAAGTGCTTTATTGGCAGAATAAACCGCACTCAATGTGAATAATTTTCGTGAACGCTGAGATAATGAATTTTTTTCTAATTCAACAACACTTGTAAAGAAGTCGATTCGAGATACTACCTCTTTTGTAAGAAGAGAAAAATCATCCCGATAATCATAAAGGATGCTGAGGGATTTAGAAGGTCGTATTGAATAACGATTTAAATCTGCAAACATTTGCTGGCAACGTTTAAGCCCCATGTCAACAAAAAATACTACAGATATTGTTTCGTTTGCAATATCCGGATTTTCCATTAGGGCTTCTTCAATTGCGGCTCTTCGGTGTTGCCCGTCATTAATAATTAATTTTGCATCCATATCAATATGTAAAGTGCCCATTTTACTTGCATGTTTTTCTTCCTCTGATATGGGTTGAAAATACGCTTTCCCGTCGATAGATGCTGTTATTGCAGAGAATACATAACTATTTAAATTATCCAATATATATCGTCTAATTTCTGGTATACGTGCTTTATTTAGCTCACGCTGTGCACGTAAGGTGGCTGGAATCCCAGGTTCATCAAAAAGGAACATGCGTGGGAGTAGCCTAATAGGACACATTGATATATAATATTCTTGTTGTGCTTGTATTCCTCGAATAGCAGGAAAAACATACTCGTATTCACATGAATGATTATTCAAAATCTTGTTCCTATTTTATTGTTTTTATACTTACACTAAATTTGTTTGTATGTAATAATAATCCAAACTGTATGTAATATCAATACAAACAAGGGGCAAATATGAGTATTTATCTAGATTGCAACGCGACAACCCCAGTAGAACCCGAAGTTGCAGAAATTATTAGATACTATACCGAACGAGAATATGGAAATGCTGGTAGTCGAACACATAACTATGGTACTATCGCTAAACAAGCTGTATTAAACGCTCGTAAGCAAATAGCTACTCTTTTACCAGGAATTGAGGCATCTGATATAATCTTCACTTCAGGTGCAACAGAATCAAATAATATTGCCATTCTCGGACTTTTAGGTTGGGCCAAAGAAAATAATAAAAACCATATTATTACTACTTCTATTGAACATAAAGCAGTGCTTGAACCGCTTGCTTATGCCGAATCGATTGGATTTAAGGTAGATCGTATATCTCCAAACGATTCAGGTGTTATTGATCCTGAAGAGCTCTTAGGTTCGATTCAAAAAAAAACCTTTCTTATCTCGGTGATGCATGTAAATAATGAAACTGGAATAATCCAACCTATTGATAAGATTGCTAAGGGTTTACCTGAGAATGGATGTTACTTACATATTGATGCGGCACAAGGTTATGGTAAAGAGTTTGAAAAACTATCAAATCCTAGAATTGACTTGATTAGTATCAGTGGACATAAGATTTATGGTCCCAAAGGTATCGGTGCATTAATTATGCGCCGAAGAAAGTTTAAAAGAGCACCTTTGATGCCAATCATGTATGGTGGAGGACAAGAACGAGGATTACGCCCAGGGACTTTGCCAGTTCCTCTTATTGCCGGTTTTGGTGTTGCTTCACAGTTATGTCAAAAAGAGCATATACAACGCATTAATGTAAATTCCAATTTCCGACAAGAACTATTTAAAGCATTAGAAGGAATTAATTTTCAAATAAATGGCGATGTTTCTTTGTCACTACCTCACTCCGTAAGCCTCTCATTTCAGGGGGTTAACTCTGAAGCTTTGATGTTGTCTTTAAAAGGGATAATTGCAATTTCAAACGGATCAGCATGCACTTCACAAAGTTATGAACCAAGTTATGTCTTAAAAGCAATGGGTTTGTCAGATGAGCGTATTGATTCTTCGGTTCGAATATCTTGGTGCCATATGACTGAACAGCCTGATTGGAATGAAATTAGAAAGATTATTTTATCATTTACTTAAATAGGGCTTCCTGAAAAACACATCAAGCCGCTTTTTGATAGTATTTTGGCTTGAAAACCGTCAAAATACTGTCCTTAATTCTGAACCTAAAAAAGGTCAAAAGAAGACGCTTCGGGCTCTTCTCCTTTGGCTGTTGTCAACAACGTTTAAAAATCTCCTCCTTTTGAGGATAGTAGTCAGTATAATCTGTTCACTAATGAGCTTTCAAACATTAAGGATTATGAGTCAAAAAAATATTCTTGAGCCGGCAGAAAGCGCAAGGGATGGAAGCGGTACCCCGCAGGGAAATGCGGCATCGGAGGGCGGCGGGGACAGAGCCCGTGAGAGGCCGCATTAAGATTTCCCGAGGAGTTGAAGCGGACAGCCCGGCCCGGCCGCTAAATCTTTGATTTAGTGGTCGGGTGCGCAAAAATATTTAATCCAGATTTAATCCAGAGCCGTTATGTAGCCCTGAAGCTCGTCTTCGGATTCCCGGGTGAATTGCTGAATAAGCTGCTCGGCGGAGAACCGCACAAATTCCTGCAGAGTGGTGCTGGCATCGGCGTTGATATCCTGACTGCAGCGGACATGAGTAGACTGATAAAAGGCCAGACGCTTTTCCGGATGAAGCCCCATGTCCAGAAGGCACTGCGCTCCCTTTTGCAGAAGGGCCAGTTTAACGGGAAGGTCGGAAAGGCTGTTAACGGCCCACAGGCCAAGATAGATGGGGTTGGTATCGTTATTCATGTCGCCCACAAACTCGCCGCGGAGAACCGCTTCCCTATCTCCGCCCAGATAAGGAACGAAGTCCAGATGTTCGGCCAGTTTGCGGCTGGTGGCCAGGAATTCTCCGCTGTAAGGGTTAAGGGTAAAAATAATAACTTTATCCTGATACTGTCCGTAGCTGCGCAGCAGAGCGGCCCTGTAGAGGCTGAGGTCAACGGCATTTTCCAGTTCCAGACGGCGCCGCTGTACTCGGCGGGCGGTGACGGAGAGCCATGTTTTAAAGACGTTGTGCTCGGGGTTCCAGTTTCGTATATGACTTTTAAGTTCTTCGTCGTCAATGACGTTCTGGAAGTATGAAAGAATAATTCTGTAAAGGTCGCGGATGTTGTGCCGGCGGCTGAACTGGTCGAGGAGATCAAACATGAAGAGTTCCTGTTTGCGCATTTGCCAGATGGCGGTAATAACGTCGGTTCGGGAGGTTTGAGGTGTCAGGGGTTTTTCCAGCCGCAGTTTCCGGAACTCGTGGAACTGGCGCTGAAAGGCAGGATAGACGCCTCCGCCCACCCGTACTGAACGCTCAAACCGGATAATCCATTCTGTTCCTTTTCCGGGAGTACTTTTTACTGTAAGCCGCTCTGAACCGAAGGTATTCCACACCTGCACGGTGCCCAGGCCTTCACCTTTTCCCTGTTCCTTTGTTGATTTTCCCACAAAAGCCGGACGGCCGGAGGAGTCGGGTTTCATGCGCTCTTTAGAGATTCCGGGACCATTATCGGCTATGTGCAGTGCCGGAAAGGGATTGTCTTTCAGGGTTATTTCCAGCCGGCTTTTCCGGGATGTCTCGGCCATGGCGTCTATGGCATTGGAGACCAGATTCACCAGGGCACGGCCGATGTTCAGCCAGTTGCCCATTACTACGGGGTTCACGGCTGAAAGGCGCAGAACCAGTTCCACTTCCTGCTGTGCGGTATCCACATACGGCACAACCCGTTCAAAGATGAGGTCGCGCAGGTTTACTTCATGGTCCAGGTTGACTGAGTCCCGGTACAGGTTGAGCATGTTCACCAGCGTCAAACTTTCGCGGCTGATGTCTTCTATAATCCGGCCGGCATTTTCCGGCGCCAGGGCATTGACCATGGCGTTTAAGGAACTGAGGATTTTCCGGGCATCGTGGCGGGTTCGGCCGATTTCATCAATAAGGGAGTGTGCTTTTTTTCCCGCCGACTGCCGGAGGGAATTCAGTATGGCCGCACTGGACGCGCTCATAAGGAAATAAACCAGATTCTGATAAACAATGCTCTCTCCGGAAACAAAGCCCTGCTGCTGAAAAAAATCTACTGTATCCTGCTGTTTTGCCCAGACATAAAGATATATATTCGAATTTTCCGGCACGGAGGCAGCCAGATGACTGATAAAGGCGGTGCCGATGCCCCTGCCCCGTCCGTAAGGACTGCTGACTATTTTATAGATAAGATATTCCTGACTGCCGGGAGCGCTGTAGGTGATCATATAGCCCAGTATTTCCCCTTCTTCAAGCCAGATGTAACTGTAGCCGTAATCTTTGCGGATTAAGGGATTTTTGATGTAGGGAGAGGGTATTATGAAGGTATCGATATTCAACAGGGGATTGGCCCGGATGCATTTTTCAAATTGGGGTGTGAGGGGCTGTATGGCCTGATGGCTGTCTGATTTTTCCATTGCTACACCTTGTTAATGTGAGGATGTTCTGCTTTAAAGCGGCGGAAAACCGCGTCGTTTACACGCACACGTTCAGGAACGCGTACGGCAACATGTGTTCCCGGCTGAGCCTGTTCCACTGGCTGATGCTCTATCTGTATGGAGGCGGCCCGGAATATGAGGTTTCCGGTGGTGGGGCCCTGTATAACCAGTTCGTCATTCAGTGAAAACGGCGCGCCCTGCACTTTTATTTCAGCCACACCGGCTTTCTGATAATATTTTACCACTATGCCCACTGTTTCTTTCCTGTGGGTGGCCAGACTTCCGGGGCTGCTGGTCCACGCGTTAAGAGGCTCTCCCATGTAGAAGCCGGAGGAAAAATCGCGGTTGAAAACGGTGCGCAGTTGTTCGGTCAGACGGGTTTTGAGGGCCTGGAACTCCTTCCATTCGGGCGAATCAGCGGGGGCGGCCGGGCTGGAGGCGCCGGAACCGCGGCCGGAAGGAATGCGGACGGCCGGGCTGGGGGCGCCGGGGCTGTCAAGAATAGGACCGCTGCCGGGGGAATTACAGCCGGAAAGGTGTTCCCAGTAATAATCAACAGCTTCCCGGTAGGCGGCCACAACGGTGGCGGCGTATTCGGGGTTGCGCATGCGGCCTTCAATTTTCAGCGAGGCAAAACCGGCTTCCAGAATTTTTTCCAGAAAGGGCATGGTACACAGGTCTTTGGGACTCATAACGTAATTACTGCCCAGCTCGTATTCATGCTTGTCTTCCACATCAACAATGCGGTATTTACGGCGGCAGGGCTGCAGGCATTCCCCGCGGTTGGCTGAGTTTCCAAAGGAATATTCGGACATAAAGCATCTTCCGCTGACGGCCACGCACATGGCGCCGTGAATAAAGGCTTCCAGCTCTATATTGGCGGCCTCTTCACCTAATTCTTTCTGAAGAGCCCCGCGGATAGCCGCCGCATCTTCCAGAGAGCATTCCCGGGCCAGAACAAAACGCCGCACTCCGGCACTCCGGTAGTAACTGAGTATGCTCCGGGCATTGCTCACCGAGGCCTGTGTGGAAAGGTGCACGGGCAGGGAAAACTGCGCGGCCTGTTCCAGTACAGCCCTGTCCCAGCAGATAACCGCGTCCACTCCCGCGGAGGCGGCGGCTTCCAGCACGGAGGAAAGGACGGGCAGTTCCTTCTGATAGATGATGGTATTCAGGGTAAGGTAGGCTCTTGCGCCGGCCTCACGGCAGGACTGAGTAACAAGGGCCATGTCGTCCAGGCTGAAATTTCTGGCGCGCCGGCGCATGTTGAGTTCTCCGGCACCGAAGTAGACGGCGTCGGCACCGGCATTCAGCGCGGCGTGCAGACCGGCCGCGTCTCCGGCAGGGGCCAGAAGTTCCGGTTTGAGAAGCCGCTGCTGTCCTGTTGCGGTTTCTGTTGTGGAAAGCGTCATGCATGAAGTATACGGATAACGGCGAAAAAAGCCACAGGCTGCCGGGGGCGGAGCCTGCCGGGGCGGGGCCTGCCGGGGGCGGAGCCTGCCGGGGAGAGGCCTGCCGGGGGCGGAGCCTGCCGGGGCGGGGCCTGCTGGAAGAGGCGTCTGCCGGGGCGGCGCCCACACTCCCCCGGCAGGTATAATCAGCTATTAAGCTGCACTCTGCGCTTTCAGCATGGCGGCAAACATGCCGTTCTGTTTTTTAAGCTCTTCGGGACTGCCGCTTTCCACTATGCGGCCGTCTTTCAGGGCAACAATTTTGTCAGCAGCCACAACTGTTCTCATGCGGTGCGCAATAATAAGTACGGTTTTGTCTTTAATAAGTTCACTGATGGCCTTTTGAATTTTACTTTCGTTTTCAGCATCCAGACTGGCGGTGGCTTCATCCAGAAGAATAACCGGAGCGTCCTTGAGCAGGGCGCGCGCAATGGAGATACGCTGCCTTTCACCGCCGGAGAGCTTTTCGCCGTTTTCACCGATCACTGTGTTATAGCCGTCCGGAAGCCGGCTGACAAACTCGTCGCACTGCGCCAGCCGCGCCGCTTCTTTTACTTCTTCATCGGTGGCATCCTTGCGGCCCAGCCGGATGTTTTCCATAACACTGTTGTTAAAGAGGGCCACATCCTGAAACACAATGGAGAAGTGTTTCAGCAGCGTTTCGGGCTCTATGGCCGAAATGTCTTCTCCTCCCAGGGTAACACTTCCCTTGTCCACATCCCAGAAGCGGGCGGCCAGTTTGGCGGTGGTACTTTTTCCTCCGCCCGAAGGACCAATAAGCGCCGTTACTTCACCCTGTTTTGCGGTAAAACTGACGCCGTGAAGTGTCTGCATGTCTTCCTGATAGGCAAAATCAACATTTTTAAATTCTATATCAAAATGATCCGGACGGAAGTCTTTCCGGCCTGTCTGCCGGGGCATGTTGTCCATTTCCTTCATGCGGTTAATCCGCACGTTGAGTATGAGCAGAGCGGCCAGATTAACCATGGTGTCCAGGAAGGGATCGTAAATACGGCCCACCATAATCAGAAAAACCAGATATGTAAAAAGGGAAACGCTGCCGTTAGTTAAAAGAAACGCGCCGGCAATAACAACACTGGGAAGGCCCAGTTTCAGAAGAAAGGTTGCAATGCTCATCAGCACGCTTCCTGCAAGTTCCGCTTTTATAATGGTATTCTCATAGTCATCCAGCCTGGCGTCCAACCCTGTCAGATAGTGCTCTTCACCGTTGTACGACTTTATTTCCTGCACCATATCCATACCGTCCTGTATGGCTTCGGTGACAACACGTTTTTTCCGGTAAACTTCCACATTATCCCTGTTGAATTTCTTCCTTGAAAGATAAAACACAAGAAAAGCCACAGGAACCACCCAGAACATGGCCAGGCTCATCTGCCAGTTATACAGGAACATGGCCAGAGCCATCAGCGTCATGCTGACCAGAGATGCAAAAATTTGGGGAACCGCGTGGGAGAACAGCTGCTCAATAACAGTGGTGTCTTCCATAATAGTGGCGCTTAAATCGGCAATGTCCTTTTTGCCGAAAAAGGCCATGGGCAGTTCCTTCAGGGTTTCAGCCAGCTTGATGCGCCGCCCGGCACTTTCATCGTAAATTTTGGTGTAGGTTGCCCCGTAGTCGATATAAGCAACAATGTACATTACAACAAAAGAGATAACGGCAAACAGAATATAAAACGGGGTTGTCCGGGAAGGAGCTGTGCCGTTTATCAGCAGGCCCAGGTAGTCTTCCAGAAAGGCGAAGGCAATCATTACAGGAAGGATGAAGGAAATATTCAGCAAGGTATGCGCGCCTATGGCCGTACGCAGATCTTTGGCGCCCTTGGTACTCATGGCAAATTTATTCTGAAAAAATTTAATCATCGTTTACTCCTGATTATTTTCTTGATTTCTTATCAAAATGCTAATTGCCAATTGTTTGACAATATCGGCCTCTTCAGGCTTACTGTTCGCAATAAAGAGTGTTAGTGCTGCAAGTGTATTATTCTCTATAACCGGCATTCCGTTTTGTTGCAACAAGCAGTGATTTCTTTGCAAAAAATATAAAAAACAAGCTGCGGCTATTCGTTTATTCCCATCTACAAATGAATGGTTTTTGGTAATAAAATAAAGAAGGTTGCTGGCCTTTTCTTTTTTACTGTTGACTCTATAACCTACAGAAATAATCATATCCAGATTATAATGCACCAAATCCCGCATGATTGAGCGATCGCCTTCTGTCTGAACTGTTGCAATTTTTGCAACAGTTGCCGATTCTTCCAACTCCTGTGTTTCAAAGATGTTTTTAATATGCCGTGAGATCCCGCTTTTATTTATACCAAACAGCTCTGCCATCTGGCTTTGTGTAAGCCATACTGTTTCATCCTGAAAAGCAACTTTTATTCCTATGGTGTTATCAGAAGTTTTATATATCTCTATAGAACTTTTCAGCACTGTATCACTTTGCTTTTGCATAAGAATAATCCTAAACTTTCCAATCCACAGACTTTTGATATTCCTCCCACATGGTTTTATACAAGCCGCCCTGTTCCAGAAGTTCTGCGTGTGTGCCGCTCTGGGCAATTCGGCCCTTGTCAATAACCAGAATTTTGTCAACGTCCTTCACGGTTGTCAGCCGGTGGGCAATCATCAGGGTGGTTTTGTTCCGGCTCAGTTCCTGTAATGCTTTATGGATAAGATGCTCGTTTTCCGGATCGGCAAAGGCTGTGGCCTCATCCAGAATAACAATGGGCGCGTCTTTCAAAATGGCCCGTGCCAGGGAAATGCGCTGCTGTTCCCCTCCCGAGAGGTAGGTGCCTTTCTTTCCGATAACCGTTTCCAGTCCGTCAGGCAGAGCGTCTATAATTTCACGGCTTTGAGAGAGCTCAACAGCCTTCTGCAGAGCTTCTTCACTGACATTGTCTTTACCGTAAGTAATGTTTTCCCTTAATGAGGTTTTAAAAAGCCGCGTATTCTGAAAAACAAAGGAAATGCTGTCCATGAGATTTTTCCGGGAGATTTTCCTGATATTCTGTCCGCCTATCAGTATTTCTCCGGCTGTCACATCCCAAAAGCGGGCAGCCAGCCGGGCAATGGTGGTTTTTCCTCCGCCGGAGGCGCCCACAAGGGCCACGGTTTGCCCCTCGCTGACCGTAAAACTAATGCCGTCAACCGCGTTCTGCTGCGCGCCCTCATAGGCAAAGACAACATCCCGGAACTCCAGTGTATGGTTTTTTGGCTTTTTACCCTCTTTTTCAAAAACCATTTCGGGGTAATCCAGAAGGGCATCAAACCTGTTCAAAGTCTGCTCGGCTATCTGTGAGTAGTTCTGGAAATACATGCTCCGCATCATAATAACTGTAAAGTTGGGAGCAATAAGCAGGTAAAGGATAAAGTCTGTCAGCACCATGGCCAGATTTTCGCCCCGGCCTATTAACAGTATAACAAACGGCACCAGGAAAAACGCCGCGCACAGCATAATAACGGTGTAGAAAGACATGGGGATGCGCCACTTCTTTGTAAAAACAGTTACCAGTTCCTTGTAGGAATTAATGCTGTCCACAAATCGTTTAAAGGCAAAAACACTCTGCCCGAAGGTTTTTACCACCGGTATTCCCCGCACATACTCAACCGACTCGCTGCTCATTTCCTCAAGCTTGTCAAAATATTTCTTCTGCAAAGCCCTTCCCGGCTTGGTCATTGTGAACGACATGGCAACAAATCCCAGTACAATGGGTATAAGAGAAACCAGGCCCATGCGCCAGTCAAAAACAAACATCAGAGCCAGAAGGGTGAGAGGCGCCACCACTGTCGCGGAAAGGTCGGGCAGCTGATGGGCCAGAAAGGAATGGGTCTGGCTGGCGTTATCGTCAATAATTTTGCGCATTTTTCCGCTCTGGTTCCTGGCGAAGAAACCCAGCGGCATGTTGATAATGCGGCGCATGCCGACTTTGCGGATGCCTACTTCCACATGAAAGGCCGCCAGATGAGATGATATAAGAGCACAGAAATACAGCAGCATGGACAACAGCGCCGAAGCCAGTGTCAGCCAGGCGTAAGGCGCAACGCTCTCCAGTGATATCCGGCCGGTATTGCCCAGCAGTTCCCTGGCAATAAACCAGAGAAAAACAAAGGGCAGAAGCCCCGTGAACGCCGAAAGTGCCGACAGTACCAGCGAGAGGGAAAAAAGATACTTCCTGTTCCCCATATAAGGCAGATAGCGCTGAAGCAGAGAGGGCTTTTTCTTCATTATCAATACTCCTTAGCCAATTCCGTTAACAGCCAGAACATTCAGTGTGCTCAGCAGGGCCACAACCATGCTTAAGGTGCCTGAAACCGTCTCAAGGTACGGCACCCGCTTTAAAAGCTTACCGATAACAAACTGAATAATGGCAACGCTGCAGAATGGTAATGTAATGTAGTGATACCAGCGCATAGTAAGGCGCCCTGTTGTTCCCATGTAGATCATTACAATGGAATAGAGAAGCGTAAACACAATACAGAACGCGCTGAAGACACTGATATAGAGTTTAAGCGTTTTCTCCTTGTCCTCGTTGTGTTTGTAAAACATAATGGCCAGGCTGCAGACAACATGAAAAACGGCAATGGCACCTATGCTCATTGCAAAGCTGACAGCCGCGACGGCACCGGCCGTACCGGGGAGTTTGGCCAGAAAGTACACCGGAGTCTGCCAGAACAGCAGGGAAGAAAGCCCCAGAACAGCCGAAATAAAAAAATGCCTGTCCGGAGTATTCTGCGCTCTGCCCAGAATACTCTGATTCTTGTCTGAATAGTCTCTGCCAGAAGAAAGAAAAAGATCGGCAGCCATGTTGCTGATACCCGTTACTATAATAATTACTGTTATAAGAGTCATTTCATAATCTCCCGGTATATTTCCAGTTACACCCGCCGGAAATACCAAGGGGATTTATATACGGGCTAATTTAATTAGTCAAGCCATACAAAACTGTCGGGCCGGTCTTCCCGGGCCGGGTTCTTCTGCTCTTTAGCGGCGGGCCCAGAAGCCCCGGGTGAGCAGAATAAGAACTGTATAAACTTCCAGCCGCCCGGCCAGCATGGCGCCGCTGAGCACCCATTTAACAAAGGGATGATAAAACGCGTAATTCATGGCAGGCCCAACCTTACCGAACCCCGGACCGATATTTCCCACCGTTACCAGCGCCGTTGTAAAACCGGTGGTTAAATCAGCTCCAAAAAAACTGACAACAAGCGTAACAGCCATAAGACAGACAAGGTAGAGCATGATAAATCCAGCGACAGAATAGAGAAAGTCCTTTTTAACCGGTTCGCCGTCAATACGGACACGCGAAATACTGCGGGGACGGGACATGTACTTCATTTCATTCAATGCCAGTTTGAACAGGGCCACAATGCGGATAACCTTGGGCCCGCCTCCCGTGGAACCGGAACAGCCGCCCACAAACATAAGAAAGAAAAGAACGCCTTTAGCCGCCATGGGCCAGAGATCAAAATTGGCCGTTGCATATCCGGTTGTGGTAATAATGGAGGCAACCTGAAATGAGGCGTAACGCAGAGCTTTTCCAAAGCCGCCGTACACATTCAGCAGCGACAGACTGATGGAAAGCGTTGATACCCCAAAAATAAGCAGGTACATTTTCAATTCCGTATTACGGAAAATCTCCTGAGTATTGCCCCGCAGCAATTTGTGGTACAAGGCAAAATTCAGCCCGGCCATAACCATGAAAACGGTAATAACAGCATCAATATACGCCGAATTGTACGCCCCTACACTGGCATTACGCGGAGAGAATCCGCCGGTGGCCAGCGTTCCGAAGGTATGCGTGAGGGCATCGAATAAATCCATGCCTCCAAGCATGAGAAGTACAGTTTCAACAACAGTCAGTCCTAAATAAATAAACCAGAGGAGCTTGGCCGTCTGAGTAATTTTAGGCGCAATTTTGTCCAGAGTGGGCCCCGGAGATTCCGCCCGTACAAGCTGTACGCCGCCCACTCCCAGAAAGGGAAGAATGGCCACAGTCAGTACAACAATGCCCATGCCGCCCAGCCAGTGTGTCAGGGAACGCCAGAACAGAACGGAACGGGGTAGCGGTTCAATGGCCGTTAAAATGGACGCTCCGGTAGTTGTAAAACCGCTCATGGTTTCAAAATAGGCATCCGTGTAGGAAGGAATGGCCCCGGAAAGAACAAAGGGCAGCGCGCCCACCGCCGAAGCGGCAATCCAGCTGAAGGTTACCATGATAAAGCCTTCACGGGTTCTTAAATGATGCCCTCCCTCACGCGAGCGGGAAAACAGCCAGAGAAGCGGACACACAATCAGCATTATACCAATAGTTAAACCAAAACCGCCGGCAGAGGCCGTTTCATGGTTGTAGAGGGCAATACCCAGGGGAAAAAGCATAAAAGCCGTAATAATGCCCACCAGCAGGGTTACAGCGTGCAGCACAGGACGGAAGCGGATCATTTTCCGGCTACCGCCTCTTCCAGTTTCCGCACCTCGTCGCGCGGAGTTATAACAACCAGTCTGTCATTGGCACGTACAGCCAGATTCCCGCGCGGAAGCAGGTACTCTTCTCCCCGGTTTACAACCAGAATAAGACTGTCCCGGGGAAGTTTCATATCCTGGATATGCTTATCCGCCAGGGGGGAACTTTCATCGAGGAGTAAATCGATAATTTCAAAATCACTTCCTGCAATGGTATGCACGCTGCGGATATTACCCTTGCGCAGAATACGCAGAATACTGTCCACCATGGTATCGGTTACACTGACAGTAACATCCACGCCCATTTCACGGGCAACAGTAACATAAGAGGCCTTGCGCACCAGAGCAATACTCCGCTCTACGCCATGATTTTTGGCATGCAGAGCGCTGACAATATTCAGTTCCTGGTTGCCTGTTGCGCTGATAAGCAGATCATAGCCTTCCAGCATACCGGCATCGGCCACTTCTTCATCGGAAATATCGGCATGAGACACCAAAGCACCGGGGTAATCCGAAGCCAGTTCCCGGGCAACGGTGTAGTCGCGTTCCACAAAATGGACGCGTCTGGAAGGAGCTTTCCTGCGGAAACGTCCAATCAGCCCCGACCATGCCCGCTGCGGCTCTGCTTCACCGGGATCGTCACGGCCCATAAGGTAGTCGGCCACATAACGGCCGATACGCCCTCCTCCGGCAATGGCAATGCGCTTGAGTTCCCGGCGGTTAAAACCGGCAGCGCTGATAATGGCGTTTGTGCCCTCCGGCGCCGCAATAACATAGAGCATATCGTGAGACTCAATAACCGTATCTCCGGAAGGAATAACCGATTCACCTTCGCGGATAAGCAGAGGAACAATGAAGTCTTTATCAAGACTGCTGCGGACATTGCTCAGTGCTTTTCCAGCCAGGGGACAGTCTTCATCAATAGTAATGGAGGTCATGGACAGGCCGGAATCGGAAAAGGGATTAACCGTACCGACAGCGCCCTTTTCCAGAGAACGGATAACCGCGCGGGCTGCTTCAATTTCAGGATTAATAACATGATCAATACCGTAGAGCCTGCGGCGGACCATACGGCTGGCCGAATAAGCCAGATTCCGCACCCGGGCCACAGTAACCGGCTCACTGTATTCGCCCGCAACCAGGCTGCAGGCAATCATGTTAATTTCATCCGACTCGGTAACACTTATAAAGAAATCGGCATGCTCAATTCCCGCTTTACGCAGAACAGGCACACTGTTTCCTTCACCGTTGACAACACGGCAGTCCAGGCGTTCGGCTGCCCGGCGGGCTGATTCAGGATCTTTTTCTATGAGTGTAACTTCCTTGCCCTCATCAACCAGTTGACGGGCCAGCCGCCATCCGACACGTCCGGCACCTAATATAACAATTTTCATGCCCTGCAAGCCTAACCCGCAGAAGGGCAGAATGTCGAGAAGGTTTTTTGGGGTGATTTGGGGGGCTGACGCTTTTTGACAGGCCGAAGCTCTTCCTGTACAGGTTTTTTTTGGGGTGATTTACATCGGACAGAAGGCAGGCCTGCGCCTACAACAAAGTACGCCCGGCAGGGCGCACTCATAAAGAAGGGCTGCTGCAATTTTACTTTTGCAACAGCCCCCCCCTTTTTGAACTCTTTAGTTCTAAAGACTTATTTCGAAGCAACAACTGCCTGCGCGGCCGCCAGCCGGGCAATGGGCACCCGGAAGGGAGAACAGGACACGTAGTTCAGCCCGGCACCGTAACAGAAGGCAATAGAGGCCGGATCGCCGCCATGCTCACCGCAGATACCGGTTTTCAGCGCGCTCTTCAGAGAGCGGCCCTTGGTAACTCCCATAGCCACCAGCTGGCCGACACCTTCCGTATCCAGAGACTGGAACGGATCGTTCTTCAGAATTTTCTGCTCCACATATTGCGGAACAAACGAACCCACATCATCGCGGCTGTAGCCGAAGGTCATCTGGGTCAGGTCGTTGGTACCGAAAGAGAAGAAGTCCGCGTGTTCAGCAACCTGATCCGCGGTCAACGCGGCCCGGGGAATTTCAATCATTGTACCAATAAGGTAATTAACACTGGCACCGGTTTCCTTCAGGACTCTGTCAATAACCTTTTGAGCGTTTGCGCGCAGAATACGCAGCTCGGCAGCGGTTCCTACCAGGGGGATCATAATTTCAGGATTAACTTTTGTTCCTGAAGCCGCAACCTCAGCCGCGGCCTTCATAATGGCTTCCACCTGCATGTCGTACACTTCCGGATAGGTAATACCAAGCCGGCAGCCCCGGTGACCCAGCATGGGGTTAAGCTCTTTGAGACCGGAAACACGCTTAACAAGCATATCAGCATCCTTGCCCAGCTCCGCGGCCAGTTCCCGCACCTCTGCTTCAGTATGAGGCACAAACTCATGAAGCGGCGGATCCAGAAGCCGTACGGTAACCGGACGGCCGTCCATGGCCTCAAAAATACCCTTAAAATCTTTAATCTGCAGATCCAGTATGGGCTGCAGAGCTTTCCAGCGCTCCTCGTGATTTTCAGCAACAATCATCCGGCGGAAGGGCTTCAGTTTATCTTCCTCAAAGAACATGTGCTCTGTGCGGGTTAAACCTATACCTTCAGCTCCGAATTCCACCGCACGGCGGGCATCTTCCGGCAGGTCCGCGTTGGTACGTACAAAAAATCCATCAGCAACACCCGGGCGTTTCGCGCCATGACGAATTTCATCGGCCCAGCCCAGCAGTTTATTAAGCTCACCGCCGAGAGCCGGCTGTTCCAGCTCAACTTTACCGGCATAGACATTTCCGTCCGAACCGTCCAGCGAAATAAAATCACCTTCCTTGTAATCAACACCGCCCACAGTAAACTTGCCGGCCTTTTCATCAATAATAACAGACTTGCACCCGGCAACACAGGGCGTACCCATTCCGCGGGCAACAACCGCCGCGTGGCTGGTCATACCGCCGGTGGAGGTAAGAATACCTTCCGAAACATGCATGCCGCCAATGTCTTCCGGGCTGGTTTCCTTACGCACCAGAACAACTTTCTCTCCGCGGGCAACCCAGGTTTCAGCGTCTTCAGCGTTAAAGACAACCTTACCCACCGCAGCTCCCGGAGAAGCCTCCAGTCCCTGGGCAATGGGTTTAAGGGTTTTCTTGACAGCCGGTGCGATCATGGGATGCAGCAGCTGATCCATCTGGTCCGCCGTTACCCGGGTAACAGCCGTTTCTTTGGAAATCATTCCTTCTTCCGCCAGATCCACCGCTACTTTTACAGCGGCCTTACCGGTCCGTTTACCGTTGCGGGTCTGAAGCAGAAACAGCTTGCCGTCCTGAATGGTAAATTCCATGTCCTGCATATCTGTGTAATGCTTTTCCAGACGCTCTTTTACTTCCACCAGCTGTTTGTAGACGGTGGCGTTGGTGTCCTCCAGAGCAGAGAGCGGCTGCGGTGTACGGATACCGGCCACAACGTCTTCACCCTGAGCGTTCATAAGGTATTCACCGTAAAAATAATTCTCGCCGGTGGAGGGGTCGCGGCTGAAACACACACCGGTTCCCGACTCTTCCGACCAGTTGCCGAACACCATGGACTGAACATTAACCGCGGTTCCCAGCAGATCGCCAATTTTATTGATATTCCGGTACTTTATAGCCCTTTCATTGTTCCATGAACCGAATACGGCATCCACGGCACCCCAGAGCTGTTCCATGGGATCCTGGGGAAACGGCTTACCCACACTGGCTTCGTATACTTTCATGTATCCGTCAACCACTTTCTGCAGATCGGCGGCATCCAGATCCAGATCGTTTTCCACACCCTTGGCTTTTTTTACGGCATCCAGAGCTTCTTCAAATTCATGGTGGGCCACACCCATAACAACATCGCCGTACATCTGAATAAAACGGCGGTAGGCGTCCCAGGCAAACCGGTCATTCCCGGTATTTTTTGAAATACCCTCCACGGCAGCAGCATTCAGCCCCAGATTCAGAACCGTATCCATCATTCCCGGCATGGAAACAGCCGCGCCCGAACGGACAGACACCAGAAGGGGATCCTGCCCGTCACCCAGTTTTTTGCCCATTTCCTTTTCCAGTTTTTCCAGATTGGCTGCCACCTGGGCTTTGACATCGTCATTATGCTGGCGGTTATTCTTGTAATATTCGGCACATGCCTCTGTTGAAATTGTAAAACCCGGAGGAACCGGAATTCCCAGGTTCGTCATCTCCGCCAGGTTGGCACCCTTGCCTCCCAGCAGTTCCTTCATTTGAGCCCGGCCTTCGGCCTTGCCGCCGCCGAAATAATAGACGTACTGATTACTCATCAATTTTCTCGCTTTTTTTTCCTGATTAGATTTGAAGCCGCGGAAACCGCAGTTTTGCCGCTTACAGTATAAAAAATCTAATTAACTGACCCATTGTTGTCAACGCAATATTGACTATAGAGGCGTTTTAAGCCCTTATTAGTGCGTTAAACCTGTATTTTCAGCTCTTATTCACTCGTTTGACATAAGGAATTTGGTTATGGCTCATACCCCGTGGTGGCAGAAGACAACTCTTTATCAGATATACCCCCGTTCTTTCAGCGACTCCAACAACGACGGTATTGGCGACATTCAGGGCATTATTTCCCGTCTGGACTACGTCAGGCAGATGGGTTTTGAAACCATCTGGCTTTCTCCTCACTATGTCAGTCCCCAGAAAGATTTCGGCTACGACATTGCCGATTACCTGAACGTGGCCGGGGAATACGGCACACTGCAGGACGTCCAGAAACTCATTGATGAAGTGCACGCGCGCGGCATGAAGATAATTTTTGACATGATTCTGAATCATACATCCGATGAACATCCCTGGTTCAGGGAATCCTGTTCCTCCCGGACAAATCCCCGGCGCAACTGGTACATCTGGAAAGACGGGCGCGGCCGCCGCCCGCCCAACAACTGGCGGTCCATTATCGGCGGCTCAGGCTGGAAATACCACCCGCCCACAGGCCAGTGGTACTTTCACAATTTTCTGCCCTTCCAGCCGGATCTGAATTTCCGCAATCCGGAAGTAAAACAGACCATGTTCAATATTCTGCGCTTCTGGCTGGAGCGGGGCGCAGACGGTTTCCGGCTGGATATATTTCACTCCATTTACAAAGACAAAGAGTTCCGGAACAACCCCTTTTCCCTGCGCCTGCTGCCCTCAGAGGACATGACCGACGGGCTGTTTCAAAAGCTCCGCTACACCCTGAACCAGAGCGAAACCTTTGAACTTGCAGCGGAGGTGCGCGCGCTGATAGACAGCTACAGCCCGGCCCGCTTCTGTGTGGGCGAAGTGTTCGGCAGGGACGCTGTCAGAAATTACCTGGACGATCCGGGCATACAGGAAGCAGGCAGCGCAATGCCCGCGCCGGAAAACGCCGGCGGCCCGGGCGAAGGCCGCAGCAGCGGCGTCAGCAGCAGCGTTAACACTCCGGCCGCGCCCGGCAGACCGGTCAAAAGACTCAACCTTATTCTGCTTTTTGAACTGATGAGCATGCGTAAAATAACAGCCGGCAGACTGCGGAAAATATTACACAGCTATGAGAATGAATATCCGGCGCCCCTTCTGCCTACCTATGCCCTGGGCAACCACGACCGGGAGCGGACCATATCCCGTCTGGGCGGCAATGAAAAACTTATGAAACTGCTGATTCTGCTTCAGTTCACGGCCCGGGGCGTACCCATTACCTACTACGGAGATGAAGTGGGCATACCTGACGGACGTTTTCCCAACAAGACGGCCAAAGACAGTGTGGCTCACGGCTTTTCCTGGATGCCCCGGAAACTGGAAAAATTTCTGGGCCTCTACATTAACCGGGACGGCTGCCGCACACCCATGCAGTGGGACAGTTCACCCAATGCCGGATTCTGCGCCGCAGATGCCGTTCCCTGGCTGCCTGTCAGTAAAAATTTCCGCTCAGCCAGCGTTGAAGCTCAAAAGCCGCAGCCTTTCTCTCTTTTGAACATCCACAAGGAGCTGCTCAGGCTGCGCGGAGAACACAAGGCTCTTAAGCAGGGCTGCATGCGTATTCATGCCCCGCTCCGGGGAAAAAGAAAGGTACTCAGCTACTCCCGGGAACTGGAAAACGAACATCTGACTGTAGTTTTAAATATTTCGCGGAAAACTGTAATTCTGCCGGCTGAAGGGGCTTCCAGGGTTCTTTTTTCCACAGATTCCGGCTGTTTCCTGAAAAACGGCACGCTCACTCTGGGCGCATACGGCGGGCTGATATGGACATGAAGCAAATCAAAATTCGGCAAAACCCGCATTTCCCTCACATTGAGGTTAAACTGGGGGCAAATCAGTACTCCCGGCATTCTCATATTCATGACGTCTGGTCATTCAGTTATGTCCTTCATGGAACAACAACCGTACGTTTAGGGACCTGG
>PDWI01003945.1_pt1 | contig 20413 bp, 20 predicted proteins | sample 1430891 | NCBI WGS metagenome assembly PDWI01 (sample SAMN01162508, study PRJNA174530) | Oral metagenome, whole genome shotgun sequencing project. | biome: Marine environment; feature: Marine mammal; material: Swab sample of the gingival sulcus; isolation source: swab sample of gingival sulcus... | reverse complement strand
TTACGAGCCTTAACAACCAAAGGAATTCAGCACGGACATATGAAAATGCACCTTATGAATATTTTAAATCAACTTGGTGCAACTTCCGAAGAAAAAAACAAAATTTTGGAATATTTTAAGGATAAAACTGTGTCGCATAGTGCTGTGGTTGAGAAATTTAACGAATTACGAAATGCGTAAAGACGTTGCATGCAACGTCTCTACAAAAAATAAAATAAATGAACTTTTACAGCAACGGAAAATTATTATTAACAGGCGAATATCTTGTTTTGGACGGAGCGAAATCTCTGGCAATTCCCACAAAGTTTGGACAAGATTTGCAGTTAGAACCAATAAAAGAAAATGAACTTATTTGGGCGAGTTTTACAAACGAAAATATTTGTTGGTTTGAGGCTCGGTTTAGTTTGCCAAATATTCGTTTGATTTCAGCGACGTTTAATTCAAACAACGAAGGAAGTAGCGAAATGATTGCCGAAACTTTGCAAAATATTTTGCAAGAGGCTAAACAATTAAATCCAAAATTTTTAGATACAAAAAACGGATTTATTGCAAAAACAAAATTGACATTTCCTCAAAACTGGGGACTTGGAAGTTCATCAACTTTGATAAATAATATTGCGACTTGGGCAGAAGTTAATCCGTTTACGTTGCTTTGGAATAGTTTTTCAGGGAGTGGTTACGATATTGCTTGTGCAAAAGAAAATTCGGCGATTTTTTACACGCTTGAAAATAAAAAACCGATTATTGAAAGCCTTGATTTTCAGTCAAATTATACAGATGAATTATTTTTTATTCACTTAAACAAAAAGCAAAATAGCCGAGAAGGCATTGCAGAATACAAAAAAAACAGAAACAATTTAACCTCTGAAATTAAGCAAGTTTCTGAACTTTCTGATGAATTTTATTCAGCAAAAAACACAAATGATTTGAATAAAATTATAGCTGAACACGAGCAAATCATAAGTTCAATAATCAAGCAAAAACCTGTGAAAAATAGGTTATTTAATGATTATTTTGGGCAAATAAAAAGTCTTGGGGCTTGGGGTGGTGATTTTGTACTTGCCACAGGAAACGATGACACACCTAAATACTTTAAAAATAAAGGGTTTGATACCGTTTTAAGGTATGAAGAAATGATATTACCAATAACTTCCTGCTAAAAAAGTTAATCTAACAAAAGAGACAACATTTTTTTCAGTGATTGTTATTTTTTCGTCTAAATTTTCTATTTGATTGTCATCAATAAAAACACAAAATAAACCGTCAGTAAAAGCTAAAATAGCATTTTCAATCGCTTCATTTTCATTGGCTTTATTATCATTGTAAATTGCTCCAAACCCTACTTTTCCTGTTTGAGATTGGTCGTCAATTTCTTGTTTTGTTATAAAAGGTAAAATAGCTGATTCCGTATGTTTTTTATTGAATTCAGACACTTGTTGTTTTACTACATTGGTAATTAAATCTTTTAATGTAGGCTCAGTGTTAAAATTACTTATTTCAATGACAGAGGTGCCAATTGGTCTTTTTTTACCTAGCTGTTTGATAGTTATTTGTAATTTCATTGTTCTATTTTTTTTCGATTATCTTTTGAATTGATATCAATTAGTTTATTATAAGGATCAATCCCTACTTCAAAAGGTTTTTTGTCAACAATTATTGAAATTTTATTGTTTATTGATTTGATTTTATGTTTTCTAAGGTATAATTCAATTTCTTTTCCTTTTTCTTTTCCAAAGATTCCAACATCAATATAATCAGCTAGAACAACTGATGTAATTGGTTTTTTACCTTTTTGATTAAAAGTTAAAGAGTCTTTTTTATGTTCATCATAATATATTTTACCATGTTCATCATTTCGATATTTACTAACATTAAATTCGATATCAACTTTATATTTCCCATTGGTTAATTTTGTTGATTTTGCTTTAACAATCTTGTTTCTGTATAAAGTGATTGTTTCAAACATATCTTTAAGTGTATATTTTAGACTATCAGGAACAACTTTTTTAATTTCATCCATCATTTCTAAGGAAGTTGTATAGGGAGGTTTTTGGAATTTTACTTTTTCTAAATAGTTTTTCAAAGCTCCATTTAATTTTTCTTCACCAAGGTAATCAGCTAAAGCATAAAAGACCAAAGCTCCTTTTTCATAACGTACATATCCTTGACCATCAGTATATAACAAAGGTAATTCTCGTTTGGTTTCATAAGATCGTCTTCTTAAATATCCATCAAGAGATTCTTTTAAGAATTCATGCATTGAACTTTTTCCTTTTTTATGTTCGATGACTTTCAAAGCTACATATTCAGACATACTTTCGGACATTACAGTAGCTCCTCTTACATCAGCACCAATTACTTGATGAGCCCACCATTGATGAGCTAATTCATGAGTTGTAATGGCAAAAGTTCGATTAACTTCTTCATTATCATTGTCATTTACAGATAAAAACGCTGCTCCTTCAGAAAAAGGAATTGTATTAGGAAATGATTGAGCAAATGAACCTTTAACTCTAGGAAATTCAATAATTCGAACTTGTTTATGTTGATACGGACTAAAATATTTAGAATTATATTCAAGAGATGCTTTAATTCCGTTAATCATATGTTTTAAATTTTGTTCATGTCCTTTATGATAATAAATTTCAATAGCTACATTTTTCCATTGATCATGTTTTACCTCATATTTTCCTGAGTTAAAAGCATAAAAATTAAGAATTTTACTATCCATTTTATACTCAAAATAGTGGCGATTATTTTCTATCCATTCTCTTTGTAAATATCCTGGAGCAATTGCTATTTGATCTTTACTAGTTGATACAGTTGCTTTGAAATTAATCCAATCACTATCCCTTGAAATGTACGTATTTCCTAAGGCAGTTGTGTCGGTAGGCATTGGTTTTAGATCATTTTTTTTAAGTCCGTATTTTTTTCTTTTTTGGTCATCTTTCAATTCATATGAATCATTATAACCAAAAGAAGGAACAAATTCATTATTATGTACAAATGTACCATTGTAAAAAATTGGAGAATGTTTTTTAAATAAGGTATTTTTTTTGTTTTTTACTGTAAAATTAAGTTCAATACTATCACCTATTTGTAATGGTTTTTTTAACTTATAAATATAAAAATTAAAGATGGTATCTTTTGATACTAAACTTACATTTTTATTGAATTTTATTTCTGAAGGATAATCAGGTTTTAATATTAATAAACTGTCAATGACAGATTTAGTTCTATTAACTGTTTTTAATTTTCCTTTAAATTTAAAATCTCTAGTTTTTGGAAAAATATCAAATTTAACATCAACTGAAACAACTCTAGGTTGTGGTCGTCCTTGATACTTTTTGTATTTTTTTTCGAATTCAACCCGTTGTTTTTCTCTATCGATTTGAGAAGTATAAACATTTAAAATATTATCTTCATAATAGATATATCCTCCAAAACTTAAAAAACAAATCAGTAAAAATACTATTGCACTAATGTTTAACGTATTTAATCGTTTTTTGAATAATTTTAATCGTTCTTTAAAGCTAATAAAACCACGAACCCAAAATAATAAAGATAAAATTAGGAAAATACCACCTAATAAATTCCAATAAATTTTATATTTGAAAAAATTTACAATGTTAAAACCATAACCATTTAAATCGGTATATCTTGGGATCCCACCACTATTTAAAATAAAAATACCTTGTTCTATTCCAGCTCTGTGTAGCATTGGAGCAAAAAAACTAATTAAGAATAATAAAAATAGTCCTAAATACGTGTTTTTTAGTAATGTATGTAGCAAAAAAGCAAGAAAACTCCAAAATAGGAATTCTGATAATTCTAAAACATATAAATGATAAAAATATAAGTCAAACTCATAATTAAAATGACCGCTAATAGTCTGTTTTATAATTCCTGCGAGCATTATTATAGTTAGTAATAAAATTTGTATTTTTATAAGTGCTATAAATTTAGATAATAATAATACCCAATTAGGAGTTGGGGTACTATCAATCAAATGATTTGTATTATAATTTAAACTTTTGTTGATTAAAACTCCTGAATATAAGAATGTTATTATTAGAATGAATAAATCAAAAGTACTTGTGCCTAACTCTAACATCTTAAAGGTGACAGGGATAGAAGTGCGTCCCATTTTGATACCAGTTTCAAAAATTGTCATAAATAATAATAATGTTGAAACAAAAAGTATCGCAATAAAAGGTAAATGTTTTACAACAAATTTAAAATCAATGTTAGATAATTTCCATGTTTTTTTTAAATTTTCAAAAAAATCAAACTTATATTTAACTTTTGGTAAAGATATTTTAACAATTTTGATTGAATTATCTTTTGTTTTTTGTTCTGATTTTTTCTTAAATAATTTAAATTTACTAGCTGTTTGGCTAAAAGAGAATTTTTTATATGTAATTACAAAAATGACAGCCCCAATAGATATCCAAATGATTCTGTTCAAAATTAACAGACTGCCAATAGGTATAGGAAGAGTGTTTCGTTCACTAGGTGTCCAATATTGTGTGTAATATTTGATAGCATCCGAGCCGTTAGGGTTTAATAAACTTGAAATATAACGTAAATCTACATTACCTGTTAGGCTAGATAAAAAACCTTGTAGCATAAAAAAACAAATTACAGCAATAAATCCAGATGTTGTATTTCGTGTGAAAGTTACGATAGAAAAAACAATAATTCCTATAAATAAAGTGTTAGGAATGACACCTAAAATAAAGGTTTTTAAATACGCAGAGAGATGAAAAGCCCCAACCAATTCAGGATTTGTTCCAGGAAATCTAAAACCAATAAATAATCCTAAGCCTATTCCTAAAGAAATAATTAAAATAACAGTGAATCCACTAATAAATTTTGCAAATAAATAATCTGATTTTGTAAAAGGATATGAATATAAAACTGAATGCATTTCAGATTTAAAATCTCGATGGATAGTAACCCCTATAATAGAAGGAATTAGTAAATAAAATAATGTAGCTGTAATTCCAAAATATGAATAAATTCGAATAGGAGAATTAACAATACGTTTTCCAACACCACCAATTGATACATTATCAAAAAATCCTGCAGATGAAGCACCAATAAGTATTCCTATGGCGAACATTATTATAAAAAATATATAAAAAGAAGGCTTTTTGAACCAATATTTTAATTCGTGTTTGTATATTGCTGTAAACATAAGTTAGTTTTTTAAATTTAATACAGAGAAATAAACATCATCTAATTGAGGATTTGTATTTGTAAAATCTGCAGGTTTATTGTCACTATACACACGAATATTAAGTGAATTATCAGGATTATAATTAGAAGATAATACAATGTATTCTTTTTGATATTTCTCTAAATCATCACGATTTATAATTTTTGTCCAAATTAATCCTTTTAAATTTTTAATAGCTTCTGTAGGAGTGATTTTTTTTAGAATTTTACCTCCATTTAATATAGCCATGTCATTGCATAATTCTTTAACATCTTCAACAATATGAGTTGAAAAAATAACTGTAGATTCTGTTCCGACTTCCCTTAAAACATTCAAAAAACGCTGACGTTCAGCAGGATCTAGACCAGCCGTAGGTTCATCAACAATGATTAATTTAGGATTATTTAATAATAATTGAGCAATTCCAAAACGTTGTTTCATTCCGCCTGAATAACCAGCAACATTATTTTTTCGTACATCCTGTAAATTAGTTATTTCTAGTAGTTTGTCGATTATATTTTTACGATCTTTTTTTGATGTGATTCCTTTTAAAATGGCAAAATAATCTAATAATTTTTCAGCAGACATTTTTGGATATACTCCAAAAGATTGAGGTAAATATCCTAACATTTTACGTAATTCCATTTTATTTTTTAGAACATCAATATTGCCAAAATGAATGGATCCATTGTCAGGGGCTTGAAGTGTTGCAATTGTACGCATAAGAGATGATTTACCAGCTCCATTAGGTCCTAATAAGCCAAACATTCCTGTTCCTATTTCTAAAAAATTAATATCAATTGCTTTGATTCCGTTTTTATATGTTTTTTCTAAATTTTTAATGATTAGTTTCATCTTCAATGATTTATTTTTTTAGGTGCTACAATTATTTTACTTGTTCATAGTTATCGTCCCAATGTCTAGGATTTGGTTTATGTAATTTTCCTTCTGATTTTGCAACAAGTACTGAGACAGTCGCATCACCAGTGACATTAATAACAGTTCTTAGCATATCTAAAGGTCTATCTACTGCAAAAATTAACGCCAAAGCAATCGGATACATTTTTTCATCAAATCCAACCGATTCTAAAACGATAATTAGCATAACCATTCCAGCTCCGGGAACTCCTGCGCTACCAATTGATGCCATTAAAGCCGTTAAAACAATCATTAATTGATTAGAAAAAACCAAGCCCTCGGGCCATAAAACTTGCATTACAAAAACTGCCGCAACTGCTTGATATAAAGAGGTTCCGTCCATATTTATAGTCGCACCAATAGGCAAGACAAAACTTGATATTTCCTTATCAACTCCGATGTGTTCCTCAACACGTTCCATAGTTACAGGCAAGGTTGCAGAACTTGAACTCGTTGAAAATGCTAACAATTGCGCTGGACTCAATTTTTTCAAAAACCAAAATGGATTTTTCTTAGCAAAAATCATAAGTAAAATACAATATACACACACCATTAATAAAAGTCCTAAAACCACAGTTCCTGCATATTTCAATAAAGCAAATAAAACGCTTGGGTCACTGATGCTTACAACCACATTTGACATCAAAGCGAAAACTGCAAACGGAGAAATCAACATAATTAAATCTACCATTTCGAGCATTACATCATTAAGACTGTCAAAGAATTTTTTTAAAGGTTTTGATTTTTCTTCTCCGACTAATAACATTGAAATTGCTATAAAAATAGTGAAAATAATAACTTGCAACATTTTTTTATTTTCAGACATTGCATCAATTGCATTGCTAGGAACTAAATCTACAAGAAAATCTAAACGTCCTTTTGCTTTCTGATTTTTAGCCTCTTTAATTTTGTCTAATACAGATTTATCATTTGCATATTGAGCAGATAATTTTTCAACGGTTGCCTTGGAAACGCCTCCTCCAGGTTTAACTATATTTACTAGTCCTAAACCTAAAACAATAGCAATAAGTGTAGTAACTATGTAAATGGAAATTGTTTTTAGACCTATTTTTTTTAATTTTGAGATATTTTTTAAATCAGAAATTCCTTTAATTAAGGAACCGATAATCAATGGAACAGCAATTAATTTTAATAAGTTAACAAAAATTTTACCTATTGGTAGAATAAATTCTGTAACAAACCCTTTTAAATCGTTTGCTAATGCTATAAAACCAAAAATGATTCCTAACACTAAACCAATCATTATTCTCCAATGTAATGCTATTTTCTTCATGTTTTTTGAAATTTTGCTGTAAATATATGATTTTTATGATAAATTTATCATAAAAATCATATATTATTTCTGAAAAGAGTATCAAAATTTGATTTTTTCTTTCTTAACGAATACAGAATGTATAAAAAGACCTAGGAATAATTTTTAGGTCTTTTTGTTGAGGTTATTATTTAATTCTTGTTAAAGTTGTTTTAGAACCATCTGAGGTAGGGTTGTCTGAAATAATTAGGGTGTTTTTATCTATCAAAAAATCAAATTCATTTTTATTTATCAAAATTCGATTCTTATTTATTGAATAAGTATACTTTCCTTTTTTAAATAATGGACTTGAAGTGACAGAATTGTCAACCTTTATTTCTAGAATGTTATTTTTATTAAATGTCCATAAAATTTTTGATATATTGAAATCCTTTATTTTAGAAAAACCTGATTCGTGTTTTGTTAAAGACCACGTTCCTTTAATGGTTTTATCTTCTATGATGTTATTTTTATCGCTACAACTAACCAATAAAAATATACTTAAAATTAATATTCTCATTACTTTATTATCTTATGTGTTATTACTTTTTTATTGATATATGCCTTTATGATATAAATTCCCTTTCTTAAAGATGAAATATCGAATTCGAGTTTAGTAGTTTCAAATACTAGGTTACCATTGAGGTCATATATTTTTATCTTTCTGTTTAAGTTTGAATTATTTGATGAAAAATTTCTATAATCGTTACAAGGTTCCTCTATGATACGATATGTGTTATGGTTATAAGAATCTCTTCCTATTCGGAATAAATCATCACAAGGTTCAGAAATAGGAATTGGAGGTGTGATTGTTCTATATATGGTAGTTGTACCATAAGGGTTTGTTGCTGTAATTTTAGCATAAATATTCCAATTTGTACAATTACCATGCCCAAGAGCTTCAAAATTTCTACCTCCAAAACTAGCATAACAGGCTCCATTATTTGATAATATTTCCCAAGATGTCGATTCTATACATTGAGAATTAATATCAGTTCCATCAACTCCTACCATATGAACAGAAACGTAATTTGCACCTATAGGTTCTAATTCGATATCTATTTTAGGTTTTTCATTACAATTCGTACAATTAGTTATTGTTTGTTGTAGGTAAGGTAAAGTAGAAATAGCATTTCTCATTCGTTCTCCTTGTTTAGGAGTAAAATATTTCATACAGTTAACATCTGTATATGACATAATATTTTTTTCATCTGGATTATATGAATCTCCATTAGCATCTGTGTCAAAACCATTCCATTTACAGTTTGATTGATTTACGTTGAAGTGTAAATGAGGGTCAGCAGGGTGTCTTCTACATAGTCTCCACAAGTTTTTGAATTAGAACCGTTGACTAATTCAGAACAAGGGCTGTCATTTCCTCCTTCATTATATGTACCATGATGTGTGTGCCATAGATACAAAACATGTCCCATCTCATGAGATATAACATGAGATTTTGTTAGTGAGTTATAAGGGTATTTCCAATAACTTCCAGAAACCCAAAATTCAGAAGACTGTCCAACTCCATTTGCTCTTCCTCCTGCGTTTGAAGAATCATCAAATAAATATACGTCAATACCATTTTGATGATTGTTTATACTAAAAATAGCAGTTGTTGGGGAACTGTAATGACTATCATTGTCTATATAGTCTATTTGATTATCCCAATTAAAGGAAATATTTTGAGGATTAAAATCTTCATTTAGTATGTTGAAAGCTTTCTTAATACTTTCTCTTGTGTGTCCCCCAGTTCCATTACTTCTTCTGATTACATGGAAATATAGTCTCAAACAATAAGAACTGTTATTAAAACTTCTCATTTGATAATTTGAGTTTAAACTCAAATTACTTGATGTTGAAGGAGTGAAACAAAAATTTTGTCCAAATATAGAATTAAAACTCCATATCAATAATCCGATTAAAATTAATTTTCTTTTCATAAATATATAAGTTTAAATTATTCTAAACAAATATATAAAAAATATTAACATGATTTAAATTTAAAATTAATTTTTTTTAATTTAAAATTCTATATTGTTTGATTTTGGTAAATAGTTTTAGGGAAGCTTATCAAAATATTTTTGAATATTTTTTTGATCTTAACTATGATTTTACTTGATGAAATAATATAATTCTTAAATGAAGTCATCGTAGAATAAATATAGATTGTTCGAAAAAACGTATTTTGAAAAAGTGACTTTTTAACTTATCTTTGTGTCGAATAATAGAATAACTTAAAATATAAAAAATGTCAGGAATATTAGATTTACTTCAAGGACAAGTAGGACAACAAATTATTGAAGGAGTTTCGAACTCTACAAATCAAGATAAAGAAAAAACAAGCGGAATTTTGGCGATGGGATTGCCTGTTTTGATGAAAGCAATGCAACGTAATGCATCTACGGAAGAGGGTGCAAACGGATTGTTAGGAGCGTTGACAAAACATGCAGGCGGAGGAATTTTAGATAATTTAACAGGTTTATTCAACGGAGGAATTGATGAGCCAGTTAAGCAAGATGGAACGAATATTTTATCAAAGGTTTTAGGCGATAAGCAGGAGGGAGTTACAAAAATTATAGGAGAAAAATTAGGTGTAAATTCTTCGGAGGTAGGAAGTACTTTGGCTTCGGCGGCACCTTTATTAATGGGAATGCTTGGGAAGAAAACGCAAGAAAGCGGTGTTTCAGATGCGAACGGATTAACAAATATGTTAGGTAGCCTTTTAGGAGGAAATGATAATGCAAAAGAGCAGTCATTTTTAGAAAAAATGCTTGATGCTGATGGCGATGGTAGCGTTATTGATGATATCGCAGGTTTTTTTACAAAAGGAAATAATAATTCAGGAGGAATGCTTGGTGGATTAGTGGGAAGTATTTTTGGGAAATAATTTATTTAGAAAAAATAAATATAAAAAGTCGAGCAATTGTTCGACTTTTTTTATATTTGTACCATGTTAGAGAAATTAAAAAAACGCTGGAATTTAAAAACAAATTGGGACGTATTAGCGGTCTTTCTTGTTTTTTCTATAAATGGTTCGTTGAGTGTTATACTCACGAAACCTGTTTATAATTATTTCAACTTTTCTTCGGAAACCATTTCTCCATGGGTGTATTGGCCTGTTAAAATTATCTTTACGACAATGGTTTATCAAATAACATTCCCTATTGTTGGGTGGTGTTTTGGTCAGTTTGATTTTGCGTATAATTTTGTAAAAAAAACATTGTCAAGAATGGGACTTGGTTTTTTGTTTAAGAAATAATTATAAAAAATGGAAGAATTAAATCAGTTTAAAACTGCCTTGAAAAATAGTGTGGTTGATGATATTTTTGTCAAAATTACACTAAGTAAACCTATTAAAAAATCTGAAAATTTAACTAATATTTACATCCGACAAATAGAATTACGTAATCAAACGTATTTTCAATTTGTGTATCGATATAAGACAAACGACCAAGTAAAAAATTTTAGTTTCGAAGAAACCATTGAACAATTGGAAGAATTGTTGATGACGAAATTTAGAGCCTGTACCTTATTTACTTTGCAGGAAGATTTATTGGTTTTTATTTCAAAAAAGAAAAAAATAAGTTATCAAAAAAATGCGCCGAGTTTTAAAAATAAACTTCCGATGCACCACGATAAAAGTAAGGAAAAACGAGTAGAATTTTCCGAATATTTATATCATTTAGGGATTACGGATAAACAAAATAAACTCATCCCCAAGAAAGCAAATAAGTTTCGTCAAATCAATAAATATTTAGAAATTATTGATAGTCTGATTAAAAATATTGATACATCAAAAGAAATCCATATCGTAGATATGGGGTCGGGAAAAGGCTATTTAACCTTTGCTTTGTATGATTATTTGGTAAATACTAAAAAAATTAATGCTACTGTCACAGGAATTGAACTTCGTGAGAATTTAGTGCAAATTTGTAATGAAATAGCAGAAAAATGCCATTTTGAAAAATTGAATTTTGTAGCACAACGAATTGAAGATTATCATCCTAAAAAAATCACTATTCTTATTGCACTTCATGCTTGTGATACGGCTACGGACGATGCTATTTTTAAAGGAATATCAGCTAAATCTGATTTGATAATTTGTGCGCCATGTTGTCATAAACAGATACGACAGCAAGTGAAAGGGAAGGAGCAAAAGAATCCTATTTTGAAATTTGGAATTTTTAAGGAGCGTCAATTTGAAATGATTACGGATACACTTCGAGCAATGATTCTTGAAAAATACAATTATAATACTAAAATTTTTGAATTTATCAGCAACGAGCATACACGTAAAAATATCATGTTGGTTGGGATAAAATCTTCAAAATCAAAAGAGCAAAAATTGATAAATTCTAAAATAAATCAATTAAAAGATGATTATAATATTGATGAACATTATTTGGAAAAATTACTAAATAAATAGTTAAAGTAAAACCTCAAAACTTGAAATTAAGTTTTGAGGTTTTTTTTTAATCAAAAAAAATCAATCAAAATTATTTTTTTCTATACCAATAAACAGAACGTCCAATCCATTTGAAACCTTTGATGTGTCCTTTTACTTTTAATTTGTCATTACCCTCTAATTTGATATAACAACTGTAAATTTTACCATTTTTAGGGTCTAAAATTTCGCCATCTTCATAAACATCGCCATCTTTTTTTAATTTTGATAAGATTTGCATTCCTATTAGTTTCTTTCCTTTTCTGTAATCGTCATCACTACATTCAGAACATACCGCATCTTGACGGTCTTTATCTGTTAATTCGATAATATTTCCATAAGTATAACCGTCAGTTCCTTTAAAAACTTTAATTACACTATCGATTTTTCCTGTATCTTCATCTCTGTTTTCCCATAATCCGTAAACTGATTGTGCTGTTGCTGATAATGAACTCATTACCACAAAAATTGCTAAAATTGCTTTTTTCATAATTTAAAAATATTTATTGTTTTTACTATTTACTTATTTAAAATTCGACCATTTTCCTTGAACACGTAACACTTGTTCGATGACATCTCTTACGGCTCCCTCGCCACCTTTTTTATCTGAAATATAAAGAGCGCTTTCTTGCACCTCTCTTACAGCATCATTAGGACAACATGGCATTCCGACTTTTGCTAAAACCTCTAAATCAGGTAAATCATCTCCCATATAAAGAATGTTTTCAGGGTTTAAAGCATGTTTTTGAACGATTTCATCATATTTTTGACCCTTATTGAAAATTTGCATATGTACTTCGCCAATTCCAAATTCTTCTAAACGCTCTTTTACACCCTCGCTTTTTCCTCTCGAAATTACAAAAACTTTATAGCCTTGTTTTACAGCGAATTGCAATGCAAAAGAGTCTTTTGCATTAATTTGTCTTACAAGCTCTCCATCAGGAAAAATGGTAATTAGACCATTAGTCAAAACACCATCTACATCAAAAATAAAAGTGTCTATTTTTGGGAAAATTTGCTTATAACTTATACTCATTTTGTATTGATTTACTAATTATATTATATAGTTCTTTTTTATCTTCGGCTAGCAAGTTTAAATGTTTTTCAATTGTTTTAGTATCATTTCTTCTTGCTGGTCCTGTTTGTGCATCTTTCGGATTCAATTCATTAATTTTTGTTGCTGTTTCCAAAATTAATGGTTTAAGAATATCAAAAGACATATTATGTTTTTGGCAAATATCATGCCCTAATTTATACATATGGTTTGTAAAATTATTTACAAAAACTGCTCCTACGTGTAAATATTGGCGTTGCTCACTATCAATTCGATAACTTTTTTTACCAATAGATGATGCTAATTTTTCTAAAATTAAGAGTTCTTTTTTATCAGATGCCTCCAATAAAAAAGGAATTTTATTAAAATCTACTTTTTTATTAGCAGAAAAACTTTGCAACATATAAAATACTCCTTTTCGTGGTCTGTCACCTAGTTCGTTTATTGATGTAACGCCAGAGGTGTGGACAACAAAATAATTTTTAGGGAGTTGTTCTGCAACTTCGTTGATAGCATTATCAGAAACTGCAATAATATAAACATCAGCCTTTTCGAGTGATTTAATATTGTTTGTGATGTTTACTTCTGAATTTAGGAAAGATAATTTTTCTAAATTTCGAGCGTAAACCTGCACTAAATCAATGTTGTCAGTCTCTAAACAAACTCTTGTTAGATGTTGAGCCACATTTCCCGACCCTAAAATAATAACTGATATCATAATACGAATATAATCAAATTTTTAACATAATTTAATTTTTTAACATAATTTTATAGTTTTTTGTTTGCTATAAAACTTATTTAGTATGGTAGATTCTTAATATTTCACAATCAGATTTTCTAATTATCATATATGGAACTCCGCCTTTTCTTGTCTTTTTTACATTTTTGGGATTCAAAGTGCCTTTTATAATCCATATAGAATCCTTAGATTTAATCACATAAGGCTTCATTTTCAATACGTGATTTCCGTAAATTTTAATCCATTTTGATTCTGCTAGCGAAATCAATTCAGATTCACTACAATTGCATTTAGAACAATTGAAAAATGTTGTTATTATAAAAATAAAAATTATCTTTTTCATTTTTTTTTATTTATTAAAAATGATACAGTAAAATTAATTTAAAAATCTACTTTTTCGCCATTAAGATAAACTTCATCAATTAGATTACTTCCAAAAGAATATGGAATAAAATTATAGGAAGAAATTTCTTTTGTAACGATGAAATTTGCTCTTTTTCCTTTGGTAATACTTCCGACTTCATCAGCTAAATTCATAGCATACGCTCCGTTAATTGTGGCTGCGTTTATTGCCTCTTTGGGGGTCATTTTCATTTTGATACAAGCCGTTGCGACAACAAAATTCATATTTCCTGACGGTGTTGTTCCGGGGTTAAAATCGGTAGCAAGTGCTATCGGTAAGCCCTCGTTTATCATCTTACGAGCAGGCGTATAAGGAATGCTGATAAAATAAGAACATGACGGCAATGCAACAGGCATCGTTTTGCTGTTTTTTAGCATTTTGATATCCTCATCAGTCATAACTTCAAGGTGGTCAACCGATAAACTCTCATTTTTTACGCACATTTCAATCCCTTGAATGGTCGTAAATTGATTTACATGAATTTTTGGAATCAATCCGTATTTTTTTCCTGCAAGGATTATTTTTTCAGTATCCTCAACCGAAAAATAACCTGTTTCACAAAATGCATCAACAAACTCTGCTAAATTTTCTTCGGCTATTTTTGGTAGCATTTCATTGATAATCAAATCAATGTATGCTTGTTTATTGTCTTTGTATTTTTCAGGAAATGCATGAGCTCCCAAAAAAGTACTTTTGATCGGAATGTTAAAATTATCTTTTAATTTTTTGATAACACGTAACATTTTCAATTCAGCATCAACCGTTAAACCATATCCTGATTTAATTTCTACGGCTCCTGTTCCTTGTGAAATAATTTCTTTAAGGCGTTCGGCAGATTCATTATATAAATCTTCTTCAGAGCTATTTTGCACACGTTTGGCTGAATTTAGGATTCCACCACCACGATTGGCAATTTCTTCGTATGATAATCCATTTATTCTATCCACAAATTCCTGCTCACGATTTCCTACATATACAATGTGTGTATGGCTATCGCACCAAGAGGGTAAAATCATTTTTCCTGTACAATCCGTTATTTTATCGGCGTTAGGAGCGTTTTTCATTTCCCCAAAATCCGAAATTTTATCATTTTCAATAAGTAAATACGCATTTTTTATGGTAGGTAATACGCTCATTTCTTGTCCAGAAACTTTTGTGATATGTTGTTCTCTAACTTGAATTAATTCTTTTATATTTATGAATAAATGTGTCATTTTTTATGATTATAAGTAAAAAAACAAATTTACATAAAAAAAATTAATAATCTTTTTAGGATACATCAATCATAAATTTGTACTTTTGATGAAAATTTAAAATATATAAGATGAAAAATACAGCATTATCACATATTCATGAAAAATTAGGAGCTAAAATGGTTCCATTTGCAGGTTATAATATGCCAGTTCAGTACGAAGGAGTTAATATTGAACATGAAACTGTGCGAAATGGGGTAGGGGTCTTTGATGTTTCTCATATGGGAGAATTTTTTTTGAAAGGAGAAAAAGCGTTAGAATTAATCCAAAAAATTAGTTCTAATGATGCTACAAAATTAGTGCCTAAAAAAGCACAATATTCATGTATGCCGAATGATAAAGGAGGAATTGTTGATGATTTAATCATTTATATGATTGATGAAAATGAATATATGTTGGTTGTAAATGCTTCCAATATTGAAAAAGATTGGAATTGGATTTCTAAGCATAATGATTTAGGTGTAACTATGGAAAACCGTTCGGAAGATTGGTCATTATTGGCGATTCAAGGACCGAAAGCAGTGGAGGCAATGCAAAGTTTAACAGCGACAGATTTATCGGCTATTAAATTTTATAATTTTGAGATTACTGAGTTCGCAGGAATTTCTGATGTGGTAGTTTCAGCGACAGGTTACACGGGTTCTGGTGGATTTGAGGTGTATGTTAAAAATGAAGATATCGAGCAACTTTGGAACAAAGTTTTTGAGGCAGGAAAAGATTGGGGAATTAAGCCAATTGGACTTGCGGCACGTGATACTTTACGTTTAGAAATGGGATATTGTTTATATGGAAATGATATTGATGATACGACTTCGCCTTTAGAGGCTGGTTTGGGTTGGATTACTAAATTTTCTAAAGATTTTATTAACTCGGAGGCTTTGAAAAAACAAAAAGAAGAAGGTGTAAAAAGAAAATTAGTAGCATTTGAATTGGTAGGAAAAGGTGTTCCTCGCCACGATTATGAAATTGTTGATAAAGATGGAAATGTTATCGGAAAAGTGACTTCTGGAACAATGAGTCCGAGTTTAAAAAAGGGAATTGGTTTGGGGTATGTAACGGTAGAACATTCTAAATTAGATTCTCAAATTTTTATACAAATTCGTAAAAAACAAATTGAAGCAAAAGTTGTGAAATTACCTTTTTATAAAGGATAGTTAGACTTTTAATTTTCAAAAATTCTTAAAAAAATTGTATCGAGATTATTTTTCGATACAATTTTTTTCAAAATAATTATCACAAAATGAAGGTATTAATCATCACTTATTATTGGCCACCTGCCGGAGGTTCTGGGGTGCAACGATGGTTAAAATTTACAAAATATTTGCCCAATTTTGATGTTGAGCCAATTGTATATGTGCCTGAAAACCCAAATTATCCAACCATTGATGCTGGTATTGAAAAAGAAATTCCTAAATTAAAAATCTTAAAAAAACGAATTTTCAACCCGCAAGATTTAATTGTTAAAAAGAAAACTAGTGGTGTTGCAAATATTAACAAAGGCGGACTTTTATCGTGGATAAGAGGGAATTTTTTTATTCCTGATGCTAAAATATTTTGGGTAAAACCGTCCGTAAAATTTTTAGAAAAATATATAAAAGAACATCAAATAGATGTCATTATTTCTTCAGGGCCACCACATAGCATTCATTTGATAGCTAATAAGTTAAAACAAAAATTAGACCTTAAATGGATTGCCGATTTTAGAGATCCGTGGACAAGCCTTTATTATACGCAAGAATTTAACTTGACCTCTTTTGCAAAATTGAAAAATAAAAAGCTGGAACAGCAAGTTTTAACAAATGCAGATAAAATAATTACGGTTAGTAAAACGCTAAAACAAGAACTCGGATTTCCTCAAAAAACAAGTGTTATTTCTAATGGTTATGATGATGAGGTTTTAGTTAATGCTGTTTTAGATAAACAGTTTAGTTTGTCGCATATTGGTTTATTGCCAAGTCAGAGCAATCCTGTTATATTGTGGGAGGTTTTGAAGGAAATTTGCCAAGAAAATAAGCAGTTTAAAAATGATTTAAGAATAGCATTAACAGGTAATGTGAGCGATAATGTTATTCAAGATATCAAAAAAAATGATTTGGCTGAAAATTTAGAATTAAATGCTTATGTTACGCATCAAAAAGCCATTTTATTGCAAAAACAAGCACAAGTTTTATTGTTGTTAATCCCAAAAACAACAAATTCAAAAGGAATTTTAACAGGGAAAGTTTTTGAATATATTACATCAAAACGACCAATAATCGCAATTGGCGATGAAGATGGGGATTTAGCGGATATTTTAGAAAATACTGCAACAGGAACTATGGTCGGTTTTGAAAATAAAAATAAACTAAAAAAGCTTATTTTAGAATATTATAACTTATATTTGGAGGCTAATTTAAAGGTAAATCCAGTAAATATTGAACAATATCACAGGAAAAATCTAACCGAAAAATTAGCAAACGAAATTAAAAATTTAAAGTAATTTTTGTGGGAATAGTATTTAAACAATCGTTCAGAAATACCATTATTATTTACCTATCTTTTGTGGTGGGAGCTTTGAATAATATTATTTTTTATCCAACCTATTTAAAGGGTGAATATCACGGAATAATTACCTTGTTGTTCTCGTATTCAAATATTATTATGCCGATTATGGCATTTGGTGTTCAATATACGATTGTGAAATTTTTCTCTTCGTATAAAGATGATTCACAGCGAGATAGATTGATGTCCTGGGCGTTAATATTTCCCTTATTTATAGCGATACCGTTTGCGATATTTTGGAATCATATCCATGATTTAATTGTTTCGTATCTAACCCCTGAAAATCAAAAATTAGAAAATTATACTATTACAATTTATATTATAGCCATAAGTTGTGCTTATTTTGAGGTATTTTATTCGTGGGCGAAAGTTCAGATGAAAACAGTTTTTGGAAATGTTTTAAAGGAATTTTGGTTTCGTTTTTCGATATTTATTTGCTTGATTTTAGTGTATTTGGAATACATAACCAAATCTCAATTTATTTATATTGTAACAATAAATTATGTGTTGCGAACGCTTGTGATGATGATTTATTCATTTAGATTGTATTTTCCGAAATTCCAATTTAGTTTACCGTATAATTACAAGGAGTTGTTGAAATATTCAGCATTTATCATCTTGGCGGGGAGTGCCGGTGCAATTATCATTGATATTGATAAGTTAATGATTCCCGGAAAACAAGCAATAGCAACGGCGGCTTATTATGCGGTTGCGGTTTTTATAGGCTCGTTTATAGAAGCTCCTGCAAGGGCGATGAGTCAAATTTTACAACCTTTAACGTCCAAGTCTTTAAATGAAAATAATAATAGCGAGGTGGCTAATTTATATCAAAAAAGTTCTATAAATTTATTTTTGATAGGAGGGCTTTTCTTTCTGTTGGTCAATTGTAATGTTTCAGAATTATTTAAATTGATGCCAAAAGCCTATGCAGGTGGTGAATTGGTTGTTTTGATGATTTCTAGTGTCAAATTATACACGATGACGTTGGGAAATAACATTTCTATTATTCAGAATTCGAAATTTTATAGAATATCACTGCCTATTGGGCTTGGCTCTGCGTTTGGAGTATATTTTTTAAATAAATATTTCTATCTTGATTTGAATATTGGAACAGAAGGTCTTGCCTTATCTACTTTATTGATAATCAGTTTTTTTAATGCTTTTAAAATCTGGTTTGTTTATAAGAAATTCAAAATGCAACCTTATACATTAAACACTTTAAAAATGTTTTTTAGTATCTGTTTATTGTTTGGTGCTTTTTATTTTTGGAATTTTCCCACTCCTGAATTATTTTTAGGGAGCATTCCACTACATCCGATAATTAATATTTGCTTAAAAAGTTTGCTGATAGTCAGTGTTTACATCTATATTATTCTAAAACTTAATATCTCTGAACAGTTTACAAATTTGTTGATGCGATTGAAATCAAGATTTTAAGTAATTATTTGATTAAATTAAACTTAACATTTGTTAAATAAAATATGTTTTTTTTGGAGAATTGAAAAATAGCTCTATCTTTGCAGTGTATATAACCCCAAAATACATATATTATGAAACTATTTACTCAAGTAGTAGCATTGATTGTTATATCTTTGCCTACATTCGCTCAAAAGTTTACTTCACTTGAAGAAGCGTTAAAAACTCCATTAAAAGTTGTAGAATTAGATTTATCTAAACAAGGATTATCAGAAATTCCTGCTGAAATAGAGGAATTTGTTAATTTAGAGAAATTAAATCTTAAAGATAACCAAATTTCAGAAATTGATGAAGTTGTTTTTGAATTACCAAAATTAAAATCATTAAATTTATCAAAAAATAACATTACAGAGGTTCCAGAATCTATTGTAAATGCTAAAAATTTAGTTCATTTAAGTTTGAGTCATAACAGATTAAATGAATTACCAGAAGAAATTACAGAAATAGCACCTTTAGAAAAATTATATGTTTCTAATAATAAGATAGAGACATTACCGTCAGAAATGGGTAAATTAAAGAAATTGAAGAAGTTATACGCTAATAACAATATAATATCAGGTTTGCCAACAAGTTTTAACGGATTGAAAAGCTTAAAAATTTTAAAAGTTCATAATAATAATCTTTTTAAGTTTTCTGCTGAATTAAAAGGTCTTAAACATTTGAAAAAAGTAACAGTTTATTCTAATGAAATTGATACTTTTGAAAAAGGTAAATTAAAAACAAGAACTCCTGATTTTTGTCAAGTAGTTTTTGAAAAATAATTAAAAATATAAAACATTGTAAATGAGGCTTTTTAAACAAAGTCTCATTTTTTTTGAGCAAAATTTTGGTGGTTTTCTTGTCATTTCGTGATTTTCAATTAAAAATGATAAAATTGTATCGAGAAATCAAGTAATTAGGCAGATTAGTACAAAATTTGCGATGATTCAAAACCAAAAACACATAAAAACTGCAATTTATACAGTTTTATATTCCAATTAAACATAAGTAGATTTAAAAACAGATAAACCTTTTTATCTTTGCAGTATAATATATGTTGGGGGACAAATATT
>PDWI01003944.1_pt1 | contig 20417 bp, 24 predicted proteins | sample 1430891 | NCBI WGS metagenome assembly PDWI01 (sample SAMN01162508, study PRJNA174530) | Oral metagenome, whole genome shotgun sequencing project. | biome: Marine environment; feature: Marine mammal; material: Swab sample of the gingival sulcus; isolation source: swab sample of gingival sulcus... | reverse complement strand
ATATAATTAAAAAAAATACACTTGAAAGCTAATGTATGTTTAAATTTTAATTACAAACAAAATTAAAGAAAATTTTTATTTTTTTATGATAAAATATATCATAAAATTTCTTCTTAAAGGACAATAAAGCATGAACTCAAAATTTAAAGTCATTTATCTAGTGTCTTTGATGCTAGTTATTTCGTTTTCTGGATTTGGCTACTATACATACGAATTTTCCAAAAATAGTGTTGTAAAAAAAATCATAGATAAAGATTTGCCTAAGTTATCTCAAAGCATCAAACAAGATGTAGAGCTTAAAATGGTAACTAAATTAAATCTAGTTTCTACAATGGGAAATAATTTTTTTCTTCAACAATGGTACGAAAATGGTGAGAGGGATATAGAGACCGTTAAAAAATATTTAGGCAATATTGAAAAGGAGTATAAGCTTTTTGTAGCTTCAACTTCATCAGTGACAACAAATAACCAATATACAAAAGTAGGAATTTTTACTAAGCTAGATAAAAATGATCCATTTAATGCTTGGTTCTTTTCATTTATACAAAGTGGCAAGAAAATGTCGTTAAATATAACCGTTGATGAACTTAGAAACTTTAAACTAGTCGCTTTTATCAACAATATCATAAAAGATGATAAAAATAAAGTTTTAGGATTGGCAACGATTGGTCTTGATATTAATGAAATTTCAAAATATATTTTAGAATATATCAATGAAAATAGAAATGTCTATGTTATAAATAGTGATGGTTACATCATCATGCATAAAGATAGGGGTATGATTTATGTGCTAGAAAATGAGCAAAAAAATAAAAATAGAAATATAAAATATATAAGTGGCATAGATAAGTTGTCAAAAGAGATTTTAAGTTCAAAAGGTATGGTTAAGGGAAAATATGTAGATAGTAAAAATAATAGTAAAATTGTTATCTCAAATTATATCCCATCAATCAAATCTTATCTTATAGTAGAAGAGGATGAAAAATCGATACAAGATGAAGCTTCCTCGATGTTTATACAAAATTTTATGATCTCTATTTTCATAGCATTGCTTGTAGGCTTATTGGTGCTAATACTCATGGGTAGAGTAGTAAAAGATAAATAATACCACATTATTCTCTGTTTGCTTTTAACTTGCAAACGGAGAATACCTCTCAAAAATCTTTAAATTTTTCAGTTCTTAAGCATTGTAAAAACTTTTTTATTGCTATTTTAACAATGACTAAACATATATGGTCATGATTGGATTTTAAATCTTTCTTATTAAAATATTTATCTGCTTATTGTTTAAAATGAGGCATTGACTAGATAGAGATAGAAATAGCCTCAAAGGTGATCTAATATAAAATAGTTTCTAAAATGATATAAATCTATTTATAGTTTAAAATGATGACATTAAATCAAACATATTTTATAATGTGCAAAAAATGTAGCCCCCTATATATTTATTAGTTTTTAACAGCTTTAGCTAAATCCCACATAGGCATAAAAATACCTAGTGCAAGCAATAGTACTATGGCTGCGATAAAGCCTATGAGTATCGGTTCTACATAGCTTGAGATATTGTCTATGATGTCGTTAAATCTAGCTCTGTAATAATCAGCAACTTTTTCCAGCATCGCATCTAAGTTACCACTAGCTTCTCCGGCTTTTATCATCTGTATAAGCATACCTTCATAAAGATTTGTATCTTTAAAAGCTTCGGTTAGAGGTATTCCTCTTTGTACTGAAATCTTAACGCCACCTAATTTTTGTTTTAATTCGACATTGCTGACGGTTAAAAGCGCTGTATCTAAAGATTCTGCTATCGGAATACCAGCTCTTACAAGTTCTGTAAATACGAGCTGAAAACGGCTCATGGTAGAGAAAAATAAAATATCTCCTATTAGATAAACTTTCAATAAAAATGTATCCATCCATCGTTTAGCACTATCATTGTTAGCGTATAGATATTTTATTATGACGACAAAAACAAAAAGACCTGCTAAAATGTAAAGTCCATAATTACTCAAAGCATGTTCCATTGCAAGTAATATTTTCGTTGGCAAAGGCAAGTCTGCATTTAATTGAGCAAATATTTCTTTAAATTTAGGCACAACATAAAGCATCAAAACCGTAAATGCTACGGCTATCGCTACTAATACGCTGATAGGATAACGAATAGCTTTTTTAAATTTTTGTTGGTTTTCCCAAATATCATCTTGAATTTCAGCAAGTTTTGCTAAACTTTCACCCATGTTACCAGTACTCTCACCTAGCTGAACCATAGCGATAGTCACATCACCTAAATCACTTTTAAATTTCAATAAACTCTCTGTAAAGCTACTTCCTGCGTTTAAATCATCATCAACACTTACAAATATTGCTTTAAGATGTTTGTTTGTTGTAGCTGATGCCACCTCTTTGATGCTATCATGAATGGAGATACCCGCATTTGTCATGACACTTAATTGACGAATTGCAGCTACCAAATCTGGCATAGGAATATTTTTTTTCATAGTCGCATTCAGTAGTTTTTCTTTAAAAACATTAAACTGCTCTCCTGCGGGTGCGGTGGTTTCTACTACTTTTGTGATTACGCCCGGATTTTTAAGTTTTGCCATAGTAATGGCGTCTTGTTTTGTTGAAGCTCTAAAGAGCTTTTTGCCTTTTTTACCTTTATTAACATAATATACATCAAAAAATTTCATGATTTTGTTACCCTTAGTACTTCGTCCATGGTCGTAATACCAGCCGCAGCTCGTATGATACCATCTCGATACATATTTACAAAGCCTTCATCTAAGGCTTGTTTTCTGATCTCATCTTTCTCTGCCCCTTGTGCTACCATACTTGATATTTTTTCGCTAATTGGCAATATCTCAGATAGCATTTCTCGTCCCATATAGCCAGTTTGTGCACATTTTTCACAACCTACATGCTTAAAAAAAGTATATTTTTCTGGTAAAAATTCTTTAAGTTCTTTATACATGTCATTTGGTAAAGTCATAGGTTTTTTACAATGAGGACATAATTTTCTTACAAGTCTTTGTGCTTCAATAGCCACCAAAGCACCACTAATAAGATATGGTTCAATTCCCATATCGGTAATTCTCGTAACCGCACTTACCGCATCATTTGTGTGAAGGGTTGAAAATACTAAGTGTCCTGTAAGTGCAGCTTGTACGGCGATCCTAAGTGTTTCTTGATCTCTAACCTCACCAATCATGATGATGTCAGGGTCTTGTCTTAATATTGATTTTAGTGCAGACGCAAATGTTAAACCTGCTTTTTCATTGACATGAACTTGTAGTGTTAAATTTAGCTGATATTCGACTGGATCTTCGACTGTGATGATTTTGGTCTGTATGCTTTTGATAGCGTTTAGGGCAGCATACAGAGTAGTTGTTTTACCACTTCCTGTCGGTCCTGTTACAAAAATAATGCCATAAGGAGCTTTCATGGCTTTAGAAAATCGTTGATAATTAATAGGATGCATTCCTAGATTTTCCAATTTTATCATCACTTTTGATTTGTCCAAAATACGCAAAACAATACTTTCGCCGTTTAAAACTGGCAAAGTTGAGATACGAAAATCATACTCTCTACCCATGATTACAGAAGAAAAACGACCATCTTGAGGTTTTCTTTTTTCTGCTATATCCATATTTGATAGTAGTTTTAGTCTTGAAGATAGGGGAGGGTAGATATCTTTATCAAACATAAAGGTTTCACTAAGCATTCCGTCAATTCTGCTTCTTACTATACAGTTGTTTTCAGTTGGCTCTATATGAATATCGCTACCTCGTCCTAAAATCGCAGTTTTTAGTATGATCTCTATGAGTTTTAAAATGCCAGAACTCTCTTGCGGATTTTCACTAGCACTTGAAGCAAGTTCGTTTCTAATGCTTTCTATTAGTCCTTTTATACTCTCTTGCATATCCATTTTGTTTAGATATTTTTCGACTTGTGATGGTTCTGCTACGATAATTTTGACTAATTTTCTATTGAAAAGTCTTTGAACTATCTCTTGTGCTGTTAGATCAAGTGGGTCTAAAAGTGCAATATAGACATTTAAATCATCTTCTTTCACAGGTAAAGCTTGAGCTTTTTTAAGTTTGTCGATAGAAACCTTACTTGCTATTCTATAATCAATATCAAATGAATCAAGATCAAAATACTCATAATTTAAATTAGCAGCAAAATTTTTCAAAAATTCTTCTGTATTGATTGCAAATTCATTGTTTATATCTTCTAAAGTTACGATTTTATTTTTATAAAAATCAACCAACAATATCATGAGGCTTTCTGTGTCAAAAAAGCCACTATCAAGTAAAATGTAGCCTAGTGTTTTGTCGCCATTGAGCGATAACTCTTCTATATTTTTAGCAGATTGCTCATCTATAATCCTATTTCTAAGCAAATATGAAATAATTGTTTGAACTAAATTATCCATTACCAGTACAACCTTGTTTTTATAATTTCGTTATTTTTTATTGTTTGCAATACTATTTTTTCATAACCATCGCTATCTTTTTTTGAAAAAAGTTTATAGTCGATGTTTTCTATACTGAAATAGTAAGCATTTTGTTTTTTTGTAAAATCTTTTTTTGAAAATTTATCATAAATTTTTGACAATATATAATCTGTATTTGGTAGATTTGTGGGTATTTGCTCGATACCATCTATTAAAGCGTGATATAAAATCTTTTTTTGATATAAAATAGTCGCATAATATAAAGCATTTGCTCGTGATTTTTTACTTTTTCTAAGTTGGACTATTGGACTTGTTAGACGGTTTATCATGTCAGTTTGCATACATGAATAAGCGTACATATTTACAAACTCTTCATCGTCATTATATTCAAAATAATCTTTGCTCCAAACTTCATTTGAGCATATTTTACTATATTCTTGATTGTTAAAAAAATTCCATAACATCTCTTGCGAATAGCAATTAGCAAAGACATTTATAAATAAAATCAAAAAAATACTCTTTTTCATCAATAATCTCCGTGTTTAATCTTGCCTATCAATGATATAACATGAGATGAATTAGGGCTTGTTTTAAGATAAGCGTTTAACGCTCTGATAGCTCTTTGAGGTTTGCCGTTTTTTGCTATAGATTTTGCAAAAAGTATCCAGCTTTGCTCATTGTTTGGATCGATATTATTTGCTTTTAATGACCATTTTTGAGAATTTTTATAATCTTTTTTTTGATAATACTCTTCAGCTAACATTAAAGCATACTCTATACTATCTGGTCTATTTTGTTCTTTTAGCTCTTTTGTCTGTTTTGTTTCTTGTAAAGTGGTTGTTTTTATCTCTATTTTTGGTTTTTTTGGTTGTTCTTGTTTTTCTTTATACTCTTCATCTTCTGCTAACTCTATAAACTCTTCTTCTAAAACAGGTTCTTGTTTGATTTGTCTTTGTGGTTTTTGGACTTTTACATATTCGATAATCTCTTCTTCATTAAATGTTGGCTCTTGATACTTTTGCTTTTCAGCTTTGAGTTGCTTCTCTTGAGTATTTGGCTGTTTTGTTTGCACGATGGCTGTTTGATTTAGTTCTTCATGTTTTGGCGGATTTGGTGGTGTTTGCTTAACAAGAGGTGGTAGAGTTTTATTTTGTTCTACAGCTTGTGTTTTAGCTATATTTTTTTTTTGGATTGGCTCGTTATTTACAAGTGCTGGAGTATAGCTATATACAATCCAAATCAATGGAATTAAGCAAAGTAGTATAGATATAATCAATATTTTAGAGACAAGTTGTTTTAATCTCCAAGCTTGCCATCTTTTTTCTAAGTGATTTATTTGAATACTATTAAGCATCAATTAACTCCGAATCAATAGCAGCCATTTGTATATATTTTAATTTTAATTGAGCTGAATTTAAATTTGATGGTTGGTTTGCTTCGTAATACTCACAAATTTCAAAAAATTTATATAAAAGTTTATTTATTGTTCTTAAGTTGCCATTTGTTAGATTAAAAATCTCGGCTATAAGTTTATTTGAAAAAAATGAAAAATAGTCTATTTTATTATGGACTAAAAATTTTTTTTCTAAATAACTTCTTACTTCAAGTAAAGATGAGTTTGGCATCTCTACATTTTCCCAAATTCGTGTGGTAAAATAATCTTTTGCTAAAATATCCTCTTTTTCAGTCTTATGAACTGTGAATAAAAACTTAAAAAGTCTTGTATCAGCTAGTAGTCTTATTTTTTCTATCAAATCAGCTGGATAAAGCTGTGCTTCGTCTAGTAAAACTATAATAGTCTCTTTTTTTGTGTAAGATTTTGTTTGTTGTTTGTATAATTTTAAAAACTTTTCATAGCTATCTAGTGTTTGTGTTGTTGTCTGCTTAAAAACTGCTTCATATAGAGCAGTCAAAAACGAGCTTTCATCAAAAAATGGTTGCGGAAAAAAAATAATATTTTGAGTTTTTGAAAGGTCTTTATATATTTTTTTTAGTAAAAATGTTTTTCCAGTTCCTGGTTTGCCATAAAATAAAATAAGTTTTAAGGGCTTTTGTAGCGATTTTACAATCTTTTCATATGTTAATACAGATTTGTCGAGAGTAACATAGTCAAATACGCTACTCTCTAAAAACATATCTTTTACTTCTGTAAAGCGATTACTCATATATAGACTCAGAAAAACCTAAATCTTTTAATGATGTGCTAATATTTTTAGAATTATCAGCATTTATTATTCTAGGAGTGATAACAAAAACTAATTCGGTTGTTTTTGCAACATCTTGAGTGCTTCTAAACGCTTTTCCTACTACAGGTAAGCTACCAAAGAATGGAACTGAAGTTTTATTTTTAGCCTTAGTTTGACCGATTAGACCTCCTAAGATAATCGTATCTCCATCACCAACTTGTACAACTGTTGATAGTTTTTTCTCCAATGTGTCAGGTGCAACTTCTCTTATCCCCTCTTGTCTTCTGTCATCTTCTGAATACTTAAAATTACTTAATGATGGGTTAATTCTTAGCATGATTTTGTTATCATCAGATATTTCAGGTAAAATATTTAGCAAAACACCTATAAAAATACTATATGGAGTATATGTTATTTTTGGTGTTCCATCTTTGCCTATATCTGTTTTTTCCAATACTCTATAATTAATATTGTCTCCAACGGTAATCAACGCTTGTTGGTTATTTAGTGTCATAACCTTTGGATTTGATAGTATTTTGCTGTTTCCTTTTTGCTTTATGAAGTTAAGTAAGCCTTCCATAGAGAAATTTACATTGTTAATGATGCTTAAATTTTTAGAGCTTCGGTTAAGTGTATTTAGAAATGTTGCACTTCCGCCACCTGTACTCATATCTTTTCCATTGACATTTTTTGTGTTAATTGAGAGCTGAAATTTGCTCCAGTCAATTCCTGTAGTATAATCATTAGCAAGTTCGACTGCTATAATGGAGACATCTATAAGTACTTGTTTATGAAGTCTATTTTTAAGTTCTTTGAGATAATATTTTACTCTGTCGATTTGCGATTTTGTAGCTGTTATTGTGATAAGACCTGTGTTTTTATTTATGATAGGCTCTTTAGCTACAAATGTTTCGCTTCCATTGTTTAGTAAAGCTACTATTTCTTGACTTAAAGTTTTCCAAAAATCAAACTTTTCTTGTACTTTGATTTCGTTATTATTGCCTTCAATTTTAGTGCTTCCTTCACCTGCTTCTTTTATCTCTATATCAGATGAAGCACTTAAAGTAGCCGTACCTTCTCTGATGGAAGTGATATAATCTACTTTAAAAGTGGTTGTTAGTAAAGCATTTAGCTTTAAAACTCCTCTTTTATACTTGTAGTTTATTCCGTTTTCGCTTAAGACTAAATTAAACACTTCATGTAAAGACATGTTTGTTATGTTTAGGCCAGCAAGGGATTGTTCTAATGCTTTTTTAGCTTCAATATCTTTAGTGATAACGCTAAAATTACATTTATTAGCTAATTCATTTACTACCTCTAGTATAGTCAATTTCTCACTTGTCTTTATGTTGAACGCTTGTCTTTCACAACTTTGAACTCTATCTTTAGCTTGTAAGGGCTGTAAAGAAAAAATTGCTAAAGCACATAGCAAACTCGTGATAACTTTTTTATTTGATAATAACATTTTCTTTTCCTTCATATAGCTTTAATTCTAGCGAACTGCCAGCACTACCGATGACTACGCTATTATTTTTAATTTTTTTCAACTTAAACTCATCTATTTTATCATTGAGTTTATACCAAGTGCCATTTATGTTTGCACTATTATTCATGATGCCTTTTAGTTTATATACAGGCTCATTGGATCCTTCTGTAACATTACCATCTTTCTCGCTAGTTTTTTTTGTTCTAGAAACCACAATAAAAGGATTGGCTGTTTTTTCAATATCTTGTGCCGTTAGTCCATATCTTTTTTTATTTATTGCACTAAAAAGATCATCATATTTTTTGTATTTAGCATTGTTGGCCGCGAAACTAAACGATGACAAGCAGACTATTAGTGATAATTTTAAAGTTAAATTTTTCAATACTTTAACCCCCATACAGCGATATTAATGACGCCTTCAACACTACTTTTTCCTTCTAGTTTGATATTATAAATATCAACTATCAAGACACTCTCTTCTAAGGCGTTAATAAATTTTACTACCCCGTGGTAGTTACCTTTTAAACTAACCTCTAAGTTAAGTATTTGTTGAGGCTTGTTTTTTGTTATTTTGTTTATTTTGTTTTTAATCTTTAAGACTTTCACATTAAACTTTTTTGCAGTTTCTGAAATGCTATCTAAGAAATTTGCCCAGTTTTTATCGTCAAAAAGTAAATAAGATAACTCTCTTATCTTTTTATCTATGTAGGAGTTTGTATCTTTTACTTCATTATACTTTTTGGTTTCTAGCTGTATTTCTCGTTTGATATTTTTGATAGCCCACTGCTTATCTCCATTTCTTTGGACGCTTTGTAGATAAGCTTTTTCTTTATTTAGATTTGAAGTTAAAGTTTGATTGTTTGTTAAAGAAGTACTCAAATAATCAGTTGCTATAGGATTTACAGAGTCAAAAATTATGTATCCAACGAGAATAGCAATGGAGACAAAGATGATATACATCTTGTTTTTATCTTGTTCTTGAGCAAAACTTTCATCTAGTTTTCCAAATATTCCTTGATTATTCATTTTAGAACTCCTGTTGTAACATTGCTCTCATATAGATTTTTATTTTTAATTTTACCTATTTCATCAGTATTGACTTTGTATTTATCTGTTAGACTTATATCCTTCAAGAGTTCAGTTAATTGCTTATCACTCTTGCTTCTTAGTGATATTATGATGGTTTCATTTGTGTCTACTAACTGAGTTATCTTTATATCTCTTTTGTTGATAAGATTAGCTAATTCATTAAGAATAACCCCTTTCATAGGATAATTAACTTTTTTCTCATGAATTTTATCTAAAATGCTCAATCTAAATGATAATATTTTATTTTCTTCATTTTTCTTTTTTATAGCTTGGATTTTTTGCTTTGTAAGTTTTGCAATTTGCACTCTCATTTTTTGAGCTTCACGATATACATCTTCATATTCGGTTTGCTTTATGCTCGAATCAACATTATAATAAAACCCTTGTCCATATTGGACTAGCGGATAAGCAAGTGCCACTGCTAAAGTCCCCATCAAAATCATCGTCAAAATTCCACTTGGTCGTTTTGAAAATGGTGGAGGTCTTTTAAATATGGTTAAGTTTAGTGATTCTTCTTTTAATTCAGCATATGCTTGCCCTGCATACATCATGAGAAGTTGTATTTGGTCTATATGCCATTCGGACTTATTTTTAGCAGTATTGAAATTAAAAGGTTTAGTATCTATGCCTAAATAGTTTCTTGAGTATTCATTCATGCCAACAATATCGCCTATTTCAGTGCCTATGTAGATATTGTCTATACTTTCTACTCCATAACTTCTTTTGAAAAATACTAAAACATCACTTATGTATAAAAATATCTCTTCAAAAAGTTGCATGAGGTATTGTTGATAGGTAACATTTGTAGTTTGTAACCCATCTTTAGCTAAGAGATTGTAAAAATCCTCTTCATCAATTCTCTCTCCCATGAGTTCGCAAAATTTTTCATTTACTTGAACTAGAGAATAGTTTAGAGATTTTGAGTATAGGTATTGACCATTTTGATAAATAGTCAAAAATGCATCACCTTTTTGAAAATAGACAAAACAATCAATATTGTCTGGGTCTAAAAGTTTTTTCTCATAAATCATGCCTATAAGAAAAGGAGCAGCAGTTATATAATCAATATAACTTGTCTTTGCAGTTACTCCTTCAAATACTTTTGATATCAAATTTGAATCAAATGCAAAAACATTAAATGTTCTATTTTTACTATCGGTAGTATTTGTTTCTAGGTGAATAAATTTATATTCAACAGATGCATCTAGTCCTAAGCTTTCATAAGCTTCTGATTCTATTGCTCCTTCGATATCCTCTTCATCTAATCTTCGACTAACTTCTACAATGCCAGAAATTATATCTTTTGTGGGTAAATACGAAACATATAGCTCTTTTTTTGGAGAAGATTTGTCGATATTATGATAAGAAATCATATTGTTGCGATATGAATATGACTGCAACGATACTGGATCAACGGAAACGATAGGTAAGTTTTCTGTGTTATTTTTCGCCATCTTAATCCTAACCTAATTTTTTGTTATCTAGTATAGCATAATTTAACTTTATAAATCAAATAAATATCCTAATTTTTTTAGATTTTTTTTATTTTTTGTCCAATTTTTCTTCACTATTGCTCTTAATTTTAAAAAAACTTGCTTTTTGCTTAAATTTTGTATCATAAATCTTGCATCTTTTCCTATTCGTTTTATGCATGAGCCATTTTTACCTATTACAATTCCTTTTTGACTCTCTTTTTCAACAATGATGTCAGCAGATATGCTTATGATGTCTTCTTTTTCTTCTACATTATTTATCAAAACATCTGAAAAATATGGAATTTCCTCACTAGTATTTTCGAAAATTGATTGTCTTATATACTCTTTGTAGATTTCTCTTTCGTTTTGTGTGGTTAAAATTTCTGTGTCATACAAATATGGGTGAGCTGGTAGATATTTTACTATTTCATCACAAAGATAATTGATATCATTTTTGGTTTTAAGACTTAAAGGCAGTAAAGCCTTAAAATTATTTTGATATGTTTGATAAGTTTTAATCTGTCTTAACAATTTTTCATTTGAAACCATATCTGTTTTTGTTAAAATGAGTAAGTGAGGAGTGTTTTTTTTATGTAAAGTTAGAAATTTTTCATACTCTTGTACGCTATCACTAGCAGGAGTTAGAAACAAGATTAAATCACAATCTCCCATCGCCTTTAATGCTTCTTTTAACATGAATTGATTTAGCAATCTTTCTTGTTCATGAAGTCCTGGAGTGTCGATAAATATGAGCTGGTGATCTTTATGCATGTGTATGCATAAAGACCTTTTTCTTGTTGCGTTTGCTTTTTTGGAAACTAGAGTTAAATTTTCGCCTAAGATTTTATTTATCAAAGAACTTTTACCAGCATTTGGTCTGCCAATTACGGCAATAAATCCTGATTTGATTTTTTGTTGTTTTGCTTGTTGCACTACAATATATACCTTGCTATTTCATCATCTTGCACAATGTCATCTAGCTTTTCATGAACTAAGTCTTTTGTAACTTTGATCTGTTCTCCTTTGTGCAAATCCGCTTCATAGCTAATATCTTCTAATATTTTTTCAAGTACCGTATGGAGGCGTCTTGCTCCAATATCTTCCATTTTTTCATTTGCTTGTTGACTAATTTTTGCAATCGTCTTAATCGCTTCATCTTCAAAGATGAGTTCGACATTTTCAGTTTTTAAAAGTGCTTCGTATTGTTTTAATAAAGAGTGCTTTGGTTGGGTTAAAATCTTATAAAGCACTTTTTCGTCTAAGCTTTCAAGTTCGACTCTTAATGGAAACCTGCCTTGTAGCTCTGGAATCAAATCCGAAGGCTTACTTAGATGAAATGCTCCCGCCGCTATAAATAAGATATGATCTGTTTGTATGTTTCCATATTTTGTCTGCACAGATGAACCCTCAACTATAGGAAGTAAATCTCTTTGAACTCCTTCTTTACTTGGGTCTTGACGACTTTGCGATTTGCTTGATACTGCTATTTTATCAATCTCATCTATAAATATAATTCCTCCATTTTCGCATCTTGTTTTAGCTTCAGTTTTTACAGCTTCTAAATCTAAAAGCATTTCACTAGCTTCAGCTCTTAATGCTCTTTTGGCATCTTTTACTTGCATCTCTTTTTTAATAGGTTTGTTTCTTCCGCCTATCATTTGAATAAAATTTTCTTGAACTTTGATGATTTCGGGAGGCATATGAGGGCTATCTAGTCCTTCTGTGGAGTTTTGATTGATTTCGACTTCTATTTTTAATTCATCTAAATCTCCGTTTTTAAGTCTTGATTTCATTTTTTCATAGCTTCTTTTATATTCGTCTTGCTTTTGCGTACTTGCTCCTTTAGGAATAGGGGGCAAAAGTTTTTCTATGATTTTTCTTTCAACCATATCATCAATAGCACTTTTGTTTTTTTGTTTATGTTCTTCTTTTATGAGATTGATTGAGGCTTGCATGAGATCACGGACCATACTTTCAACATCTCTTCCTACAAAACCAACTTCAGTGTATTTGCTAGCTTCGACTTTGACAAAAGGTAGGCTCATCATCTTCACAAGTCGTCTTGCAATTTCGGTTTTACCGACTCCTGTTGAGCCTATCATGAGAATATTTTTTGGCATGATCTCTTCTTGCATTTGTTCGCTTAATTTCATGCGTCTAGTTCTATTTCTAAGTGCTATGGCTATGGCTTTTTTGGCATCAAATTGCCCTATGATATATTCATCTAAGTAAGATACTATCTGTTTTGGTGTTAATGTCATTTAATCCTCTATCGTATATGTTTTTATGTTGTTGTTTGTGTAGATACAAAGCTCACTTGCAACTAAAAGACTCTCTTTAGCTAAGACTTCTTCATCAAGTGAAGTGTGTTTTTTTAAGGCTCTTGCGGCTGAAATAGCATAATTTCCACCGCTTCCAATGGCGGCTAAACAGCCATCTTCTGGTTCAACAACATCACCTGTGCCACTAAGTATGAAAATATGTTCTCTGTTTAAAACTATCATCATGGCTTCAAGTTTTCTTAAATATTTATCTTTTCTCCACGCTTTTGAAAACTCTATGGCTGATTTTAGTAAATCACCCTTTTTTTCCTCTAATAATCCCTCAAACATGTCAAAAAGATTGAAAGCGTCTGCTGTGCTTCCAGCAAAACCTGCTAAAATTTTGCCATTGTAAAGTTTTCGTATCTTAGTTGCATTGCCTTTTAAAATCGTATTTCCAAAAGTAACTTGACCATCACCACAGATAATGGATTTTTTTTTGCCTTTGTATCCTAAAATGGTAGTAGCATCAAACATATGACTATTCGCCTATTACTTCTAATTTTAAGTTTGCACTAATACTATGGCCTAATTTTACACAAACATCATAGTTTCCAGTAGCTTTTATAAGAGAATCTATATCTATGCTTTTTTTATCGATTTGTATATCTTTTTGTGCTTGTAGTTCTTTTGATATTTCATCTTTTGTGATTGCCCCAAAAAGCGAACCATTTGCTCCTAATTTTCTTTTTAATTTTAAGGTTATTTTTTCAATTTTATTTTTTATTTTATTAAGTTCTCTTATCTCTTCTTGATTTTTTTCTTCAGCTCTTCTTAGATTTGCTTGATGTCGTCTTAGCACTTCTGTTGTAGCTTGTTTAGCAAAGCCGTTTTTGATCAAAAAATTTCTTCCATATCCGTCTTTAACCTCTTTAACTTCACCTGCTTTTCCTAAGCTTTTTACATCTTTTACGAGTAGTACTTTCATGTTTTATCCTTTTTAAAATATATTTGGTGGAGCAACATCTTTTAGCGTGTTGCCTTGAAATTTCAATATGCCACCTTTGAGTTGAGAATATTGTAAAAATCCCATTTTTTTAGCCATATCAGTTAAATATTTGGTCTTTAAACCGCTAGCACAATATGCAATAAAGTTCTCATGTCTTAATTGTTCTAAAACTTCTGGATATAGATGAAATTTAGAAGCTGGAAAAAGCACATCGGTTCCATCTATACTAAAAGCTTTATGTTCGTTTGATTCTCTAATGTCAATGAGTAAAAAATCAACCAAACCTTTTCTCCTGCCGTCTAACAAATAGACCAATTCACCTGAAGTTATATCTTTTTTTCGCAATATAATCTTGCAGGTTGTGTTTATATACTCAAGAGTTACCATAGAACTTTTTATTTTTACCACTAATTACAAATCGAAGAGCATTTAGCTTGATAAAGCCTTCGGCATCTTTTTGGTTATACACTTCATCTTCTTCAAAGGTGCAATACTCAGCATTGAAAAGATTGTTTGTTTTTGAACTTCTTCCTACAACCATGACATTGCCTTTGTAAAGTTCTAGCTTAACACTCCCATTTACATTTTCTTGAGATTTATCAATGGCAGCTTGAAGCATTTCTCTCTCAGGAGAAAACCAAAAGCCGTTGTAGATAAGGCTTGCATATTTAGGCATGAGTTCATCTTTTAGGTGGGCTGCTTCTCTGTCAAGACAAATGCTCTCAATAGCTCTGTGTGCTTTTAACATGATAGTTCCACCAGGTGTTTCATAGCAACCTCTACTCTTCATGCCTACATATCTATTTTCTACTATATCCACCCGTCCGATTCCATGCTTTGCTCCAAGTTCGTTTAATTGTATAAGCATTTGTGCAGGGGTTAGTTCTTTGCCATTTAAAGCTATCGGATCTCCATTTTTGTAAGTTATCTCTATGCTTTGTGGTTTATTAGGTGCTTTTATTGGATCAGTTGTCCATAGCCACATATCATCTTCTGGTTTTGCGTTTGGATCTTCTAATACAAGTCCTTCGTATGAAATATGAAGTAAATTAGAATCCATAGAGTAGGGCGATTTGTTTGGTTTTTGTTCTATTTTTATGCCGTGTTCTTTGGCGTAATTTAATAATTTTGTTCGTGAATTTAAATCCCACTCTCTCCAAGGTGCTATAATGGTTAAGTCTGGATTTATATTTAAATATGTAAGTTCAAATCTCACTTGATCATTGCCTTTGCCTGTGGCTCCATGACTAACTCCGTCAGCTCCTGTGAGTTTTGCGATTTGGGCTTGTCTTTTTGCTATGAGTGGTCTTGCTATAGAAGTCCCTAGTAAATACTCTCCTTCATAAATGGCATTTGCTCGAAACATAGGAAACACAAAATCTTTAACAAATTCCTCTCTTAAATCCTCAATAAAAATATTTTCCTCTTTTATACCAAGATTAAGGACTTTTTCCCTTACATTTTCAAGCTTTTCTCTTTGACCAAGATCTGCCGTAAATGTTACAACTTCGCAATTAAATTCATCTTGAAGCCATTTTAAAATAATACTAGTATCAAGTCCGCCTGAATATGCTAATACAACTTTTTTTGTATTTTTTTTCATTTTTCCTCCTTAATATTGTATAATTTCACGCCATTATACAAAAAATGAGCTTAAAATTCTTGAAAAGGAGATAAAAATGTCTGTATTACTTGAATTTGCCATGTTTAGTCTTGACGGTGGAGTTAGTAAAAGTAAAGAGGTTGCTAAGGTTATTGATATGATACAAAAAAGTGGCGTAAAATATGAGCTAACTCCGATGGGAACGATTATTGAGACTGAAGAGTTAAAAGATGCACTTAAGATTGTAGAAGATAGTTATGCCTTATTTGGTAAAGAGTGTAGTAGGGTTTATAGTAGTATAAAATTAGATATTAAAAAAGATAGACAAAATGGCATGAAAAGTAAAATAAAATCTGTAGAAGATAAATTAAAGCAAGTTTAAGCCATTTTCATCTAGTTTATAGATTGTGTTTGTAAGATTGGCTACAAATTCTTTATCATGAGATACTAAAACGATGCTTTTGTCGATATTTTGTAGGATTTTTAAGAGTTTGATTTTAGTTTTGTCATCGAGATTGTTTGTTGGTTCGTCTAAAAGCATAATTTTTGGTTCGAAAATCAGTACTCCAGCTAAAGCTACTAGTTTTTTCTCTCCACCTGAAAGATTATATACTATTTCATCCGCTAAATGTGAAATTTGTAATTGCTGCATGATAAATTCGGTTTTGATTTGTGCTTCTTTTATGCCTACTCCTCTTGCTAAAAGGCAAAATGCTATGTCATCTTGTACTCTTGGGGCTAAAAATTGTTCATCACTATTTTGATTTAAAAAGCCGACTAGATGCCTGTAATGTTTGTACTCTTTTTGGCTAGATATGTCGTTGTGAAAAATTTCTAGTTTACCTTGCAATGGAAAATGAAGTCCTGCTATGGTTTCAAGAAAAGTCGTTTTACCACTTCCATTGTCGCCTATGATGGCTATTTTTTGTTTGTGAGAGAGATTTAAATTGATATTTTTATGTAAAATTTTTTCATCTCTTTTGATGGTTAAATTGATCAAACTAAGAGAACAACTCATAATATTTTCCTTAGTGGTACAAAATATGAAAATATAATTATACCTAACAATATAACTTCTCTAGGCTGTATTTTTGGATTTTGTTTTAGCGAATAAACTTTATTTGTAAAGCCTCTTAAGATAAAAGTATTTTGCAAATTATTTGCTCCATAAAAAGCTTTTATAAAAAAAAGTCCGATAAAATTTGCGTAAGTTTTATATGTAAAAAGAGTTAAATTATTTTCAAATCCTCTTAATATTAGATTTGTATTAAAAATTTTTATCTCTTTTGAAAGTAGATATATAAATTTTGTACTAAAATAAAATAGAGATGAAATTTTAGATGGAACTTTTAAATTTTGTAAGCCATATGCTAAATCAAAACTTGTTTTATCATGAAAAATTGCTAAACAAAAACCAATAATCATATTTGAGCGAATAAAAACTAAAAAAGCCAAGTGTGGATTTGTAAAATATATACTACATGATAAGATGGATATAAAAAAATTTAAGATTAGTAATTTTTTTAAAAATAAAAACTCTTTTTGTATAAATATGATAAAAAATAAAGGTAAAAAAAAGCTTAGATAAATCGCATTACTAAAGGCTAATAATAGGCTATAAAGGGCAAATGCTATGATGCTTATATTGGTTTGAAAGACTATTTTTTTGCCCATCTTAAGCCTAAGAAAAATGAAAGTATAATGAAAAGTCCTATAAAAATTTTTAGCCAAAAGGGGAGTTTTATTTGCGTATTTTGTGCTATTTTTTCTTTGCTTAAATTGAGGATTTTTTTATGACCCAATTTTTCGGTGGCGATGATTTTGATTGGATTTAGGTGTAAGGGGATTTTTAGTTTTCCTTTTTTGTCGGTTTTGTATGTCAAAGTTTCGTTTTGGGTTATGATTTTAACCTCACACTCTTGACATACTATATCTTGTGTAAAATAGACTTTGACATTTAAAAACTCTTCATCTTTTACACTTAAAATCTGCAAACTATGAGCGTTTAGATGTACGGCTAAGATAAATAATATGATAAATTTCATTTAATTCCTTAAATATTTTGGTGCAACTTTGTTTATAAATTTTAAAGCAAATAGACTAATAATACCTTCTAATATCATGATAGGAATGTTTGATGCAAAAGCTAAATATGAGATTTTTAAAAAGTCTTTTCCATTTAATGCCAATATAATGCTTAATATAAGTGAAGCAGATAAGACCGAGAAAAAACCGACGAGAAAATATCTTAAATTTGCAAGTTTTTCTATCTTTAAAGTAAATATCAATCGTCCAACTAAACAAGCAGAACCTAAAATACAAATGTTTGCACCTAAGGTGCTAAAACCTCCATATCCAAACATTAAAGCCTGCAAAATCAAAGCTATAAAAATTGCAAAAATTGAGCTAATTCCTATAAAAGCACCTATTAAACCACAAAGTAGTAAATGTACTGAACTTACGCCTATAGGAATATGTATAAATGAACCCAAAAAAAACACAGCACTCAATACAGCTGTTTTTGCTATGTCGTCAAAATCGGTTTTTTTAATACTAAAACTTAAAGCTATAACGCCTACAAGATTTGTAGCTATAAGCATTTGTGTATTTAAAACTCCCTCGCTTATATGCATATTGCCTCATCAAGTTTGGGCTTTAAAAATTCTACGAATTTTAAAAAAGGTGGCAAAATAAGATCGTTGTTTCGTTGTTTTTCGCCCCACATAGGCTCTGGAAAATATTCATCATTTTCAAATCTAGCCATAACATGAACATGAAAATGAGGCATATAGTTGCCAAACATAGCTATATTTATACTTTTTGGTTTATAAAATTGTAACATAGCTTTTTCTATGGTTTCTATGGCTTGATATACTTGTTTTCTTGCTATCTCATCACACTCGGTTAATTCCTTATACTCTTTTTGTGTAAAAATCTTTAACCAAGGAATAGAGCTTTCATGTTGTATAATATATATATTTTTATTTACAAAAATCTCTATCATGATCTCAACTTAGTAGCGTATTTTACAGCATTTATATAGCTTGTAAGATTTAGATTTGCATTTTTATAAGCCTTATCAAATGCAGTTCCATGATCGACTGAGGTTCTTAAGATGCTTAGATTTAAGCTAACATTTATGCTTTGTTCGAAATATAGCGTTTTTAGTGGTATTAAACCTTGATCATGATACATGCAAACAAAGTGCTTAATATTTTTTAAATTTTGCTTACTAAAAGCTATATCAGGCACAAGCGGAGGAGTGAAAACATCTTTTTTGATGATTTTATTTGCTCTATTTACGGCTTTGATAATCTCTTGTTCTTCTTCTCCTAAAACACCATTGTCTCCCGCATGAGGATTTAGACCTAAAACTCCTATTTTTGGGACTCCTAAAGCTTCATAAAAATTTAACAAAAACTCTTCTAAGTCTATACTATTTATCTTTTTAGATACCTCTTTTAGTGGAATATGATGCGTAAAAAGTGCTACAAAAAGTTCTTCACAGCCTAACATCATGATGGCTTTTTCTTTTAATATATCACTTAAAGCATCAGTATGACCTTTGTATTTTATGCCAGCTTTTGCCCAAGCCTCTTTATTTATCGGTAAGGTGACTAATGCGTCTGTATAGCCGATTTTTGTAAGCTGAATGGCTTTTTTAAAAGACTTAAAACTAGCAATTGCACTTTGAATTGATATTTGCCCTTCTTTAATATCGAAACTTTTCATGCAACTTGTAGTATTAAATTCGTTTGGTATGGTAAGATTTAATTTTTTAGCACCTTGTAAAAGCATACTTTCGTTTATGCAATATATCGGTTTGCATATTTTGATGATCTGCTCATGGGCCTTTAAAGCGATCTCAAGCCCTATACCATTTAGGTCGCCGATGCTTATAGCTATCTTTTTCAATGTGTATTCTTTATGCAGTTTTTCATCTGTTTGATAGCTTTTTCTAGTCCCACAAAAACGCTTCTAGCGATGATACTTTGACCGATATTTAACTCTTCTATGCTTTTTATACTTGAAATTAAATGTACATTTTGATAATTTAGTCCATGACCTGCTGCGACTTTTAGACCTAAACTTTTGGCAAGATTTGCACAAGATTTTATTTTTTTAATCGATTTTTTTAGTTTTTTATTTAACACTTTTTTGGATAAATCTAACTCTTTTATGTTGTACATGCTTTGATTTAGATTTGAGTTTTTCATGGCGTAAATATTGCTAAAATGCCCCGTGTGAAGTTCGATGAAATCAGCTTTTAGCTTTTTGGATAGCTGTATGATGCGAAAATTTGGATCGATAAATAGCGAAACTTCTATGTCGTTTTTGTGTGCTTTTTTGGTGATTTTTTTGATCTGCTTAAAATATTTTTGTACATTTAAGCCACCTTCTGTAGTGATCTCTTGTCTGTTCTCTGGTACTAAAGTGATGCGTGTTGGCTTTAGTCTTAAGGCTAGTTTTATGATTTTTTTATTGATAGAGCATTCTAAATTGACAGGTAAATTTGAGTGTTTTATGATATGCTTTACATCTTCATCTTTAATGTGTCTTCTGTCTTCTCTTAAATGTATGGTGATTTGGTCTGCCCCGCTAAATTTTACTATGCTCAAAGCATCAAGTAAATTTGGGTCATTTACACTTCTTGCCTCTCTTAGTACCGCAATATGGTCAATATTTACACCTAAAAACATCTTTTTCCTTTTTTTAGATCGTATTATAGCAAAAATAGTTATTAAGTTTTATTAAACCCTCTCCCACTCAAACTCACAAACATTTCTTTTCTCTTCATCAAAATTGATACCAACAAGGTAAATGTTTGATTTTTCATCTAAGTATTTTTCAT
>PDWI01003943.1_pt1 | contig 20418 bp, 17 predicted proteins | sample 1430891 | NCBI WGS metagenome assembly PDWI01 (sample SAMN01162508, study PRJNA174530) | Oral metagenome, whole genome shotgun sequencing project. | biome: Marine environment; feature: Marine mammal; material: Swab sample of the gingival sulcus; isolation source: swab sample of gingival sulcus... | reverse complement strand
CTCTTCCCTTTCCGAACAGAGAAGTTAAGCTCCGTTGCGCTGATGGTACTGCTCGGGTAACCGTGTGGGAGAGTAAGTTGATGCCAAGTCTTTTTTGAAAATAAAAGCTCCTCTTAAAAAAAAGAGGGGCTTTTTGTGTGTATAGATACCTGTGCCGCTGGTACTGCTCGGGTAATCTGTGGGAGCATACCCTCGTATGGCGTAAGTTGATGCCAGTCTTATTTGAAAATAAAAGCTCCTCTTAATTAAGAGGGGCTTTTTGTGTGTATAGATACCTGTGCCGCTGGTACTGCTCGGGTAACCTGTGGGAGCATACCCTCGTATGGCGTAAGTTGATGCCAAGTCTTTTTTGAAAATAAAAGCCCCTCTTAATTAAGAGGGGAGTTTTGTGTGTATAGATAGAAATTAATTTTTATTCATAATTGCAAAAATATTTGCATATATGAGTAAAAAGTTGTAGTTTTGAGCTGTATTGATTTTAACTTATCAATATTAGAGCTGTGTATTGAGAAGAGCACTAATCTCAATCTAGTCATATTTTTAGGATAGTATTTTTACTTTCCACAAGGAAATCAAAACAGACTCCCAATCTGTTGTTCTTTAAATTCTGTGTTATAGAACGTGATTTTATCAACTTTCGCGAAACCATAATCATGATTGAGCAGGCGAAAGAGCCAATTAGTTAATTAAATAATCAGTTAATCAATTAGTTGTCAATATAAAATAATAATTCGTATTCAATAGGTATTTCTATGAATATGCTAATTCTGTTATATATGTTTAATAAAGATTTAAGGAATTTTTATGCAAAAATATTTACTACTACTAATGTTGCTGGTCTGTAATATAGTCAGGCTTGGGGCACAATATGAAGACGAACATTCCCTAATAATGTGGAATGATGATTGGAAGATGTTGCATTGTTATATTGATACTTTACATCATAATTTAACAGATGAGGAATTAATAGATAGTCTTAAAATTAGGGATACGATACCCTCTGCTGTTGGTGTGAGAGCCGGGAGTATTGATTTCATGGATTCTTTACATGGTTACATGATTCAAAATTGTGACTATGTACATTACATCCTTGATGAGGAAGATGAGAGAGGATATTCTTTTGCTGGTAATTATCTTCATGTTTCTAGCCGGATATACTATACTAATGATGGCGGAATGAATTGGACAGAACGCTTTAGTGATACAACGGAATATGACTTAGAAAGTTGGGCAAACGGGATTTGTTGCTTTGATACAAATAATGTTTTTTATGTAACGAGTGGTTTATTGCGACAGTCTTCTTCTACATTTGAACGAGATAGTATCAAGCCAGCAACTTTGAATATAAGCCATGATGGTGGCTATACTTGGGAGAAACACGAACTTGATGTATATTCAATCTGTCATGAACTCCCTTCAACATCAAGATTAGGCGATTCCTATGCTATTGCGGTTTTTGAAGAAGATATACTGATTACAATGAATAGATGGGAAAGTTGGGATAAAAAAAATATACAAAAACTATTTGCTAATGATACCACAATTTTTGGTTCAATTACTCATGCCGAAATACTCTCTGATTCATCAATAATGATGTCAATATCTGGAGCCACAAAAGTTGGTGATAACAAGTGGCAATCTAAAACAATGATATACAGGAGTACTGATTTTGGAGAATCCTGGGTTCAAGTGACTATGTTTAATAATTATTCTTTCGCACCTACTTCTTTCTTTGATTTTATAGATAGCGAGACTTGGATAACACATGTAAAAGTACGCTCCAAAGTTGGCTCTAACAAGGAATATCTTTTATATATTACTGAAGGGGGCAATAGAATAGATACACTTAAAAGTTATACCGCTTATAACTTAGCCAACCCCTTTGTTTGTGCTTATGATAAAGATTTAATTATCAGTCAATATCTTACAGGTTTTGAACATGGTCTTAGAATTTATTACGATAACTGTACACGTTATGAATCACAATTTGATACAATACGCTGGAATACTAAAAGGCAGCAATATCATGATTATATCATATCACATCCGAGTAGCTTAAGAGGACATAATTTACCTCAATTAGACGCAGGCTTTTTTATAAATTCTAATAAATTTATAGGTATTGATTTTGAATATAATGCGGTTTTTTTGTGGGAACGTAACAGTAGCGGAATCAATGAATCTCATATTATTGAAACAGACAATATGAAGTTATACCCCAATCCGGCGGGGGAATCAATTACGATTGAGTATTTGTCTGATAGTCCACATATTCAAGCAGAAATTGAAATCTATACTATAGAAGGTCAATCTATTGCTAAGTTCGATATGCTTAGTAATCCCCTTACCTATGATGTCTCATCACTTTCCAGAGGGGTTTATATTTGTAAAATAATCGAAGAAAATAAATCAAGTGTATGTTTATTTATCAAAAATTAATTATGGAGAATATATGTTTAATAAAGATTTAAGGAATTTTTATGCAAAAATATTTTAATAATTTATAAAATCATTCCAAATTGTCTGCATATAAGCTAAAATTTTTGTTTTGGTTTCTTCGGTTATTGTTTTATCGCTTAGTTCGGTGAACTGATTGCTTTCTCTTTGGTATGTAACTGTTTGATTATTATCGATATATCCGATAGCTTTGCTATAGACAAAGAATGAAAATGACTTTGATTGTTCATCAAATAAATCTTTACTGTATTTGAATTTATCACTATTTAGTTTAGCTTGGTTCAATAATGTTCGTGAAATATCAGTATGGTTTGATATTTTTTCAGATACAAAGCTAGTATCTATTGCACCACCTGTAAAAATAAGTGGTATATGATATCGTTTCTTTTCGTTTATTTGGCTGTTATTTGGTAAAGGATGTCCATGGTCGGCAGTTATTACAATAATCGTACTGTCCCACCATGGTTTCATTTTTGATTTTCTGATAAATTCACCCAATCCTTGGTCAGTATATTGAATTGAAAGTAGGAACTTTTCTGTTTTACTCATATTCGATATATCTTTCTCTGTTGGGAAGTCAAAAGGTTCGTGAGAACTTAGTGTGTATAAGGTTTTGAAAAATGGGAATTGGGTATTATCAACTTCATATACGAACCTATTAAACATTATTTTATCGGGTATTCCCCATTTTGAAATATCCTCGGAAGATGGATAATCATTTTTTGTAATCAATCTGTCAAACCCGATGTTAATTAAATAAGAATGCATATTTGCAAAATCAACATTTCCTCCGTATGTGAATTCTGTAGTATAACCTGCCTTTGAAAGTTCTTTAGGCAGTCCCGGAAGTTTAGTCGTTTTTTGCGAATACTTCATAATTGATGCACTTGGTTGAGCCGGAAAACCGCTTAATATGCTGACTAATCCCTTATCAGAACGAGCTCCTGATGAATAGAAATTAGAGAAGTAAATCCCCTCTTTAGCAATTTTATTTAGATTGGGAGTTATATTAGGAAGTCCGCCTAATGGTGCGATAGCTTTGGCAGTAAAACTCTCTAATATGATTAAAATAAAATTCGGCTTTTCAATTTTTGATATATATAGTGTAGTATCTGAGCCAATTCTAAAGTTATTAACAATCTCTTTGGCTTCTTGTTGATCCATGAATTTATAATTATAGCTATTAATTTTTGTTTTAGTTAATGATTTGAGGGTTGTCCAACAATAATTTACGGCTAAGTTATTAGGGTAAATATCTTTATGAAAAAATACACTTCCTGTATTAATCGGTGCAATTCCAAGTCCTCCACGAATTGGTATAACAATTAAAACTGTTATAATTGCTAAATAAAGTGAGCAGATGATTTTAGTTTTTTTTATCCTAAGTGTCTGTGGTTTGACGAATTTATTATATATAAAGAACCAAATCGCCGAGAGTATGCCCGCTACAGCAATCAACATTAGGTAAGACATAATGGGGAGAGAAGCGAAAGCCTCTTCGGGAGTTTGGAGATATAGGAGAATTGTATTATCAATATGCTTACTCCAATGTCCATAAATTTCTGAGTCTATAATCAGTAGAAAACTCGAAGCGATAATTAATGTTTTATTCAGCCACTCGATAGACTTTGAAATTATTTTAGAGTTCGTCCAAAAGGTTACAGTAAATAGAAAACTTATAACAATAGTAAAATAACCTGCCATCGACAAATCCATCTTAATTCCATTTGTAAATGTCTGTAGAATATCTAAAACTGAGAATTCTTGTGTAAGTTTCCAATTATAAAATAGGAAAAATAGTCTTGCAAAAAGGAAATATAAAGTCCAAAATATAAAGACTTTGGCAATCGAAAGTAGTCTTGATTTCATTAAATACCCATTAAATTTACAAATACATTATGTATGTATATATTTTAAAAAAAATAATATCTACGAAATTTTTATAAAAAAATTGTTAATGATTAATCATTGTTCACGTTTTTACAACAAGAAAGTTAAATTTACGTTATTAATCCTTTTGTAAATTAACAATTTTGGTATATGAAAAAGTCCGTTTGGTACGCTAACTTTGTAGCTAAAGTATATAACGTAATACCGGAAACTATAATCTTTCACTTCTTTTTATTTTTCAAGGGTATGGCAACTGGTATAGCAAATCTAATTCCCGGGGTATCAGGTGGAACAATGGCATTTCTGCTTGGGATATATGACAAATTGACAGATTCTATTGGTAATTTCTTTTTAGAGATCAAGGATAGGGTTAAAACACGTGAAAGAATTTTCTTTTTAGCTGTTTTTGCATCTGGTAGCGGTGTTAGCTTTTGGTTATTTACGAGTTTATTGGATAGGCTGTTAGGTCAGGATTTAACAAGGCAATGGACCTGCTTATTTTTCATCGGATTAATACTTGGGTCAATACCCTATATTATAAAAATCCATAATGACTGGAAATTCAAATTGCATCGTGGTTTACTATTTCTGTTAGCTTTAGTAGGAGTTATAGCATTGGCAATTTTTTCATCTACTCTCCGTGGTGGTGAAGGTGCTTCTGGTTTTACAGGTGATGTTGTGATGACTCCGCTATATGGGATTTGGGTTTTTATTACCGGTGTTTTATCTGCTGGTTCAATGATACTTCCAGGGTTTTCAGGATCTGCCTTGCTTTTAAGCTTAGGTGAATATTATCACATGGTTCAATATACCGTCGAAATAATTGATTGGGCTAAGTCTGTATTGTTTGATGGAGCTGCGATTACAAGTCTTAGTAGAACGGCAGCAATATACATGGGGTGTATGTTCTTAGGAACTCCTGTCGGGTCGATTTTCATATCTAAATTGATTAATTATGTTCTTCGTAAGTTTCCTTCAGAGACATACTATTTCATCTTAGGACTTCTTGTTGCCTCCGTGTATCAAATTTTTACTGAAATTCAATACACATTAGATTTCTCCTTTATTGCTGTGTTTATTAGTTTAGTTTGTCTTGGTACGGGTTTCCTTGCTGCATTTGGTATGAGTAAAATTAAAAAGTCATAATGAAAAAAATACTCTATATATGGAAAGATGTTTACCCTTGGGACGTTAGGGTTGAAAAAATTACTACCTCTTTGAAGAAAGCTGGGAATTTTGTTTTATTACTTGCCAGACGAGGAGACGAAGAAAATGCCGATGAAATAGATGGTAATTTTTTGATTAAGAGGGTAGGTGCAAAGGGAAGACAGAAAGATTCTGCTCCATTTTTTATTAGTAAGAACTGGAAAAAATGGATAAAAGAAACTGTTAAGGAATACAAACCTGACCTTATCATAGTGCGTGAAATGCTAATTGCCGAAATAGCTGGAAAAATTGCAAAAAAATATTCAATTCCAATAATCATGGATATGGCGGAGAATTATCCTGCATGTATTAAAGAATGGAAAAAATATAATAATTCAGTAGCCAAAAGATTTGCATTCCATACTCTAAAGTTGGCTGATATTATTGAAAAGCGTTCTGTAAAACTCATGGACGGTATTATTACGGTATGTCAAGAAAATTCTGAAAGGGTTTCTAAAGCATATAAATATCCAATGGATAAAATATGTGTAGTTCATAATACTCCACTATCATGTTATAGAAATGAGTTACAACCTATTAATTCCAATCAACTTACTATTTTACATCATGGATTCTTAACATCTGAAAAGAGCTTGTTAAATTTCATTGAAGGATTTTGCAATTTTGCAAAAAATAAGAACAAAGTTCATTTGATCATAGCTGGTGATGGGGATTGCTTAGAAGATTACATGACTATTGTAAATGAGAAAAAATGTCAAGATAAAGTAGAATTTACTGGCAGGTATAAATATGAAGAGTTGAACGAAATTATTTCAAAAATTGATATTGGTGTAATGCCTTATCAGGAAAATGATTTTAATAACTATACTCTTCATAACAAAATTTTTGATTATTTTGCACATGGAAAGCCTGTTATTACATCTAAAGCTAAGCCTATGTTGAGACTTATAGATGAAACAAAGGCAGGTGTCTCAATTGATTGCGAGTCTTCCGATAAAATCACCAAGTGGTTAGAAGAAAACCTATGGTTGTTTGATTGGCGTACTGCTCAAATACAATCAAAAAATGCATCAGAAAAATATTATTGGGAAAAAGACGCAAAGATACTTCTTCAATTTATCGATAAATATATGGATAAACAATGACAAGAAATGATATAGCCGTGGGTATTGTAACATTTAATCGGTTAGAGCTACTCAAAAAAGTTATCGGAGGATTACGAAAACAGACTGTATCCCCCGGATCTATTTATGTAATTAATAACTCCTCCTCAGATGGAACTGAAAAATGGTTAGCTGAACAAGATGACTTAATAGTTATAACTCAGGATAACCTTGGTAGTTCCGGTGGACAATGGAGAAGTGTTAAAGAAATCTATGAAGCTGGATATGAATGGATATGGATTATGGATGATGATGTTGTTCCCGTCCCTAATTGTTTAGAAAAATTGATTGAAGGTATGCAGAAACATGAAGTTCGTGCACCTCAACGATTCGGACATGATGGTTTAGTTTATATTAATGATACAATAAAATTTAATATGACTAAACCATTTAAGACTATGTGGCTACAGATTTTTAGTGAAGATTTACACAAGGATAATTTAATACCTTGTGAAGGTATTACTTTCGAAGGCCCAATTTTTCATCGTAGTTTGGTTAAAAAAATTGGATTACCTGCAAAAGATTTTTTCATTTTTGCAGACGATACCGAGTATATGATGCGAGTACATACTATTGGATATAAAACATTTTTAGTACGTGATGCGAGATTGGATAGATTACTTCCTCTTCCTGATGATAATGTATTTGGTTGGAAACATTACTATATTATCCGAAATACGATGATTTTAGATGTTCTTTATGGTTCTACTTCTGTGAGACTTATCCGTCCATTTTTGTATTTATTTAAGTGGTTGATTAAATCTAAGTCATTGAAAAATGTAGCTACTTGCTTTCGTGCTTTCAAAGATGGATATTTCTATAAGAAGAAAGAATATTAAGATTTTGTATGTTTAAAGATAAACCATTTTGTTTCCATCTCATAAGAAGCATAGCAAACTTTATTATCAATATTAGAATAGATATTGATTGAGTGCGTTCAGAGCCTTATTCTTATCAATGGTATTTACTAATAGTGAAACGTTGTGGTTACTTCCTCCATAGGAAATCATACGAACGGGTACTCCTTGAATCCCTGTAAATATTTTACCTGCCAATCCTTTATCGTTTGCAATTAAGTTACCTACTATACAAATAATTGTTTGATTTTTATCTATTTCAACGAGAGCTATTTTTTTTAATTCGGATCTAATTTCACCTATATATGAATCATCATCAATGGTTACGGACACCGCAATTTCTGATGTTGTAATCATATCAATAGGGGTTTTGTATTTCTCGAATATTTCAAAAATTTTTGTTAAGAAACCGTATGACATAAGCATACGAGTAGATTTAATTTTGATTGCAGTCAATCCGTCTCTTGCTGCAACTGCTTTTATCGCAACATCATTGCTTTTGGTGGTAATCAAAGTTCCCTCTGCAGATGGAGCCATTGTATTTTTTAAACAAACTGGAATATTTGATTTTTTAGCAGGCATAATACTTGTGGGGTGTAAAATTTTCGCCCCGAAGTATGCTAATTCTGCAGCTTCATCGAAAGACATTTCTTTTATTGGGTGCGTATTAGCAACGTATCTTGGATCATTATTATGGATACCGTCAAAATCAGTCCAAATTTGGATAATATCCGCACCTATAGCCGCACCAATTAAAGAGGCAGAATAATCTGAACCACCACGCTTTAGTGTCGTTACTTTACCCTCATAATCACGGCATATATTTCCTTGTGTGATGAATATTCGGTTATGGGGGTGTTCTTTTATCTTGAGATTTAGATTTTCGTAAATATAGTATTCATCAGGTTCATTGTCTTTATCCAAACGTATGAAATCTAAAGCGGATATAAGGACTACGTCATAGTTTCTTTCACTTAGATAAGTATATAGTAAAGCTGTAGATAACAATTCTCCCTGAGCCATAACTTCTCGTTCTTGATAAACATCAAATTCTTTTTTTGTAATATCTTTTAGATATTGGAACCTTTCTTTGACTAACTGTTTACCTTTGGCTCTATGGTTTGCAGTTGATAGTAGTTCATCTGCAATGGTAAGGTATTTTTCCTCTAAACGATTAATTTGTTCTTCTGCCAGTGAGGGCTTATTATCATATAGAAGTTTAGTGATAATTGCCAAAAGATTAGTTGTGCCTGACATTGCTGCAATAACAAGTATTTGCTGCTCATTTTTATCTAATATTTGAGTTGTTCCCTGCATCCGACCAACTGAACCAACCGCGGTACCGCCAAATTTTAAAACTTTCATAGTGCCAAAGATATAGTAATAAAAAATAGTAAAACGCAATCATATAGTCTGCATTGTACATCTTGCAAACACAAAATTACTATTTTTTTTTCATTTGGCCATCATTTCGTAACTGCAATATTTCCAAATTGAAAACGTTTGTCATCTGTTGATTTTAAATTTAAAGATTAGTATATGAATTTTTTGAATCCAGCAGTATTGATAGGGCTTATAGCTGCTGCTATTCCGGTTTTATTGCACATTTTAAATTTGAGGAAGTTGAAAACAGTTGAGTTTTCCACTTTGCGGTTTATTAATGAACTAAAGAAAACCCAGATTAAACGGTTGAAATTAAAGCAAATAATTCTTTTAATTCTTCGGATTTTAATTATTGTTTCTATCGTACTTGCGTTTTCACGTCCTGTTATTCAGCGAAAATTACCTGTATTCCAAAGTTATTCTAAATCTAGTGCTGTTATAATAGTCGATAATTCAATAAGTATGGATTTGACCGATGAGAACGGTTCACGATTCACTCAGGCAAAAAACGCGGCAAACTCTATAATTGAACATCTCTCTGACGGTAGTGAAATTTCAGTGATACAAATGGCAAAATCGGATGTTGGAAGTTCGATGGGACTAACCAAAGATTATAAAAAATTGCAGAAATTTGTTACGGATATGAAGATGAATCTTGTTCCTGCAAATATGGATAATGCTCTGAGAGTTGCGGAGTCATTTTTAGATAATGCAACCAATATCAACAAAGAAATATTTATTATATCCGATTTTCAAAATAATATTTTCGCTGTTGATACTGATGATACACTAACTTTTAAAAATTCAAATTCTGCTATATATGCAATTCCAATTGGAATGAATACTAATACGGATATTAAAAACCTTTCGATTGATTCTTTGCGAATGGTGAGTAGTATTTTTCAAAAGAACAGACCTGTAGAAATCGAAGCCGTGGTAAGAAATCACTCCAAGAATAATAATAATGGAATTGTTGTCAGTCTGCTTTATAATAATAACCGTATTGCACAAAGAAATATAGATGTTCCGGCTAACGAAACTCGTGTAGTTTCAATTTCAGGAGTACCTCAATCTAAAGGGGTATATGATGCAAAAATTGAAATAGAAGGAGACGGATTGGAAACGGATAATGAAAGATTTTTCGGTTTCATCCTTCCGGAAATGAATAAGACACTAATAGTTTCAGATGATACAAAAGTATTTCGTGCTTTCTTTACCGGATTAGATGAAATTGGAAGTTTCACAGAAACAGAAATAATCAAGCCTAATGATCTTGCATCATACAAGTTAGAAGATTTCAATGCTATTGTATTAGGTGATACAAAATATAATGAAAATAATTTACTAAGAGTTAAAAAATATGTCGAGGCAGGTGGTAAAGCTCTGATTTTTGCTAATGACTCAACTGATGATAAGATTTTTAGTGGTTTTCTTGATAGTCTTGGATTTGGTGTGAAATCTGAACAAATTTTTTCTGGTACAGATCCGATTTCGTTTACAGAAGTTGATAAATTACACCCTATATTCGAATCCGTATTTGAAATTGATGGAGAATCAAGAAGTAAGGAAATTGAAACACCTGTATTGAAAAAAGCAGATATTGTTTCTGGAGGGTATCATATTATTCGTTTCGCTGAATCAGGTTTCTTTGCCGAGTCTTCAAAAGGTGAAGGAAAAGCTCTTTATCTTGCAGCCTCGTACAAATCGGAATGGGGTAATTTCGCAATGACAGGGCTTTTTCCGACTATACTGTATAGGAGTTTAGTTTATCTTTCAGCTTCGGAAATGGCCTCTCAGGAATGTATTTTTGGTGATAATACTATGATAAAACTTCCTGATTTATTCAGTAATTCCCAAACCTGTAAGGTGATTGACCCTAATGATGAAATCATATATATGGGCGTTATGCAGACTCCTAACGCATCGGTGATTATGAATCCTAATGTATCAATATTGGGAAATTATATAGTATATTCTGATAAGGATAAACCGGTAGCGATGTTTTCGCAAAATTTGAATCCAAGCGAATCAGTAATAAATAAACCTGACGAAGTAGAAATAGAGAATAAACTTCTTAGTAGGTACGCAGAAAATCAAGTAGTTACACTTATAAAGAATCCTCGAACAATTAGTGATAATATAATTAAGGCACGTATCGGAACAGAGTTATGGAAAATTTTTGCTTTATTGGCAATTCTCTCTGCTCTTGCTGAAATGATAGTTGCCCGAATTGGTACTAACCCTGAAGAATAGAATTTTTGATTAGGAGTATGTTATGTCTGGAATAAGTCATCATAGATTTGAAGTTATTAATAAGTATATCGGTAAAAATGTACAGGTTGTATTTAATGAAGATAATTATCTTACCATTTATCGGGGGAATTTATCCGAATTAGAAGAAGACGGTATCGTTTTGCTTATCAATAATAAATTCAAGGATAAACTTCCTTTTTACGATGGTGCAATAAAGAAAATATTCCATATATTTTTAGATGAAGATATTGATATTCTGAATGATATTACCGAGCGTAATCTTATTAAAGCTATTGATAGCGATGAAGAATTGGAGACTATCAAAAGTACACTCAGAAAGAATTTTAATTCAAGAATGGTAGCCCTTTCAAAAAATGAAAACGGCGAACTAAGTCTTATCAAGGGAGATTTAGTAGAGGTTCTAAAAGATGCAATCCGTATAAAAGTATCATATATTGAGAAGAAAGAAGTCTCTTTTTCACAGCTATTCCATCTTTACGATAATAAATTCAGAGAAATATTAATCTTCAAATAAGCAAATAATGAAAGCGATTATTCAAAGAGTTAAGCACGCAAAAGTCGAAGTTGAAAATGAAACCATCGGTGAAATTGGCACGGGGATTTTAGTTCTGCTTGGTATAGCTGATGGAGATAATGATAAGGTAATTGATTGGGTTATTAATAAGATTACAGGATTACGTATATTCCCCGATGATGACGGAGTTATGAATATTTCGCTAAAAGATTATGGTGGTGAAATACTTGTAGTTTCAAATTTTACAGTATATGGAGAAACAAAAAAAGGGTTTCGTCCCGGTTGGTCAAAAGCAGCTCCGCCTCTTCAAGCAGAAGAAATATATAACCATACCATTAAAAAATTTAGAGAAACCGGTATCAAGATAGAAACAGGAAAATTTCAGGCCATGATGGATGTTTCGTTGAATAATTGGGGCCCGGTAACTTTAATTGTTGAGAAAGAAAACAATGCTAAATAATTATAAAATACCGTTGTTACTTTCGTTATTTATTATACTTACTCTTCCTTTAGATGCAAATCTATCAGAACCTGATGAGGAAGAAGAAGATAGTGATAATACGACTTCTATCTATGGGGTAGAAATATATAACGACAGATATTATGTGCAGGATACAACAAAGCCGTGGAAGGCTTTGATGTTAGATGCAGGATATGGTATTGACGGGGTTTCTTTGGCATTCAATATTCGTTACTGGAATATAGCTGTAGGTATAGGTTATACAGGCGTTCTTGCACCTCGAAGACCCTATTCATATACTCCGCCTGTGGGAGAAAGGTTTAGTCCAAGTCAGCCGCTTCCAAAGGGGTATTATGCTGATAGAGCACCAGGTACAGCTGTTTTTATTGATGGTTCGTATTATCTGCCGTATCTTACCCCCTTTAATTTTTTCGCTACCGTAGGGTTCTTTGCTCAGAATGATACACTTTTAGCAGTAAGCAATGAATCTGGCAATGCTTTCTATCGTGGTTATGGACAGAATAGCGGGGTTACTTTCGGTGGTGGAATAGAGTACAGAAATTCGGAATGGATACGTACCGCTGTAGGGTATCATTCAAAAAGAGGTGTATTTTTCCGATTGGCTTATACTTGGAGATAGAAATTTGAACAGAGGTTGAGTTAATTTGGTAGTTGAATTCAATCCACAATATTAGGAAAAACTATGAAGAAAAAATATCTGTTTTCAGCCCTAACTACAGGTGCTATGATGGCATTGGCATTCCCGCCTTTGAAAATAAATCTTATTGGATTTTTGGCTTTAGTTCCTTTGTTAATGATGTTTCGCGAGGATGTGAAAAATAAGTGGTTGTATGTTTACATCACGTTTTTTCTTTATCACGGTGGTACAAATTGGTGGATAAGTTCATTTCAAGATACTACCGATCCCTATCTAATGGCGACAGGATTTGTACTTGATTTTCTACATCCAATATTTTTCTTTTTGCCTTTTTGGGGCTTCTTTTATATCAAACGAAAAGTCAGCTATAAGTTAGCCCTGTTTAGTTTTCCTTTTCTTTGGACTGCTTTTGAATGGCTTCACTCTCTCGGTGATTTAGGCTATGCTTGGCAAGCCTATGGTATTACTCAAATAAATTTCTTAGGCTGGATACAGTTTATTGATATTACCGGGATTTTCGGAGCAAGTTTTTTTCTTATGTGGTCTAACGTTATTTTGACAATCTTCACAATCAAGACCAAGGAATCTGATTTGTCATTCGGGAAAGTTCTTCGGACGAATAAGTTATATACGACTATTTGGGTTTTGATTATTGCTTTGCCGGGTATATATGGTTTTATATCGCTTTCTGAATATGAGCATAATAAGCTTATGTCAGAAAATGAGAATATCAATGTAGCGGTAGTGCAACCCAATTTTGACCCATGGAAAAAGTGGGATGTTAGACCATTAGAAATGATAAAGAAACATCAAGCAATTCAAGATTCTTTATTTTCTGAAATGGAGGGGAATATAGATTTGGCGGTTTGGAGCGAAACAGCCATTCCATATATTTCAAATTCGTTTAATGTAAATCATAGAATGCCGATTTTAGAAAAACATATCAATTCAACAGGAATGGCATTGCTTACGGGATTTGCTGATTTCATTTTTTATGATGTTACTGACCCTGATTTGCCTTTTGACTCCAAGAAATTGAAGGGTGATTCTACAAGACGTTATCAATCATTCAATTCAGCACTACTTTTGAATGCAATTCCCAATCACCAAGATAATCCGCAAATTTATCACAAAATGAGACTTACCCCATTTGCAGAAAGGATTCCATATTACGAACATCTTGGCTTTATGGAAAAATTTATGAATTGGGGGGTAGGAATTTCAAGTTGGGGACAAGGCAATGAACAGAAAAATCTGACCTTAACTACCGAAGAAGGAAAGAGTTATAAAGTTGCTCCCGTGATTTGTATAGAATCAATTTTTCCTGACTTTGTGCGAAAATTTACGAAGGAAGGGGCCAATATGCTTTCCATAATCACGAATGATTCTTGGTATAACTATACTACGGGGCCGGGACAGCACTGGGATATTGCGAGGGTACGTGCGATTGAAAATCGGAGATATGTTGCCAGAGCTGCAAACTCCGGCGTTTCAGGATTTATTTCAGCAGATGGAAAGGAATTAAATCGTATTGACCAGTATAAACCAATCGCTGATGCTATGACAATTCCTATGCTTGATTACAAAACATTCTATGTTCGCCATGGTGAAATAGTATCTATTGCATCATTTGTGCTAAGTCTAATTATTATAATTTTTGCATCAATATGGAAAAAAATCAAAAAATGAAAACCTTTAAACTAATAATCAATAGAGTTATTCAAGCTGCGTTACTGTTGTTTGTTGCTTCCGTAATCGCTATATGGTTTTCAAACAGAGCAGTTGAAAATAATGCTGAGGGAAAGACATATACAAATCTCAATGAAATTCCGTATAACAAAGTTGCTTTAGTGCTTGGTACAACACGTAATATTGGGCAGAGAATAAATCTCTATTATCAGTATAGAATAGATGCTGCTGCTGATTTATTTCTTTCTGGTAAGGTCGATTTTCTTCTTATAAGTGGGGATAATTCACGTAAAAATTATGATGAACCTACGTTAATGAAAAAAGATTTGATGCTGAAAGGAGTGCCAGAAAGTAGGATTTATCTTGATTATGCTGGATTTAGAACTTATGATTCTGTGATAAGAGCCAAAGAAATATTTGGACAGGAGAGTATTACGGTAGTTTCTCAAAAATTTCACAATGAAAGAGCAATTTATACTGCAGAAAAAAAGGATATTCGAGCGGTCGGGTATAATGCTAAAGATGTAAATAAATATTATGGTGCGAAGACTATGATACGTGAAAAATTGGCAAGAGTAAAACTTGTGTTAGATCTGCTTTTTGGGAAAAATCCGAAGTTTTTAGGTGAAAAAATCGAAATCAAATAGCGTACAAAAACTGTATTAACTTTCCCTGTAGAAACAATGGCATTATTAAGCAAAGACGGTGATATGATTGACGAGGAATACGCTGATTTTACTGCTGAAATGTACGCTGAAGGACATTCGTTCTTTACTTATATGAGCGATAATGCCGAATCTCTGTCAAGCTGTTGTCGTTTGCGTAACGAAATTCAGGACAACGGTTTTAGTTATACGCTTGGTGCTGGTGGAATTTCAACTGGTTCAAAAAGTGTGCTTACAATAAATATTAATCGCTGCGTTCAGTTTGCCAAAAAAGCAAATATTCCATACATCAATTTTTTAGAAGAGATTGTGGATTTAGTACACAAAGTACAAACTGCTTATAACGAAAATTTGATTATTTTAAAAGACAAGGGTATGCTGCCATTGTTCGATGCTGTATATATCAATATCGACCGTCAGTACTTAACTATTGGTGTGAACGGAATTGTTGAGGCTGCTGAGTTAATGGGAATGGAAATAAATGATAATAAGGAATATCTTGGATTTGTACAGGAAGTTTTAAGTCTTATCGAAAGATACAATAAAAAATATCGTACCCCAAAAACTATGTTCAACTGTGAAATGATAACCGCTGAAAATGTAGGCGTAAAACACGCAAAATGGGATAGAGAGGATGGTTGTTTTGTGCATCGTGATTGCTATAATAGTTATTTCTATAGAGTAGAGGATAAAACATTAAATGTATTGGGTAAATTCCGCTTACACGGCTGGAATTATATTGAGCATTTAACTGGTGGTTCGGCATTACACATGAATTTGGACGAGCATTTGTCTCAAGCACAATATCGCCAGTTGCTACGTGTAGTAGCAAAAGAGGGCTGTAATTACTTTACATTTAACATTCCGAATACCGTTTGTAATGATTGTGGAACTATCGACAAGCGTTATTTAAAACAATGCCCTAATTGCAAATCGGAAAATGTAGATTATCTAACTCGAATAATTGGATATATGAAACGCATCAGTAATTTCTCAGTACCTCTCCAAAAAGAAGCATCTATAAGACATTACAATTCTGTTGAAAAAGAAAAAACAAAAGAATTTGCCGAAGTATGTTAAAATATACTGATTACGATATTGTCTTTCAAGAGATACCTAATGAGGTAACTTTGGCTATAAATTTGTCCAACTGCCCTAATGGATTTAAAGGGTGCCATAGTCCACAACTTATGCAATACATTGGCGAATATATCGACGAAAATGTAATATTAGGATTGTTGGACAAATATGGCACATCAATTACCTGTATTTGTTTTATGGGTGGCGATGCATCACCTTATGAAGTTGAATATTTGGCAGCTTTTATAAAAAATACTACGCAAGAAAAAATAAAAACTGCTTGGTATTCAGGTAAAGAAAAACTCGTTGATAACTGTAATCTAAACAATTTTAATTTTATAAAATTGGGTGCGTACAAGGAACATCTGGGCGGATTTGAGATAGATGTTACTGATTTAAAAATATATCAACTATCTGATGAATATCCGATTACTCCAAAAGAGCATGGTGATTCATTCTTGATTGAACACCGTCATCTATGGTTGTGCTCTTCTCGACAACACGCTATTATGCGTGTTCGTGCAGCGGTGCAAAAAGCTCAGATATTCTGAAAGAATATTCAATAAATTATACGGTCAGACATCCGCTATAAGGTCTAGCGAACCTTCGGTAGTATCAAGCGGTGGTTTGGTGGAGGCATCGCCCGATATGTAGGAATGCAGAAAACCCATACGCAAAATTTAATAGAGTCGATGGCTTATTTAATTTATTTTTTATCTTGTTCTTATTTTCCGTAACCGCGCATAATTCCACGTTTTGAGTTAGTGATAAATTGTATAATTTCATCACGTTCAGAACTTGCTTTTAGTTCTGCTTCGATGTATTCAATTGCCTCACTAATATTATAGTTTTTTTGGAATATTATACGATAGATGTCTTGAATTTCTCTAATTTTTTCAACAGTAAATCCACGTCTGCTCAATCCTACAGAGTTAATACCTACGTATGATAATGGTTCTCGTGCTGCTTTTACGTATGGAGGGACATCTTTACGAACTAAAGAACCTCCTGTTACGAAAGCATGATTACCAATAGTTGAGAATTGGTGTACGGCTACCATTCCTGCTAAAATTACATTGTCGCCAACTATAACGTGTCCTGCAAGGTTAGTGTTATTGGAGAATATACAATTATTACCTACAATACAATCGTGAGCTACGTGGCAATAAGCCATAATCAAACAATTGTCTCCAATTTTAGTTTTCATACGGTCAGATGTTCCTCTATTGATGGTAACGCATTCTCTAATTGTTGTGTTATTACCAATTTCAACAGTTGTTTCTTCACCTTTAAATTTTAAATCTTGAGGTATTGCCGAGATTACAGCACCTGGAAAAATTCTACAATTTTTACCGATTCGTGCACCTTCCATAATTGTTACGTTAGAACCTATCCATGTGCCTTCACCAATTGTTACATTCTTATGAATGGTTACGAAAGGTTCAATAACTACATTTTGAGCTATTTTAGCTTCTGGGTGTATGTATGCTAAGGGTTGATTCATATTTATTTTACTTTAGTTATTTGTGCCATTAATTCTGCTTCACATACAATGTGCCCATTAGCATAAGCGAAAGATTGCATGTGTGCAATACCTCTACGAATAGGGGTTATTAATTCACATTTAAAAATTAATGTATCTACAGGTAATACTTTTCTTTTGAATTTAACTTTATCTATTTTCATAAAATAGGTTAAATAATTCTCTGGATCAGGGACTGAATTTAATACTAAAACGCCACCACATTGAGCCATTGCTTTAACTTGAAGAACACCTGGCATCACTGGTGCATCTGGAAAATGTCCTACAAATAAATCTTTATTCATAGTAACATTTTTCATACCAATAACATGGTTATCATCCAATTCAATAATTCGGTCAATTAATAAGAATGGTGGACGATGAGGTAATACCTCCATGATTTTATTGATGTCCATTAGTGGTTCAGCATTCAAATCAATTTTTGGGACATTGTTATGTTTCTCTTGTTTGATAAGTTTAGCTATTTTTTTAGCAAACATCGTATTAACGAAATGTCCTGGTTTGTTTGCGATAACTTTTCCTTTGATACGAGTACCTATTAAGGCTAAGTCACCGATAACATCAAGTAATTTATGACGAGCAGCTTCGTTAGACCAATGTAATTCTAAATTATTTAGAACACCGTTTTCTTGTACCTTTACATCTTCTTTGTTAAATGCTTTTTTTAGTTTTTCCATTGTTTTTGCTGAGGGTTCTCTATCAACGTAAACAATAGCGTTATTTAAATTTCCACCTTTAATTAAATCATGGTCAAGTAACATTTCAAGTTCATGTAGAAAACTAAATGTTCTTGCTTTTGAGAAATTTTCTTTAAATTCGGAGATGTTATTAAGTGTTGCGTTTTGTGTACCTAAAACTTTAGTACCAAAATCAACCATAGTTGTAATTTGATAGCCATCATATGGCATTATCATAATTTCACTACCTGTTTTTTCATCTTTAAATGAAACAACTTCAGTGATTACGTATTCTTCAACTTCTGCCTCTTGTTCAATAATACCAGCTTCTTCAATAGCTTCAATAAAATATTTTGAAGAACCGTCCATAATAGGAGGCTCAGAAGCATTCATTTCGATTAATAGGTTATCTACCCCCATACCAACTGCCGCAGCTAATACATGTTCAGATGTATTGATACGTACGCCATTGTGTTCCATGTTGGTACCACGTTTGGTAGTTGTTACGTATTCAGCACGCACTTCGATAATTGGTTCACCTTCAAGATCCATTCGCTTAAAAGCATAACCGTGATTTTCAGGTGCAGGTTTTAAGGTCATAATAACCTCTCTACCTGTATGTAATCCAATGCCTTTAAGAGTTACGGCTTTTTTTATGGTCTTTTGTTTATTACTCATTGTCCTTTTTTTGACCTTTGACTTTTTTTCTAATTGATTTACTGTACTGGCTAGTTTAGGTAGGTTTCTAAAGATGGCATAAGACTTATTAAATTTCACATAATCAAATGCAGGTGCTCCTTGAACCATAGCTCCATCTTTTAAGTTTTTGGTGATTCCAGATTGAGCTTGAATTTGTAGCTTGTTACCTAAATTCAAGTGACCTAAAATACCAACTTGTCCACCAATCATACAGTTTTCACCTACTTTAGTTGAACCTGCCACTCCAGATTGTGAAGCCATTACAGTATCTTTACCTATTTCTACATTGTGAGCAATTTGGATATGGTTGTCCAATTTAACTCCTTTTCTAATAATTGTAGATCCTAATGTTGCTCTGTCAATGGTTGTATTAGCAACTATATCGACATTATCTTCGATCATAACATTACATATTTGAGGGACAGCAGAAAATTCTCCTTTTTTATTATGGGCAAATACGAAACCATCAGAGCCTATAACCGCACTTGCATGAATAGGGCAATTATTACCTATAATAGTTTCTGAATAGATTTTAATTTAATATCTCAAACCGATTGATTTTTGCACCTCGCAAGCTCCCTGAGCGTAGTCGAAGGGGCGACATAATTCGTTTTGGCTTTCGGCTTCCACGCAATGGCGTGCTTCGCTCAGCCTACTTTTTTTACTCTCCTATTTTTATTACACCTGTGCTTTCGTTTTTGATGAAGGCGGAAACTGGGCCGTATTCTTCTGTGCCGTCTGTGTAGGTAACGGCGTAGCGGCAGTAGTACATATTTCCGTAATTGTAGTCATTCCAATTTATAAGAATATAACCTTTCTCTTCTGCGTCGCTGTCTTCTAACTCAGTTAAATTTTGGGTCATTTCGTAGTTTGAGGCTAATTGGAAACCGATGAATTCAACGGTTTTAGTCGCATCAATAATAGGTACTGCTATAAATCTTATGTCGGCTGGTGCTGTGCCTTCCGCAGGTTTGAAAATTATAGGTTCAAATTTGGGTACGAAAGTCCATGTTGTATTATCATCAATTCCTGCGTAGTCATTGCCAGCAGCATCTTTGAAAAAATCAGCGTCAATTTTCACATAATAGCGGGTTAAAGTATCTAAGTCACTTGTAGGATTAATGGTTACTTTATTTCCCGCGATTGTTAATTTTGAGGAGCTTTCAACATTGAATGTTTCTATTTCAGTGCCATCAGATTTATAAAGTGTAATATTGCCTTGATTTGCTACTACCGTTTCGT
>PDWI01003942.1_pt1 | contig 20422 bp, 17 predicted proteins | sample 1430891 | NCBI WGS metagenome assembly PDWI01 (sample SAMN01162508, study PRJNA174530) | Oral metagenome, whole genome shotgun sequencing project. | biome: Marine environment; feature: Marine mammal; material: Swab sample of the gingival sulcus; isolation source: swab sample of gingival sulcus... | reverse complement strand
CACAAGAGAAGAAAGCAGATGAGAAAAAAGATGAAGCTAAAGCTGATGACAAAAAAGTAGAAGACAAAAAAGACGACGAGAAGAAAGACGACAAAGACGAGACTAAAAAGGAAGATAAGTAATATTAATAGCTTTTAATGGGGGGCATATTTTATGCCCCTAAAAAGGAGTAAGTATGAAAAAGAGAATTTTAAGTTTAGTACTTGTTATGGTTTTTACGTTTACTATGACAGCATTTGCATCAGATGGTTCTGATGAATTGCAAAAATACAATGTACCAGTACATTTAGAAAAGTATGGAAGCACTGAGCTTTCAGACTTTGATGATGCTTTTAGAAATACAGCCTATGTAGAGACAGAGGCTGGAGATACTACTTATACCCTATATTTTAGTGATATGCCATTAGATAATAAGACGGTTAGGGTTTCACAGGTGGTATTCAATAATGATGAAGTAAGCATAGATGCAGTTAGAACAGCATCTAAACTAGGAGAAAATAATGAAATTACTACCAACATGGGTGGTAGTGCTTCCATGCCTATTATTTCTGATTTCGTAATTAAGAGAGCTGCAGATAAAGAAGACAAGATGGAATTGCTCTTACAATTAGATAGGGTAAAGGGAAATAAGCTAGAGAGCATGGATGACCAAAAGGTTACATTGGTTTTTGACTGGTCAAAGGCTGAGAAAATCATAGATAGAATCAGTATATTTACTGATGTAAAGAAGGATGACTGGTTTAAGGATGCTGTAAACTACGCAGTAGAAGCTGGTATGTTTAAGGGCAAGACTGCTACTGAGTTTGCACCTAATGAAAATATCACTAGGGGTCAGCTTGTAACAGTCCTAGGTAGGATAGCCAATGTCAATGTAAACGAGTTCAAGGGAAGCAAGTTTTCTGATGTACCTGCGAATGCCTACTATGCACCTTATATAAATTGGGCAGAAGAAAATAAACTTTTGCACAGTGAAAGTCTTGACGAAATTGCTCCTAATGGAGCTTTACAGAGACAGGAAATGGCATATATCCTAAACGGATTCTTGAAATTACAGGGAATGAAGCTTAAGTCTACTAGACCTATAAACTTCGGTGATGAAGATGAAATCGATGACTATGCTGTGGAGGCTGTACATGAATTAGCTACAGCTAAGATAGTTAATGGTTCTGAAGATGGAGATTTTAACCCTACAGATAATTTCACTAGGGCACAGTTTGCACAGGTATTATATAATATCTATGGTAAAAAAGCAGACTAAGCTGCATAGTTTAAAACAATTAGATATTGATATAGTAAGGACTTATCTTACTTTATACTTAGATAGGATGGATTTGCATTTAGCAAGTCCATTTTATTTTTAAAATATTTACTTTAATGAACAGATAGATTTTCTACTTATTCCACTTTAAAAATGACGATTTATTTTGCCAATAAGAAATACTTTTTAGGATATTGCACAAAGTTTAACAAAGTTTATTGACATGAATTTTAAAATGTGTTAATCTTAGTAATTGTTAACAGGATATGATAATCATTATCATTTGCTAGACTTTGTTTAAGGAGGATATGGATATGTTTAATTATAAAAGAAAAAAAGCATTGGTAAACTTCGCTTTATTTTTATTCACATTTATATTTGTTTTCTCCATTACAGCTGAGGCTAAGAAAAAAAAGGAAAAGTTTGCGAATTGGCAGGAAGTAGCTATGGCTATGACCGTACGTTTCAATGAGGCTACAGAGTCTATCAATAATGATGACTATGAGCAGGCTTACAAGGATATAAACTCAGCTTATTTTGATTATTATGAGGTGCAGGGATTCGAAGCCAATGTACTATCAGCGATTTCTCGTAAGAGGGTAGACCATATAGAATCTTGCTTTAGAAATATCAAACACGTGCTCAAGGGCAATAAGGAGATGGAAAAACGAGAGCTTTTAGAAAGTGTAGAAAATCTAAAAGTAAAGGTGTATAGGGATGCCATGGTGCTTGATGCTGTAGTGCCACTAAATGCAGAAGATACAGTGGGTATAGCTGTCTATGGTGATGGAGAGATACCTGATACCATGACGTTGACAGGCTCCAATATACAGCCTGCTACAGAAGTGAGTGAAGAGACTAGTTCTGCTGAGACTGAGGTAGAAAAAGAAACTAAGGAAGAGGTTCCAGTAGTAGCTGAGGTAGACCCAGCTAAGAAAAATACCATCACCTTCAATACTACCTTTTGGTTGCTTATCAGAGAGGGGCTAGAGGCTATACTCGTTATAGTAGCTATAGTTGCCTACTTGGTTAAGACTGGCAACAAGCACATGGTGAAGAGTGTTTACCTAGGTTCTTTGGCAGCGATATTTGCTAGCGTTTTATTAGCGCTTGGCATAGAGATAGCCCTTGATGGTTCAGGTGCAGCTAGGGAGCTGATAGAAGGTTGGACTATGTTCCTTGCTGTGATAGTGCTGTTTTATGTCAGTCATTGGATGCTTTCTAAGTCAGAACATGAGGCTTGGAGTGCTTATATAGATGGCAAGGTTCAGGATTCCATAGATAAAAAGAGCCAGTGGACGCTGGTATTTGCAGCATTTTTAGCGGTGCTTAGAGAGGGTGCAGAGCTTATATTGTTTTACAAAGCTTCATTCTCAGGTGGTATGAGCGACCCTAAGTATATAGTATACGGCTTGCTTGCAGGTACAGCAGTACTAGCTATAGTATTTGTAATATTTAGATTTACTACTGTGAAGTTGCCACTTAGACCATTCTTCGTATTCACCAGTGTGCTTTTGTTCTTGATGTGTATATCATTTATGGGCAAGGGTGTAATAGAGCTGACAGAGGCAAATGTCATCATAGGTTCTACAGAGATACCAGCGCTTGCTGGCTTTGAAGTAGATATTTTAAATATCAAGCCTAGGGCTGAGATACTCATTCCACAGGTGATGCTTATGATAGCTTCAGTATGGTTGCTTATAGCGTATAGACCTAAGAAGAAGATTAGCAAATAAATTAGTGAACTTTCCCATATTTTATTTACTAGAATATGGGCTACAATATAAATTTTCATAAGGGAGGATTTTATGAAAAAGTTATTAGCATTATCTCTTACATTAGTACTTGTACTAAGCGTAAGTGCTTGTAGTAAACCAGCAGCCGAAACTACAAAGGCTCCTGAAACTACAAAAGAAGAAACTACAGCAGCTCCTGAAACTACAGAAGCTACAGCAACAGAAGAAACTACAGAAGCTGAAACTGCAGAAGCAGAGGCTCCTGGTGAAAGTGGATTTGCTGAAATCGAAATCGGTGACCTTCAAATCGTTGGTCCTTACGAAGTAGCAGCAGTTTACTTCCAAGCAGTAGATATGTACCCACCAGATAAGAATCCTTCAAAAGAAGATTCTGACATGCACTTAGAGGCAGACATTCACCTTACTCCAGAGGCTTCAGCAGCTTATGGTTTTGGTGGTGGTGAAGGCGTATGGCCTGCATACCTAACAGTTAAATACGAAGTATTTGACGCTGATGGAAACCTAGCTACAGAAGGTAGCTTCATGCCTATGAACGCTGATGATGGTCCACACTACGGAACTAACGTGAAAAAAGACCAAATGACAGTAGGTCAATACAAGCTTAAGCTTACTATTGAGCCGCCAACAGACTACTTACTACACACAGACGAAGAGACTGGTGTACCTGCTCAAGAGGGTGCAGCTGACTACTTCAAGACTCAAGTTGTAGAGTATGACTGGAACTACACTGGTGAGCAACTACAAAACGAATAATATATAGATATATAGATTATTTAAGAGCTCTTCCGGAAGGTAGAGCTCATTAAGGTGTATGGAGTCGAAGACTTGCCGTCTGTAAGTGCGTTTTCGATGCCCTACACCTTATGTATAGACAAAGAGAATCAAGTAAGATATAATTATAAACGATGTTGATATGCTAGCTTATGCTAGCGACGATGTGCTAGGTAATAGTATAGCTTTGCTCTAAGAGATTTTATACTACCTAGTTTGTTCATGTTTAAATAGGAGGAAGCTAAAATTCTTAAGTATTTAGTAGCAGTTACAGATAGCTTAGTATCACTATTTTTCATAATGGGAGTAAGTATAGGCTTATGTAATAATGAAAAAAGCAAAAAATTATTATGGGTCTCTTTTCCCATCATAGGATTAATAGGTTCTATTATAGCCTTTATAATCAAAGTCACACAGACGAAGAAAACCAATATAGCTATGATTAAGTTTAATAGGCAGGTCATAGTGTTTATTATGCTTGCCCTGATTTTAAGCTTTATCGTAGGCATTATAGATAGGATAATAAAAAACAATAAAATAATAAGAACAGTTTATATCGTGATGGTAAGTCTCTCACTCGGAGCTGCTGTGCAGTATATCTTCCCGCAGGTTTATCAGTTTACTAGGGAGTTTGTATACTTTGGAGAAGAGACCATAAGTACCATGTCTCTTCTTAGGTTTGTAGGTTTCTTTTTTGGAATAGTGGTTTCGTTCTTAGTGGGATTTTCTGCACACAAGGTTTATAATGCCCTATGTGAGAATGGCCAGAAACTATTCGTGATTATGTCAATTCTAGTATTCGCTATAAATTACTCATTTAGAGGTGTTTCAGCGATGGTTAGAATGAAACTCTTGAAGGCTAAGGGTATAGTTTTCCAGATAATGATAATAGAAGATAACTACCACTCTTACTTCATATATGCACTTTTGCTTGTGGGCTTACTGTGGCTTATAATATCCATTAGGCGCAATAGCAAAATAGTAGGTCAGTTTAAGAACAATGCCCTTAGAAGAAAGGAAAAGGCTAGGCTTAGAAATAGGAGACGTTGGTCTTATAGCCTGCTTTTGACTTCTTTATTGGCAGTCTTTATACTTTCTGTAGTTAACTATATAGATACCAAGCCACCAGCAGAGGTGCCGCTTCAGGAGTATAAGGAGAATGACAAGCAGATATTTATAGATCTCAGTGAGCTAGAAGATGGGCACTTGCACAAGTTCTCATATAAGACGCCAAATGGCTTTGATGTAGCGTTTTTGGCAGTTAAGAAGCCGCAGGGTTCTGCATATGGCTTGGGACTTGACGCTTGTGAGATATGTGGTGTAGCAGGATATTTCGAGCGTGGCGATGACGTCGTTTGTAGGAGATGTGACGTAGTTATGAATAAGATGACTATTGGGTTTAAGGGTGGATGTAATCCTATTCCATTTCCTTATGAAGTTTTGGATGGTCAGATAGTCATAGATAAGGTAACGCTTGAAAAAGAAGAAAAGAGATTTAAGTAGATGAATACTAAGCTTAATTTGAATAATAAGATTGGGCTTGCCCGCATATACTACTAGGGCAAATATTGTGTATTTTAAATAGAGACTGAGAAGGAGAAATATATGTTTTGGAGAATGGTCTTTAGGACCCTGCTTCGCCAAAAAGGAAAGATGCTGATGATAGCCTTTACCATAGCGCTGGGTGTGTCGCTTTCTACTGCGATGATGAATGTAATGCTAGGTGTTGGTGATAAGGTCAATCGTGAGCTGAAAGTATATGGGGCTAATATTACAGTGCTTCCAAAAGACGCATCACTTTTAAATGACCTATATGGATTAAATGATGGTGCAGGTATCAATGATAAGTTTCTTATGGAAGAGGATGTACTGAAGATAAAGTCTATATTTTGGGGCTTTAATATAGTGGATTTTGCACCTTTTTTAGAAGGTAGCGTAGAAGTTGAAGGGTATGATAAGCCTGTAAAGATAGTAGGTACTTGGGTAGAAAAGAATGCGACCTTAAATACAGGAGAGACTGTAGAGACAGGTATGAGAAGGCTTAGGAACTGGTGGGAAAATGACTTCGAAGGCGAGTGGATGACTGGGGATGATGATGACTATGTCATGCTTGGTAGCTTGTTTGCTGGATGGTCAGGTGCACAGGTGGGTGATACCATTACTGTTAAGTCAGGAAATAAGACAAAGGATTTAAAGGTAAAGGCCATCTTCGTAGATGGTGGTATTACAGATGAGAAAATCATCACTACCTTAAAGACTGCTCAAGAGCTTACTGATATGCAGGGTAAGGTGAGTAAGATAGAGGTATCTGCGCTTACCACTCCTGATAATGACCTAGCTAAAAAGGCAGCACAAGACCCTAACAGTCTGACTGTAACAGAGTATGAGACTTGGTATTGTACAGCCTATGTAAGTGCTATTTGTCACCAGATACAGGAAGTCGTAAGAGAAGGTGTAGCTAAGCCTGTTAGGCAGGTGGCGGAGTCAGAAGGTACGATACTAAACAAGACTCAGTTACTTATGACACTTATTACCATACTCAGTTCTATTGGTTCAGCCCTAGCTATTTCCAACCTAGTAACAGCTAGTGTTATAGAGAGAAGGCAGGAGATAGGTCTGCTAAAAGCTATTGGAGCACAGGATGCACCTATTATTTTGATAGTGATTATAGAGGTGCTTCTTACAGGTATATTTGGAGCGATTTTTGGTTACTTCATAGGTATAGGTTTTGCCCAGATTATAGGGCTTACTGTCTTTGGTTCATACATAGAAATTACGACCATGGTTATACCTATTGTTTCAGCCTTGGTTTTCGTGGTGATTATAGTGGGAAGCATACCTGCTATCCGTTACTTACTTAACCTAAAGCCGACAGAAGTTTTGCATGATAAGTAGAAAGGAGAGCTTATGACAAAGAAAAAAATGTATTTTCGTATGATTATTAGCTCCCTTATAAGGAGACGTTCTAGGCTGATAATAGCGGTGTTAGCTATAGCTATTGGTGCTACTATTTTATCTGGGCTAGTAACGATTTACTATGATATACCTAGGCAGTTAGGTAGGGAGTTTCGTTCCTATGGGGCGAACTTGATTTTGCTTCCAAAGGAAGGTGAGAAGATAGATAAGGCATCTTTTTCAGAGGCTAAGTCCATCATATCTGATAAGAGAAATATAGTCGGTATGGCACCTTATAGGTATCATACGACCAAGATAAATGAGCAACCATACATCTTAGCTGGTACCGACCTTGAGCAGGCTGAGGCGAATAGTCCATTTTGGTACGTTGAAGGTAGATGGGTTAAAAATGGAGAAGATGGCAAGGTCATGGTAGGTAAGGAGATAGCCGAAACCTTAGACCTTAGGATTGGTGATAGCTTCGTAGTACAGGGTGTCAAGTATGGCGAGATGGCTGAAGCTTCTGACCAGGATAAGTCAGCTGAAGAAAACAAAGAAAAGGATACTGGAGACCAGTATTTTGATAAAAAGCTTTATGTAGAAGGTATCATCACCACTGGTGGAGCAGAAGAAGCCTTTATCTTCATGGATATAAATGAGCTTTGTGAGATGATAGATGATGATGTAAGGGCTGATATAGTCGAGTGCAGTGTCGAGGCTTCGCAGGAGGAGATGCAGGTCTTGGCAGATGAAATAGATGAGAAGGTAAGTCTCCTAGCTAGACCTGTAAGACGTGTGACCCAGTCACAAGATACTGTACTTTCTAAACTACAGGCACTGGTATACTTAGTAACTATAGTAGTCCTTATCATCACGATGATTTCTGTTACTACTACCATGATGGCTATGGTGGCGGAGAGAAAGAAAGAAATAGGACTTAAAAAGGCTCTAGGAGCAGATAATAATTTAATCATAAAAGAGTTTTTAGGAGAGAGTTTATCGCTAGGAGTGATAGGCGGGATTATAGGTGTCTTCCTTGGCTTCCTTTTTGCTGACAAGGTCAGCCTTAGCGTCTTTGGACGGGCTATAAACTTTCAATGGGGCTTGGTACCGATTACTGTTATAGTTTCAGTCATAGTTACAGGACTTGCTTCTATATTGCCAGTTAGGAAGGTCTTGGATATTCATCCAGCCATAGTTTTACGAGGAGAGTAGTTATGAGTGAAGGAGTTAAAATGGAAGAAAAAAATGAAGTGCTGCTTAGGTTAAAAGGAGTATCGAAGATTTATGATACACTCAGTGCACTGTCTGACATCGATTTGGAAGTTAGACGGGGTGAGTGGCTTAGCATCATGGGGCCTTCTGGTTCTGGTAAGACTACCATGATAAATATAGTCGGCTGCATGGATAGGCCATCCATGGGTGAGGTCATACTAGATGGACAGGATATTTCTAAGGAAAATGCAAAGAGCTTAACTAGGATTAGACGTGATAAGATAGGGCTTATTTTCCAGCAATTTCACCTTGTTAGCTATTTGACTGCCATAGAGAATATCATGGTTTCTCAGTACTATCATAGTATGCCAGACTATGATGAGGCTATGGAAGCGCTCGAGAAGGTGGGACTAGCTGATAGGGCTAAGCACCTACCTAGCCAGCTTTCTGGTGGAGAGCAACAGAGAGTCTGTATAGCAAGGGCGCTTATAAACTGCCCTGAGATTATCTTGGCTGATGAGCCTACTGGTAACTTGGACGAAGAAAACGAGCAGATGGTTATAGGGATACTAAAGCAGCTACATGAAGAGGGAGCGACCATTATAGTGGTTACCCATGACCCAGAGGTGGGCGATGTAGCAGAGCGTAAGATAGTCCTTGGCTATGGAAAGATAGTTGAAGAAGTAGACCAGAGAGAAAGTAGAAAAGCAATACTAGAAAAAGGCTTTAAACGCAAAGAAAAAAAGGAGCAAAAATGAAAAAGATATTTACTTATTTTGTAATGGTAGCTTTAGTAGCTGTATTGGCTAGTTGTGGTGTAAACTACAAGGATGGTACATATAAGGGTGTTTCTACCGATGAAGAAAATGGTAGCTCTATGGAAGTAGAAATCACTATTAAAGACGGTGAAATATCAGCCTGTACCCTAGTAGCTTATGATGACAAAGGCGACGTAAAGGATGAAAATTATGGTAAGGATGCAGGAGATGCACTTTATAAGAAGGCACAAAGGGCAGTAGATGGTATAAAACAGTACCCAGACTTACTAGTAGAAGCTGGAAATCTTGAAGATGTGGATGCAGTAGCTGGGGCTACAGTTAGTTGCAAACAGTTTAAGCTAGCTGCTAAGGCTGCTCTAAAAGAGGCTGAATAGTTAATTGATTAGCTATTTATGCAGTTTTGTTTGGATACAATTTAATTTGTTATAGAGCTAAATTTTATACTTAGTTTTTTGTATAGAAGAGGAGGAAATGTGAAATTAAATATTAAGCAAAATATATTTCATATTATAAATATAATTTTAGGTTTGATAGTGGCTCTTACGCCATTTCAACTTTTCCCAGTATGTACTATGGAGTCAGAAATGGGCGGACCTATGAAGTGCTACTGGAGTGGAAAGGCCATGGTATATATAGGTATAGCTATGCTGGTGATATCATTAGTTTCCTTGCTTTTGAATAAGAAGTTTGTGAATTATATATCATACATATTAGTGGCTGTATCTGGAACTTTAATCTACCTTATACCTACCAGAGTAATTAAGATAGGTGAGAAGGTAGTCGATGGATGGGAGTGTGGACTGTGCGGGATGCCAATGATGAGCTGTAATACTACGACCATGCCTGCTATTAAGACTATAATGATAATAGTACTTATAGTAAACATCGTAGCACTATCACTAAACTTCCTTAGAAAAGAGTAGTTATGGGAAATAAAAAACTTACATTAACAACACTAGCAAAGGAAAATATAAGGAGAAAAACTTTTAGGAGTTTTAGCCTTATTATATTGATTACATTATTTAGTTTTACCCTGATTACAGGTTCTATTTTATCTATTAGCTTATCCAAGGGTGTGGCTAGTCTTTCAGATAGGCTAGGAGCAGATGTTATGGTCGTGCCTGCGGGATACGATGCACATATAGATAGTATTTTGCTCAGTGGTGAGCCTAGTAACTTTTACCTACCAGCAGATGCTATGGAAAAGGTTAAGACTATAGAGGGTATAGATAAGATGACATCTCAGACTTATCTAGCTACGCTTAGCGCTTCATGTTGTTCTTATCCTGTGCAGATAGTAGGTATTGATTATGATACAGACTTTTTAATCAAGCCTTGGCTGGAGGAGAGTCTAAAGACTGAGCTGGGCTATGGTGAAGTAATAGTGGGTAATAGGGTCACTGGTGTGGCTGGTGATGAGGTCAAGTTCTTTGGTAAGCCGTTTAAGATAAAAACTAGGCTAGAGCAGACTGGTATGGCATTTGATGCTACAGTATTTATGACTAAGGAGACCATCAAGGACTTGGCTGTAGATGCAGAGCGTAAGATGAAGCATCCACTTTCTGAAGACGGTAGTTTGATTTCTACCATTATGATAAAGTTAAAACCTGGATATCAGTCAGAAGAAGTAGCTAAGGAAATCACCAATAAGTATGCAGATGACAATATATTTGGACTTTTTAGCAAGAAGTTTGTAAACAAAGTTTCGGCTAACCTAGTCCTTATTTCTGGATATATCAAGATAATTATAGCCATAGTATGGATACTAGCTATAATAGTAATAGCCCTACTTTTCGCTATGACGCTTAGTGAAAGGAAGAAGGAGATGGCAACGCTTAGAGTGCTGGGAGCTGCCAAGGGGCAACTTGTGAAGCTAGTCTTATTAGAAGCTGGTATGATAAGTTTTTATGGTAGTGTTATAGGTGCAGGCTTGTCCGTATTAGGAGTGACCTTGATAGGTCCAAAGATGAGCAAGGCGCTTAGCATACCGTTCTTGTTGCCATCCTTTGGTGAAGTAGCAGTTATAGCTATTATTTGCTTTATGGTATCATTTTTGACAGGGCCACTATCATCACTTCGTTCTGCACTTAAATTTACTAGGACAGATGTCTATCAAAATATGAGGGAGGATGGCTGATGATATTAGAAGTAAAGGATTTAGTAAAAGAATATAAGCGTGGGAATGGACAGAGCTTCAATGCTGTTGACCATGTGAATTTTAGTATGAAAAAGGGTGACTATGTCACTATAATAGGTCGCTCAGGTAGCGGGAAGTCCACCTTTTTAAATATGCTTTCTGGTATGATTACACCTACATCTGGTACAGTTAAGATAGATGGCAAAGAGATTTCAGCTAAGAGTGATAAGGAGATTTCCTTTTTTAGAAATGACCTTCTAGGCTTTATACCACAGGGTACAGCCACCCTGCCAAATCTCACTATTTTAGACAATATAGTCTTGCCGTTTTTCCTTTATAAAAGGGAAGGCGATGCCTATGGTAAGGCTAGATTACTTATGGATAAACTAGGTATAAAGGACTTGGCGGAGGCCTATCCAAAGAACCTATCTGGGGGAGAGCTTAGACGTGTGCTCATAGCTAGGGCGCTGATGAATGACCCTAAGATACTCATAGCTGATGAACCTACTAGTGACCTAGATGTCGAAAATACTAGGGAAGTAATGGAGATGATTAAAAAGGTCAATGAAGATGGGGTAACAGTTATCTTAGTCTCTCATGAATTAGATACCCTGCAGTATGGCAAGCGTACATTTACCATGGTGGGTGGCTCGCTACAAGAAGGAAAACAAATATAATTTAAGACCGTGTTGATGGGACGTTCCATTAACACGGTTTTTATATTAGCTATAATATTTTTGATTTTTGCTTTTTGGAGCATTTGGATTTGTTAGGAATAGTTTTTTTGATTTAAGTAGTGGTGCTATATATTTTTTGTATGCCCAAGCAGGTGAAACTTCTAAAAATTTAGCTATTTCTAAGCGTGATTTAGGAGAATGACAGAAGTTTATTAAATCAAGTTTTATATGTTCTTCTTTAGAAAGATCTCTTATATCTTCATTAAAAAGTGTGACCTTAAATTCATATCTTAGGTCTTCAAATACAGGAGGGCGAAGTCCGGCTTTTTTGATTTCATTATATATGGTAGGTATACCTGAAAACCTATTTTCAGTAAGACTTATACTTTCTAAGGTCCTAGCTAGGATTGGATTTCTAGTATCAGGAATGACCTTGCCTAACTGATCTATATTTAGTCTTCCATAAAGTCCACCAGGATTTCTGATTTCAAGTCTGTTTTTATACATTACTATTTCTATAGGCATAGACCTAGTATGTATGCTGTAATCCCTATGTATAAGTGCATTTAAAACCAATTCTCTTAATGCAATAATAGGATACTCATAACTATCTATTCTTTCACCTGTAATAGGGGAAATATTAGTTTTTGATTTCATATTTTTGCGGATGAAATTTAAGCTTTCTTTTAATATGCTTCCAATATTTCCTTCTATCCTTTTATTGTCAATAAAACGAGTGCCATCATTGCTAGTATCACCTTTCTTATATCCATCTATTACCATTGCATTTACAGTATACTGTGGATAAAACATTTGGGGATATATACCAAAAATTAGTATACAAGCTAGACTAGGATGCTTATCTTTTATCATATTTAAAGAGTGGTATATATAGGTATCATCTAGTTTGGAAAGCTTTGGATTTTTTTCTTTTATATGATATATATAATCTTCAAATGCTTTTTTATCAATGGATATAATATCTGCTTTAGTATTTATTTCTATGTCATCTTCATATTTTTTGCGATAGGCTTCATAGCTATATATTTCGTATTCGCTCATTTTTTCATCGGAATCACCAATACGAACATAAGAACCTTTTATCCTGCCTACTCCATTATAATAGCAGGGTCTATTAGAAATATCTATACTTGGAATTTCGGCAGAAAGTATATTTTTGCCATTGATTTGTACTATTGTAAAAATAGGGCGTACAATAGGTGTCATTTGCTTGCATTGTTCATTTAATTTCTTTTGTAGGTCCTGAACATCATAAACACCGACTACTTCAAAATCCTTAGATTCATCAATACCAAATAAAATAACTCCGCCATCATCTTGATTAGAAAAAGATGAAAGTGTATCAAATAGTCTTTTTGGGCAATTAATATGCGCTGATTTTATTTCGATTTTATTTGTTTCATACTTATTTTTAACTATTTTTTGAACTAGATTTATTAAATCAATTTCTAACATAATACTCTCCTAAAATACTTTTTTTAATTATATGATAATTTAGAAGAGTTTTCAATAGATTTTAGAAGATTAATGATGATATTTAGAAGAGTTTATGAGATTTTAGAAGATTAATGATGATATTTAGGAGAGTTTTTAAGATTTTAGAAGATTAATGATGGTATTTAGAAGAGTTTTAAGATTTTACTAGCCTGTTTTTTCTTATAGTGGTGGGAAAAATATCTTTGTGAAATAAATATCAATAACATACCTAAAAAACTATAATGAAAAAGTCCTATACTTCCGATATATAATATGAAGTGAATATATATACGAATAAATATGCTATAAGTGCACGGAGGTTCTTATGTTTTGTCTAAGGGAATTAAGATGAGAGACTTTTTTGAGAAGTCTATTTTTGATGTTTATTTTTATATTCTTATTATCGACATTTTCTTCTTTTTCTTATGCTAAGGAGCCTGTAGTGGTGGAGGCTCCTGCCGAGGTCTTTCTTTCTGAAAATGAGATAAATTCTGATGAAGTTCTATATAAATATTTAGATAAAAAAGTGCAGGAAAGGCTGGGCACCTATCCGCAGATGCGTACTGCACATATAAAACCAGATGACCCTATAGAGCGAGCTATATACGACTATGTAGAGTCGGAGCTTATAAAAATATCCATGGGAGAGAGGGTAGATACTAAGATAGAGATACCTATTGAAATGTTTTTTGCATATACTAGTAAGTTTGGAAGTTATGATAAAGATGACTGGAAATATACTTATTCATGGGAGCAAATAAAAAAGGATTATCCTAAGTTTTCATCACCAGCATATGCGAATAAAAATTTGAATGATAGGGCTGTGAATTATGATGCTGCAAAAGGTATAAAAACTGTATTCAATGAAGTTTCATACTTCTTAATATATGCTAAAATGCAAAGAGTTAGAGAATGTTTGCGTTATAATAAAGGATATGAAATGTTTTGGACTAGATGTTATGCTGGATTAAGTGCTGGTGTGGGTATTTCAGGAGATAATATATATTTTAAAAAGATAATGATACAAAATTTTCCAGTAGCTAAGGGCTTTCAAGACACATCAAATCCTGATAAGGTAAATCCAGATAGCATAAAAGCTGTCAAAAAGGCTATAGAAAATGTAAGTAATATTATAGAGATAAATAAAAACAAGTCTGATTATGAGAAGTTAGTAGCATATAGGAATTATATTTGTGATAATAATGTATATAATGATGAAGCTGCTGAAGAGGTTATAAATCACTTACCTGTAAGTGATTACAATGCTTTTGAAATAATAAGCGTATTTGATGAAGACCCTAATACCAATGTAGTATGTGAGGGTTATTCTAAATCTTTTAAATTTTTGGTTGATAAGAGTGAGTTCCATGATAATACTATAAAGTGCTATCTAGTAAGTGGTGGATTGAATTATACTAAAGACGATGAAAGGTCAGATGAAGGGCATATGTGGAATGTTCTTAGCGCTAGTGGGAAGAATTATTTAGTTGATGTTACAAATGTAGATGGAAACTCCATAGGGCATGAAGATAATGGGGGCGGTAAGTTCTTTTTAAAAGGTGCCGAGAAGTCAGAAGTCATAGTTGCTAGCACTTCTAAGAAAAAAACTAAGTATAACTTTAAATTAGCAGGTCAATATGAAGGATATTTTGTTTACAATGATAGAACCTTAGAATTTTACAAGGGTAGGGGTATACTTGACTTATCTGAATATGACTATGTGGATAAGTCCTTTTTAAGAGAGACTATAGAGGAAGCGGAGACTATAGATGCTAATGTAGAGATAATAGATAAGACTCCTGATGAGGTAGAAATAGGGATAAGCTATTTGAGAAAACAGAGTGATAAGGATGAATTTTTAAATGCACTTCAAGCTGCAAGAGAAATATATCAAAAAGATGATACCAATCAGGCAGAAATAGATGGCAAAAAGTCTGCCTTAGAGACTGCTATTACTAATTTTAGGTCTAAGCTTAAAACAGGGACTAGTCTAGCCTTAAAAGAAGCTAGGCTCCTTAGAGAAAAGAAGGCTTGGGCGTTGGATGAAATAGCTACATTTACATATTTGACAAATGCACAAGACTTCAAGGAGCAGATAAATACAGCCACATCCATAGGTGATGTAGAAAGTATAGTGGAGACAGCAAGGACAAAAAATGCAAAGGATAAAGCCCTAAAATTGAAAAAGGATTCAGCCGAAGCTGAGATAAATGAACTATCAGAGCTAGAAGATAGTGACAGGACAGACTTCATTAATAGAGTGCAAAATGCAACAGAGATTTCAGATGTAGAAGAAATAGTGACAGAAGCTAGGCAGAAGAATGAAGAGATAAAGGCGGTAAAGGAAAAGGCGAGAAAGTTAGCCAAGGCTAAGGAAGAAGCCGAGAGCACGATAAATGGCTTTACAGACTTAGAAAGTGATGCAAAGGATGACTTCATTGATAGAGTAAATACTGCAACAGAGATTTCAGATATAGAAGAAATAGTGAAAGAAGCAAGACAAAAGGATGAAGAGATAAAGGCGGAGAAGGAGAAGGCAAGGAAGCTAGCCAAGGCGAAGGAAGAAGCCGAGAGTACGATAAATGGCTTTACAGACCTAGAAAGTGATGCTAAGGATGACTTCATTGATAGATTAAATACTGCAACAGAGCTTTCGGATATAGAAGGTATAGTGACAGAAGCTAGGCAAAAGGACGAAGAAATAAAAAATAAGAAGGCGACGGCGGAAGCGAAAAAACTAGCAGAAGAGAAGGCAGCAGCGGAAGCGAAGAAAGCGGCTGAAGAAAAGGCGGCGGCGGAAGCGAAAAAGTTAGCAGAAGAAAAGGCGGCGGCGGAAGCGAAAAAACTAGCAGAAGAAAAGGCAGCGGCAGAAGCGAAGAAAGCGGCTGAAGAAAAGGCGGCAGCGGAAGCTAAAAAGGCAGCTGAAGCAAAAAAAGAAGCAGAAGAGAAAAAACTAGCTGAAGAAAAGGCGGCAGAAGAAAGAGCAAAGAGATTAGCTGAAATAAGAAGGGAAGAGGAAGAGCAGGATGAAATAGAAGAAAGGCGTCGTAAACGTAGGTATGAAAGAAGGCTTAGGGATTCATATGATGATGATTATGAATATGAAAAAAGCAAAAGTGCATATAAAAAGCATAAAATCAAGGAAAAAGAGAAGTCTATAGTAGACTTAAATATAGAATTAGGGAAAAAATATCCTAATAATGTAGTTGCAGGTGGAAAGGTCTTTGAAGATATAAAGAAGGATGATTGGTATGCGGAAGCTATTAGCTTCGTGGTGGATAGGAAATTAATGGATGGAACGAGAGAGACCATGTTTTTCCCTAAGTCTGGTGCCACTAGGGCTATGGTAGTGAGAATACTTCATAAGTTATCTGGTGAAAAGGCTAGGCTAAGCAGGAGCAGTTTCCAAGATGTCAGTGATAATGACTGGTTTGCTTCTGATATAAGCTGGGCTAATGCCAATAAGATAGTTCAAGGTGTGAGTGATGAAAACTTCAGACCTAATAGGGTGGTAAGCAGGGAACAACTTGCGACCATATTATACAGGTATGCCAAGCATATGAATGCTGACCCTTATAGGAGGGCTGATATCAGCTCTTATACCGATGTATCTCAAATATCACCTTATGCCGTAGAAGCTATGAGATGGGCTATAGCAGAAGGGCTTATTTTAGGTGATAGTAACGGTAACTTGGAGCCTAAAAAAGAGGCGAATAGGGCAGAACTTGCTGTAATTATAAAACGATTTATGGAGAATTATGATTAAATATTTCAAAAAACAAATTATTATTTTAGCATAGTAAAGATTTGATGAATAAAAATTATTCTGATTGATAATGCTCATAATTGGGAGGATTTTTAGATATAAAAAAGACTAGGTAAGCTATACCCAGTCTAAAATGTGTACAGTTTAATTATTTCCTAGTGTGGCTGCACCGAGAAGTCCAGAGCGGTTCCCTGCCCTTGCCTTTTTGATTTCGGTCTTTAGGAAGGGATTTTTTGCCTTGTAGTACTTGGTGGAGACCTTTTCAAATATCAGCTCATTTTCCATGATACCACCACCTAGGACTAGGTATTTCGGGTCTATTAGGTAGGTTAGGTTTAGTAGTCCTATGATGATGTCATCAGTCCACTCTTCTATGAGAGTGGATATTTTTTTGTTTTCTAATTTGTCGAAAATCATCCTGCCGTTTTTTATACTAGGGTCTATTTCTCCTGCCTTTCTTACTAGGTATGAAGTGGAGCAGATGTCTTCGTATTCACAATAGGACATATTTTCCCTATCAAAAAGTCTCATCTGACCGACTCCACCTCCGAAGAAGTTTTCGCCTGTTAGAGCCTTTTTGTCATTTATGATGGCACCACCTATACCTGTGCCGTAGGCTATGAAGACGAAATCGCCATCTATCTCGTCGTTGGCGTATAGTTCACCTAGACCTGCACAGTTTACGTCATTTTCTACATAGCAAGGAAGTGAAAAAAGTCCTTCAAGATATTTCTTCACTTCGAAGCCTGTGTAGTTTGGGATGTTTTCATTGGCGAAGGCTATCTTACCAGCCTTGGTATCGACTTGACCTGCGGTGCTGATACCGATGGAGTCTATCTCTGGAGTCAGGTTGGTACTGATTATCCCAGCTACCTTTTCTATGACCTTGTCACCACCACGCATAGCATCGGTAGGTATTTCGGCTAGGTTTTTTAGCTCGCCATCTTCAAAAATCCCGTATTTAATATTGGTTCCACCTATATCAAAAACTATCCTGCTCATTATCTTATCACTTCAAAAAACTTCTGTGCTATCTGTAGTGGTCTAGTGATGGCACCACCAACTACGACTGCGTGAGCACCAGCTTCTAGCATCATCTTAGCTTGTTTAGGTGTATGTACCTTACCCTCTGCTATGACTGGTATATCTACAGCTGCTACTAGCTTTTTGACTAATTCAAAGTCGGGTCCGTCCACTTGTGGAGACCAAGGAGTATAGCCGCTCATGGTGCTAGAAACTATGTCTACGCCCCACTTAGCTGCGTTTACACCTTCTTCAAAAGTAGAGATGTCTGCCATGAGTACTATATCTGGGTACTTGGCTTTGATTTGCTCTATGAAGTCTTTTGTGGAAATATTATCTGGGCGTGTGCCATCAGTTAGGTCTACTGCTACTATATCACTACCTGCTTCTACTAAGTCGTCTACTTCCTTCATAGATGGAGTGATGTAGATGTCAAAGCCTTCGTAGTTTTTCTTTACTAGTCCTATGACTGGAAGCCCAGTTTTTTTCTTGATTTCTACTACGTCTCTTATGCTGGAAGTCCTTATCATCTTGGAGCCTGCTTGTCTTGCAGCCTCTGCCATAAATGGCATAAGGGAGAAGTCTTCATTGTATAGGGGCTCGTCTGGTAGGGCTTGGCATGAGACTATGATTTCGCCTTTTATTAGGGATAAAAGTTCTTTTTTATTCATGGTTTTCTCCGTTTTTTTATAATTGTTCGAGAAAATATCTAGGTGGGCATTTGTATTACAAAGAGAGATATATAATGCTGATATTTAAGGTGTATTGTAATAAAAGACCTAGAAATTATCTCGGGATGTTGAAATTATCTCGGGATGCTGAAATTATCTCGGAATGTTTGTGAGAAATTATCTCGGAATGTTTGTGAGAAATTATCTCTATTTAATTTCATATTTTTCATATAGTTTGTCTAGGGCAGCTATGATTTCATCGCATAGCTTGTCATCGCCTTCAGCCATGTTTAGAAGTGGAGAACGCACACCACCTAGGTCTAGGTCAAATTTCTTCTTGAGTACACCTTTTATAATAGCGTACATAGAACCTTTACCTGAAACAGCCATATAAATCATCTTATTTAGGTCGAATTGAAGTTGACCAGCTTCCTTCATTTTGTTTTCTTTTTCTAGTTTATATAATAGAAGGTAAAGTTCTGGCATTAGTCCGTAAGTTCCGCCGATACCACCAATAGCTCCCATAGAAAGACCTGATACTAACTGTTCATCTGGACCATTGAAAACAAATAGTTCATCTCCTGAACAATCTATAAAATCAAAGATATCAAGTGCTGCAAGGGATGAATTTTTTACTCCTACTACTTTTTTATTTTTAAGCATCATTTTTAGTATGTTTCTGTTTAGTGATATTCCTGTTAGCTGTGGGATATTATAGATTATAAAATCTGTATTAGGAGCGGCACTAGAAATATCATTCCAGTACTTCGCCACGCCTTCATCACCTACTTTGAAGTAGATAGGTGGGATGGCTGCAATAGCATCTACGCCTAGGCTTTCTGCGTGTTTAGCTAGCTCCATACTCTCCCTTGTGCTATTGCAAGCAACATGGGCTATGATGACTACTTCGCCATTATTTTCCTTCATTACTTCTTCTAGGACTATTTTTCTTTCGGCTACAGTTTGGTAGATGCACTCACCGCTAGAACCCCCTATATAAAGCCCGTTTACACCTTTGTTTATAAGGTGTCTAGTAAACTTTCTTACACCTTCTTTATCAATGTTTCCATCCTTGTCATAACAAGCATAAAAAGCTGGAATTATACCTTGATACTTTTCATTTTTCATAAGTCTGAACTCCTTATATATTAATATTGTTCTTTGTACTACATACTATTTTACACAAAAAAATAAAATATACAATACTTTTATTGTATATTTTATAGGAAAATATCTTTTATTTTTCTATTTCAAAGTGATTTTTAAATAAATCCATAAATTTCTTTTTATTTCTGTTTTTCAAGGCTTCAAAAAGTTTTAGGTGCTTTGCATAATCATTATCTAAGTAAGTCTTTTTAAGCTCGAAATTAAATTCTTCGCTTATATTCCATGAGGCATCTAGTATGGAGTTTAGTGGCTTATTATCTAGGTTTCTATACAGTATCTTATGAAATTCATGGTCTTCATCATAAAATAGTTCATTTTTTTCTTTACGCATTTTCATGGAGTCTAAGACTACCTGTAAATCTTCTATATCCTTGTTTGATATTTGGTCATAGGCTTCTTCTATAAAGGAGAGTTCCAGAGCCTTCCTAACATCAAGAATCTGATGTATTAGCTTGGTGTCATCTGCCATTAGGTAGTATAGCATGGATTGGAAGATGAAGTCTGTATCAAAGCCCTGTATTATGATGCCTATGCTGGGCTTTGACTCTATAATTCCCATTATTTCAAGTGCTTTTAGGGCTTCTCTTAGTGCGTTTCTGCTGATACCCATCTTTGCACAAAGCTCTTGTTCTGTAGGGAGTTTGTCACCTGGTTCAAGCTGATTTTTTATGATATAGGTACGTATTTCATTGAAAACACGTATAAAAAGTTTTTCCTTTTTGAAATATTTCATAATGCCATCCTTTATCTTAAAGTTTTACTTGTAGAGTTTAACATAAAAAACAGGTAAAGTTCAAATAAAAATATAA
>PDWI01003940.1_pt1 | contig 20427 bp, 32 predicted proteins | sample 1430891 | NCBI WGS metagenome assembly PDWI01 (sample SAMN01162508, study PRJNA174530) | Oral metagenome, whole genome shotgun sequencing project. | biome: Marine environment; feature: Marine mammal; material: Swab sample of the gingival sulcus; isolation source: swab sample of gingival sulcus... | reverse complement strand
TGTGAAAATGGAATTGCCATAATTTAAACTCCTTTATTCTAAATTAACTACATCATCAGCCTGTTGTTGACCGACAATCAATTCACTGTCATAACCTTTAAAATCTTCCAAACTGTCGGGTAAAGGAATATTTTCGGCACCTGATTCAATGCCTCTGGTCTTCAATGTCCACTTAACTGCCCAAAGTGTCGCATTGATTTTATCCAGCGAACCAGAATACAAGCACTCGGCCCTAATATCGGAGCCGCCGCCAAAGCCTACTAAACTGTCAATATTTTTAACAGAGCCAATAAGTTTTGAAACAAGAAGCAAAGCGCCCGAATACAAACGGTCTTGATTACTTGCCCTGTACAGTACCCAAGAAACAAAATCAATAGAACAGATATCTTGAATATCGCTGTCTCTTATTGAAAGAAGAGAGGTTAAAATCGCAGGGGTTTTACTCATCAAGCGACGAAGCTCTTCTTCATTAAATCTGCCCGGATGTGCCGAAACAACAACCTTTTTGTCTTTTGAAAAATCTTGCTTAATTTGCTCGACTACTTCATCTCGAATATCCAAATAACTTACATTCATTTAATATGCCTCTTTAACCAAACATCAATTAAATCTTCAAGGTCTGAAATATTTTCCGAACTTAATCCTAAATAAGGACGAGCCGGAATATCTCCCCACGGAATAGGAGCGTTACGGCTTGTTTTCCCGAAAGCTCCTTTCTTTGCTCCAAATTGATGCGTTGCCGCATATTCAAGAGCAGAGCCTACAATAACCTGCCATTCTCCCGCCTGTCCCTCTATACTCTTTAAAAGCTCGCCTTCTCTGTTTAAAAGTTTTGCCGAATTACCAAGTCCCTGCTTTAAAAGATATTGACGGGTAACATCTGCAAAATCAGCCCATGGATTACCATCGGGTGCTGTTTGTGTTGAAATAAACCGCTCTTTTGTTTGCTCTTCAATTTCAAGCCCCAAAGAGTTCATGAGATTTAATCTCTCACCGGAAGTAAACTTATATTTGTTTAGCTTTTTTGTAAGCCTTTCAACCTCTTTTAAGTCAGCAGTAACAGTCGCACTCATTTAAAGAATTTTCCCTTTCTTCCAAAAACGAGGGTCTTCGGCATCGTCAGCACCGCCTGCAACAACAACGCTTGCCTCTTGATTATCAGGCCCCGATAATCCGCCCTTGTACTCGCGGTCAATTTTTTCCAAGAGCTTTATACTTTGCTCGTATAAAGCCCGCTGATCTTCGCTCGAACTAACTGTATCAGTTAGACGGTTTAATGCTATATCCGAGCAAATTCCTAATAAGGCGGCTTCAAATTGTAACGGAACAGGCTCTATAATGTCCGCATCTTTTAACAGCCACGGAAGCTGGGCTACAATAATACCGGTTGCGTCCTTTAACGCTATTTCAATTCGTTCATCATCGATATTACCGTCGCTATCAATAGGCAGGCTTAAAGAGCCCGCCCGTTTTTTTAATTCCGCTGCTGTTAAAAGTGTTTTCATTTTACTTCCTTAACACTAAGCCAAGGGTCGTTTTTCAAAATTTCTGACACCTCTTTGCTTATCTCGACTTCTTTTTCAGCATTGCTAAACTGCAATCCGGCTCGGAAGTAAGTAGGCTTTCCGGTTTTCGATACGACTTTTAAGCGGATAAGTTCTAGGGTTCCGTTATTTGCTTTCTTCTCTTTCTCAGCCGTCTTTACAGCTTCTTCACAAGCCTTTACTTTTTCTTCCGATTTTTTCAAATTGGAAGAAATACCCTCAACTTTCTTTTTAAGTTTTGCATCTTTTGACTTTGCCTTTAATTCAGCTTTAGCCTTTTCCAATGCTTCTTTTAATTTTTCAAATTGAGCTTTTGCACTCGTCAAGTCTGCTTGTGCCTTTTCTAATTTAGCAGCCATAAAACCTCCTAAGCTAACCACGGACAAACAATAAGCTTAACCCGCTCATAATTTGTATTTGTGCTTCCGCTTATTGTTTTAGACTTCAATAATGTTTCAGCTGCAACTCTATTTTTTGGACTTACCAGCAAGTGCGTCGGTCTAATACCCATTGGGTCGCCTCCGTCTCGCTTAAATTGCTCCATCATAGAATAAGCGGCATTGAAATTTGTTGTATCCAAGCTTTCTTTTGACATTACGGCCTGTTGCCACAAACCATACCCCCAACTTCCTCTGTAGCGGATACCGTATAAATACTTGTCTTTCATAAAGACTGTATCATTTTGAGTATTCTTAACCTCGTCAAATTCGGGCTTCATTCTCTCCTGCATAATAAAAGGCTTTAACGGTCTGTTAAGAGCAAGTAAATACCACGGATCACCGGAGCCGCTGCCTTGAATATTTGATACGGTAGATGCCGCTCCCGTTCCGTCAGGATTCGGATAAACAGGGTGGTCTGTGTCGAAGAAGTTTTGACCGTCATAGCAAATAGACGACTCTCCGTCTTTAACAAGTCCGGCAATTTCTCTCCAGAAAAAATCAACGCATTCTTGACCCTGCATTTGCGACAACGGACGATACTGTCCAAGATTATCGTCTTCAATATCTTCACGATTTACGGAAACAGTCGCTTCATACTTTCTGTTTTCAATTTGATATGATTGCTCTTTCATATCCTTAACAACTCGGTCGCCGACCCATTCTCTCATTTGCGGGAACTGCCCAAGCCAGCCGTAAGTATTGCTTTTTGTGTTGCTTGGAATTATTGTTACAAGCTCCTTGTAATCCTCACGGGCAACAGCCTCCTCAAACGCTTTCTTAAATTCACCACGAATCATGGTTCGTAAAGAGTTTAATGTTGAATCCTTTATAATCATTATTGACCTCCTTTAAGTTTTTTAAATTCTTCAACGGTGTACCCGGCTGCTTTGCAAACTTCAAGCTCTTCAGCATTTAACTCGGTTGCTTCGGAGCTTGCGGGTGGCTCGCCGTCAACTGTTTTTCCCTCGGGAATAATTGCAGGTGTGCTTTCCATAATTTTTTGGAAGTTAGCCAAGCCCTCTTGGCTAGAACACATTTGCAAATAAGCGTCCTTGCTTGCAGGTGCAATTTTGCGGTCAGTAATTGCTTTTTCAACAGCTGTTGTTGCTTTTTCTTTCAAAGCTTCAGCATTAAGCTCTGCAAGCTTTTTTTCAGCTTCAACTGCACGGGCTTCCATCTGGTTAAGATCGACTCGTGGAGCATAGACAGAAAGGTCAACATTTGTCTGACTGTTTGCTTGTGTTTTAAGCTTTGAAATAGCTGCAACAACATCGTTCTCTGTAGCAGTTTCGGGTAACCCTAAAGCCGCACAAATTTCTTTATTCATAAAATCCTCCTGTGCAGGTTTGCCCGCCTGCTCGGGTTTTGTTTCTTGTAGCTGTTCATTATTAAGATTTGGTAAGTCAAGATTTGGAATATTAGTTAATCCCGCTCTCATAATTTTGACGATTTCTCCCGATTCGGATGTTTCAAAAACAGGAGAGATATAACGATATTCTTTATTTTCAAGAGCTTTTTTCCCCCGTAAAGTCCACTCTGTATTAGACCAAATAGACCCGTCGTCTTTTGAATACACAGATCCAAACCATCCCATTGCCGGAGACGGCTTACCTTCACGAGCTTTTAAATCTGTTGAATGATTTTCATCTATTGGATGATGAGGTAAGTATTCATTTGATTTTTTTACAATAGTTTCAATGTCTTTTTTAGTCCAACGGCGACCGTCTTTACCCACTACAAATTCTTCAGCAGGTAAAAGTTGAATTTCTTTCGGTAAATTTCCGTCTTCTGCATTCAGGCATAAAAAAAGACTGCCAGTATGTTTCGTTTTCATACCTGACAGTCTAATTAAGTTTTTGAAACTAAGTCATATAACGACGGTTAAAAGTTAAATTCCTGTTGTGCTTTATTTTCAAGTTCAAAACCTTTTTGATACAATCTGTATACTTGCATAAAAGAAACTCCGTATTTTCTGCAAAGGTCTCTCATTGACCGGCTTGTGCCGTCATATTCCGCAAATATTTCTTTTGCTATTACATTTTTAAACGCAAATTTTTCAATAGGGACATACCATTGGTACCCCCCGTATAAAGTGCTTATAATATCGTAAATTATGGAAGCGTCCGAATCTCCCACTGCATCGGCTATTGCGCCGTAAAGCTCTTCTGCAAGTTCAGAACCTTCTAATTTTTTTGGAAGATATAATTGCTGTCCTCCAAAATATAAACTTAAAGAGCGCATGGCTTTGACAGCCGTTGCTTTTTCTACACCCCGCTCGGCTAAGTCTCTAATCATATCACTCATTAAGTTTGCCATAAATCCTCCTGTTATTTATGTTGGTAAATTATCGGGATCAAGTCCCGCCTTTGCCGCCATTTCTCTTAATGCAAGAATTACATCTTTGGCTTGATTTTTATCAAGCCAAGATAAAAATGCTACTCCTGTAATTCTTTTAATAAAAGCATTTAGGGCTTCTTCCGTTTTAACTCGGGCAGAACTTTGCCAAAGAATTTTAATATACGATAGTTGTTCCGCCGTTGCCTTGCCTGCAATGGAAATCCGCTTAACTTTAAATCCCAATGCCTTAATTGCTTTTAAAGATGCTTCAAGTTCTCTATCGGTCATTTTATTGCAAGAGTCTTTTCCGGTAGAGCTTTCCAGTAAAGCTCTGTAGTTTTCTTCATTTAATCCAATCTTACTTTTGCCAACATGAATAAGCTGAATTAAACGCTGTCTTTTTGTTTTTTTTATCTTTCCACTCATTATTAAAACCTCGCTTGTAAGCTCTAAGCAGTACTGCTAAGAGCTTAACACCTTATTAGTTGACATTCTTATCAAGTCGCCTTTTTTGAGCCTCTGTCAGCGGAACTCTTTGCATTTGCTGTTCCATTGCAAAAGTTGCAAAAAAAGGAACTGCGCCAAATTTTTTCTCTCTGACATAAGCTTCAACTTCCTCATAATTGTCAAGATACACCTTGATTCTTTTACCTCCGGCTGTATCAAGAATATCTTCGTTTAAAGCAGATATAGCCAAATGTTTAACTAAATTAGACGGTCTGCTAAAGCCCTCTCTTTTTGCTCTTTCAGCAAATTTAGTATAATCTTTTTCATCAACTGTTATTAAAATTTTTCTCTTCCCGCTCATTTTTTCTCCCCCTAAAATTCTATAAAGAATTAATCACATCAGCATTAACAACTTTACTTCCAAGCTCTGCCGCTAAGTTAAACGCTTTACGAACCCAATTATTTATCAGCAGCGGATAAGCCACGCTGTAAACATAATCTTTATTTCTTGTTTGTCTTCTAAGTTTTAAAGCAAGAGCCGTACAAGCGTCGTCAGTAAATATCTCGCTTCTGTCTTTTTTTAATCTTTTAAATTTAACATCAAGATAGTCCGCTATTTCTTCGCTCGTTGTTAAGGGTTCAAGCTCTAAAATTTCCATTCGTCTTATAAGCTCACGGGCTTCCCAGTTTTTAGCCTCATCAAGCTTGCCTTTCATTTCCGGCTGACCGATTAAAATTATTGCAAGAAGTTTTTTAAAACCATCTTCCAATTCCCAGAACCTTTTTAAATATTTAAGTGTTTGAATGTGTAAATCGTGTGCTTCTTCAATCATCAAAACATGAGTCCAACCCGCACGACTTGAATTAGTTAATATTTTTTCAATCTGCCTTGCCTTGGCTTCAAGGCTTCTTTTCGGTCGCTCTTCCGAGCAGTCTTGAATTATAGCATCGCAAATGCTTGATGCTGTCAATCTTGATTTATCAATAATTCGCGGTATAATAATTCGCACCTTTTGCCCCTCCGACTGCATTCTGTCAATCGTATAACGGCGAATTGTTGTCTTACCGCTTCCCGATTCGCCAATAAGAGATACCATGCCCCCGACTCTTGCCGTTTGATAAAGATACTCGGATATAAATCGTGTATCCTCTGTCATAAATACATCTTCTGCATTATGTACATCACCGACAAAAGGGTCGGCGACAAACTTAAATTTTTTCCTTGCTTGTAATGTCAACATAAAATTCTCCTTAGCCTAGCCAATTTGTGCCAGTTCTTCTTTTGAATACTCTTCTGCCAGCATATCAATTTCATTAACAGGCACGGCGTTTTTGTATTCAGCTTTCATTCTTTCTATAAAGCCGTCGGGTACATAACCCAAACGAGCTTTAATCCTTTTTGCAGATTCTACTGCGGTAATAACAACAACTTCCGGTACAACTGTTTGACCGCTTACAGTAATTTTCTTTCCTGTGCTTTGTCTGATAAACGGACTATCGGGATTGATTAAACTGTGAGCTTTTAATCCCTTGCCGTCGCTTACTTCCGCAAAAGCTACGCCGTCAGTCTTGCTTGCAATTTCTTCAAGCTCTTTATTTTTCTTTTCAAGAATAGTTTCCTTGTTTTGTTTATATTCTTCGCCAATAATACTGCTGTTCAACAAGAAGCCTGCATCGTCCAATTCAATCGGTTCAATTTCCATTCGGAAAATTTCGCTCTCGTATTCAAACATAATCAAGACCAAAGGCTTGTCGGAAACAAGAATCGGCTGAACATTAATGGTAGCCCCGACACTTATTCCCGGAACATCGCCAACACTGTAGCGAAGTGTTTCTTTTTCCTTTGGATGATAAACCGAAATAGTCAAGTCGCCTTTAACTTGCTTTGCTTGAATTCCTGTTGTGAAAATCAATCGGCAGACTTCATCATCGGGAAGCTCTCGCAGTTGGGAATTTTCAATTCGTTGCCAAAGCTCATTACGGCTTCCGATTTTTTTACCGTAGCGGACAAGTCTGCTGTCAAATCCTTGTATAAGGTTAGCGTTATAAGCCGCGCACCACCGCTCAACGGCCTCGTTTAATTCTTCAATGGAGTGAACCTCTTCCAATTTTAAAAGGCATTCAAAATGCGTTTCAACAATGTTATTTGCACATTCAACAGCACCTTTTGACCTTGGATTTCCCGCCTCGTGCGTTTCGGTTTTTACTCGTAAAGCTTCAAGAGCCGCCTTAGTCGGATTGTTAATATTTCCGCTTCCTTTATCCCAGTAAAGCATTTCGGGTAGCCCATGAAAAGTGTAAACAGGATTTTTCTTTTGGCCCCACGCATACAAAAGAAAATCGTACATATTAACGGCCGTTTCTCCGTAAGCCGAATAATACCGCACACAAATTGAAGCGGAATAGTGGTCAACTAAAACATATCGCCAACACTTTTTTTTGCCTTCAAGAAAGTTTTTGTTTTTGTACTGCTCATCGTCTCGGACAATTTTCTGCTTTCCCTTTGGAGAGTAGTACAGCAAACTTAAAGACGGGTCTGCCATGTGGCAATGGTTAGGATAAAGCGTTCTCATCCCGTGATGTGAAGTCGGGCGTTTAAGTTCTGTCATCTGAATTCCCCGTTCTCGCAAAAGCTCACATAATCTTGAATTATTTACCGGAATATCGATTCCGTTTTGAATTAATAAAGAGCGGGCAACAGTAACAGGCATTGTTTGCTTACCATTTTTACGCAGGCTGTTTTTTATCAAAGCGGCAACTGCTGAAATGGTTTGCTCCGAAACAGAGCTTGAGCCTGCGTCTTTGCGTTTTTTTCTTCCCGAATCCCAACCGTTTTCTTTTAAAACTTTATAAGCTTTATCTTGAGAAAAGGCAAATATTCTGCACATTTCATCAACTATAACTTTACGCTCAGAAGCTGATTGGGACTCATTCATTCGTTTCACATATTCTCTGTACATGGCAGTTCTTCCTTTATCGGATAAGGGTTATCCATATAATCGCCCAGAACTTCTAAAGTGTTTTGTATAGCTTCTATGTGATCGCCCAATTTAAGAGCTATAGCCGAAAGCTGATCAACTGTTACATTCTCAACCCTACAGGCTTTTTCAAATAAGCGTACGGATTCGTTTAACGAATAAGAAGCATTAAGTACTGAAGTAAAAACTGCTTTGCTTATTTCGTCAACCTTTGCCTGTGCAAAGTCTTCTTTTGTTGGCGGCTGTCTGTATCGAAGTTCCTGCTCCAACTCGTTAAGCTTTTGCTCTTTTTGGCTTATCGCCGCCTCTTGAGCGTCCCTCTCTTCCTTGCGTTTTTTCTTTTCAGCCCGCAAGGCGGCTTTTAGCTCTCGAACCGTCATTTTTTCGATTTCATCAAGTGAACCCACACCTTTAAGGCTTCCGCTGTCTTCAAGTGTTTGTATACTATCATCATCAAGAACCGTAAGAGCCATCATTTTGGTTCGTCCCAAATCGGCAATCGATTGCCGATTTCCAAACCTTTGCGCCGCCGCCATTGCATAACGAGCAGACCTTTCAGATATATCTAGCTTTTCAATAGCAAGTAAAAATTGACCATGTTCTTCATGAGCTTTTAATAAAATTATTGTTTTGCCTAATTCAATCAAAGAATTTGCTGCTTGTGCTTGATAAAATTTAGCACGCTCCATAACTACATGCAAATTATAGCTTTCTCCCTCGGGCAAATATAAGCGGTCTATTTCTTCTACTTCCAAGGCTTGTTCCTCATGTTTTTGGTTTAAAGCTTCCAAAGCTTTTACTTCTTCCGGTACTTCTGTAGGATTTGCTTTTCTTCCTTTCATAATTTACACCTCCTAATTCATTGCAGATAAATACTCTGCTTCTTCTCTTGCTATCTCCAACTTTGCCGTTTGATAACTGCGAAGTATTTCGCCCGAAAGCTTACCGAATTCGGGCGATAATCTCCAAGCAGACTTTTCACTTCTAATTGCCCATTTGTATTTCTCAAATAGAGCCATATCTCGACAAACAGTTGCTTCCGTTGTGCCGAACTCTTTTGCAAGAGCCTTATTGCTTATACCTGCAATGTGATTTTTAAGCAGGATATTAACAATTTCAAAAACTCTGTCTTGTGCTTTTAACCTTTCCATTGGCATACCTTAACCTTTAGCTTAATACCAATCCGAACAAGCCAAGCCCAATGATACCTTTCGCCTGTATCTTTTAATCTTATTGCAATTCTATAAATAACACCTCGCATGCTTACCCCCTAAAGTGCAGCAATATCAAGCGGAATCTGCTTATAGCTTCCGTCTTCCAGCCTGTCGTAAAAACGCATATAAGTTTTGCTTGACGCAATCTGAATACTGTCGGTTATAGCTTTCATCGCCTCAATCCACTTAGGATCGTTAATGTTAATTCGCCTTAAACCTAAAACTCTCGAAGTACTTATGTTTCCCTGTTTGTCAACTGCAAAGGCGTGATCAACAACAGCCCTAAGTTCCGGCCTAGCGTCAGCCGACCATTCTTTTAAGCATTCATCAATAAGTTGCTTTGCAACTTGCAATTTTTCGTTAAATGAAATAGTATCGTTTACGGCTATCATCAATTTATACTTACCGTCATAAGTTGTTAAGCTGACATTACCTTTTTTACCGCCCCACTTAACTCCATGCTCTTCACTTGATATTAAAAGAAACTCTTGCAAGTCGCTCCAAATATCCGTCTTAAACTTTTTCAACTCGTCACGCATTTCAAAAGTCTTTTTCATAATGCTTCGCACCGTTTGGTCACGGAGCTTGTCAATGTCCTTTACACTTTCTACAGGAACCTGCCTGCCTTGTGCATCCGTCATAAATTCTTTATTCATCTTTCATCTCCTCTTTTTCATAAAGTCCAATTGTAATTTTTGGTACTAATTCTCCAACCTTAGCTTGATCATTTTTATCAAAGCCTAAAGTAAACTCTATTTCTCCGGCTCCAATTTTTTCCATTTCCTCTTTTAGCTGAATTAAAAGAGAATGAAGTTCTTTACCTTTAATATTTACTTGCTTAATAGCTTCCATAGCTTTTTTGTTTATTTCCATGCACGCATCTCCTTATTTGCATAAAATATCTAAGAAAGCGATAACTCTATTGCATTCTTCAAACCTAGCTTGTTTTTTGTTAGCAAAAGCATGTATACGCCATTTGTTTAGAATTTTGTATACTGCCTTTTTTTCATCATACAATTCATTAATAGAAACCCCGGAGCGTTTCTTTGTCTTAATCTCAACTACTTGCTTAGTCATTATTAGATTCCTTATCATCAAAAATTAAAAACTCGTGAAGATTATTTGAATCAATTCCTACTAAGCCCGACTCTTGTAAAGTAGGGAGTAATACTGACCGTCCAAGCTCTATAACCTTTCTTTTAGCCTCGTCTTTATCAACAGCATTAAACGATACAGGTATTTTAATCATTACTGTTGCTGCATATCTTTTCATACAATATTCTCCTTTTGTAAAACTCTTTTGACTGATGACGGCGAACGGTCGATAGCTTTGGCTATAACGCTTACCGGTACTGTAGTTCCCATATCTCGGATTATCTTTTTTTCATCTTCCGAAAGAGGCGTGTTCTTTTTTGCAAGCTTTTTCCTTAAAGATTCGTTTTCACGGTATAAGTGATTTTCACGGACCAAACGGCTATTTTTTTCAAGCAAAAAGCTTATGCTTTTTTCGCAACGGTCAAGCAATATGCTAAGTTGCTTGTCTGTTTGCCCTTGCTTGTCTTGGGGAATGTATGAGCCTGTTTTGCGTATTTGTGGTAGTACTTCCTCGTAAATCCAAGCTTCAAATCTCCTTGCCGAAGGCAATTTTGAACCGCCGATAAGTCTGTATAAATCAGGTTCGTTGATAATGCGAACTTCTTGTGTTCTACCAAGGCTGTCAACGATGGGGTAACATTTCGTTACCCCACGGCAATGATCATTGAGAGCTTTGCTTGGATTTTTATATCCCAAAACATTACAAACATCTTTACCGACCCACCAAAGCTGATTATCTATATTAACGCTTCTACAGGCAGTTCCTTCAAATTCAAATAGTGCTATTTCTTTCATACAATATTCTCCTTTGTTGCTTTTTCAGCCTCTTGTAAAAGCGTTTGCCAATCGGGCTGACCTAGAACATCGGCTACTCTCTGCTGAATGCGAGCCGAAGTTCTTCGACCGTGAATAACTGCCCAAACTGATGTGTCTGTAACCCCAAGAGGTTCGGCAATATCAGTTTGCGAAACATTTATCAGCGAGAGCTGATACATAATCCAACCGCCGTAAATGTGGCCTTTTGTTCTGTTTTTGGGTTTGCGGGTCTTGCGGACATTCGTCTTTTGTGTTATCATATAACCATCCTTTGCATGTCTTACATGCTTGTTTTAAAAGCGAATATACTTGAGCTTTATTCGCTTTTATTTTTTACTCGGCTAAGGTTCTTTTTATTCCAGCCGATATGTATATATTATACCAATTTGGAATATTAGTCAATACCAAAACGGTATAAAATTGAGGTTTTATGGAAATTTATGACAGATTGGAAAGTGTTCGCTCAGTATTAAAACTATCACAGCAGGAATTTGCTGTAAAACTAGAAATTTCTCAGTCTGTTTATGCAAGATATGAAAATGGAAGTAGAAAAATTCCTGATGATATAAAAATTAAACTGTATCAAATAGGTGTTAGTCTTGATTGGTTTATTACAGGTCAAGGCTCTATGTTTCGTATTCCGCAAAATATTGGAACTAGGTTGAAAGAATCTAGATTAGAGTGTAATCAAGATCCCAATACCGTTGCTGTTTTATTAGGAATATCTATTGAAGAATATCTACAGTATGAAAAAAATGAAATAGAGCCACCAGTGATAATTCTTGAAAAATTAGAAAAAATCTTTAATATGAGTAGTACTTATATTCGTAGTGGGCATGGTAATATGTTTACTAATATTACGGGCGGTGCTATCATAAATGGATCTCTGGTATCAAATCCAGAAACAACACCCGAATATAAACGACAGTATAAAATTCCACATATAATAAAAACAGATGATACATTTACAGCCGAGATGATACCAAGCGAAAAATCTTTGATGGATGAAATTTATGATTTAAAGAAACGACTTGAAAAGTTAGAAAAAAAATAATAGTTAATAATAATTTAGTAAAATCCATTGTGTTTTACACAATGTAGATTAAAATATTTTTTATTGGAGAATTTATATGGCTAAACAAAACCCAATAGAAAGCTTACAGGGTTGGTTGATAATTATCGGAATTTTTATATTATCAGCTATATTTGGTTTCTTAGAATTCAGTTTTTGGGTGACGATTTTCTTAATCGTTATATCTGTAGTAGTAATAGGAGGCTTGTTTAGTTTGTTAAAATTCAAATGGAAGAATAATGATGCTGATTTAAAAAATCAAGCCAGCATTAAATACAATATAAACGACTATCCCGGAGAGATACCCTTCTTTTTAGTCAAAGCTTTAGAATCTGAAGCTAATGGTGATTTTTTATCTGCCCGAATTTCATATTTACAAGCCGTAGAATCTTTAAAAACAAGATGTCCTCAAAATGAATATAATAAATACATAGATTCTTTACAAGAAATGTATGATGAATTTGTTTTGCGAGATCCTTATTACAAAAAGTTAATGAAACCCTTACTAACTATCATTAAGGATAATAACGGAATCTTACAATCTCAAATTACAAAACAATTTGAAACATCAGATTGGTCTACTTTAAAGTGCTACAATCGCCCAGTATTAAAGGATGATATTTATTACGCTCTTTATTTTGCTGACAGATTTGGACATATAGTAAGAATAAAAAAAGGGCGTTCTTATTTATTATATTTACCAGGCACACAACTAATCGCTGATGAAATTGTAACGGAAGAATAAAAATGAATAAACGAAAGACACTTTTTTTATAATATTTTTTATGGGTTTTATAACAGCCTTTGCCGGAGATGTACCTAAAAAAGTAAAACCTTGTGATAAAGTATATGCTACGGCAAAAGGCAAAAAATATCATTGCAAAAATTGTCGCACCTTAAAAAAATCAAAAACCTTGGTTGAGCTTACAATATCACAAGCAAAACAAAAAGGTTTAAACCCCTGCAAAATTTGCAATCCGCCTACAAAAGAAATTATGACAAGCGGAAAGGAATAAAAACTATGATTGATAAAGATAAACTGTTAAATAAAACAGACAGTATTTTAAAAGAAGCTACTCTTTAATATCTAAAGCTTTGTATATTTTTTTTACTTTTTTATTTGCTATTTTTATACAATTTTTTGCACTACAAGCAAATATCAACAGTTGTAAAGACTCATCTTCACTTAGTCGATTTGCATTTTCATTTATAAAATCTTTAAGTGTTTCATTATAAGATTTTCCATATTGATTTTCATATACGGCAATTGTAATTGCATTCTTTTTACCTACTAAGTTTAACATAAAAATTATCTCCTAAATTTATAAAAAAAGCGGGCGTAAATTGCCCGCTTAAAATCAGCTTCAACCATTTGGCTTTTTCATTATCAAAAAGCCAAAAACTACAAGAGCTGCCGCTCCCGGAATAGCAATTAAAATAGTTCCCGAAAACAACACAGAGCCTGCAACAGTCAAAAGTACAAGGGCTAGATATAAAAGACATAACAAAAGAATTTTTTTCTTTTTGTCTTTAACTCGAAAAGCCTTAATTGTGCCAACAATACAGCCGACCGCCATAAGAGCAAATCCGAGAACATCAAAAACCCAATAAGTACTGTTTGCCATGCAAAAAGCCCCCGCTGCAAACAAGGCAAAAATTAAAAGAACAATAAACTTAAACATTTGCATCCTCCTAAAAATAAGCCGGCAAATAGTCCTGCCGGCAAGACTTCAATGCTTAACATAACCAAGCAAGGTGTAGGTCTATATAATAATAAAAATAACTTATATTCGTAATATAACAACTGTTAATAAAAAAATACTTGTATTTTTTTTTAGATTATGATATTATCTTTGCAGATAGGGGTTGTAAGTTGAGGAAAGCCAAGGCTCTTTTAATTAATCCTTGAACCGAATAGAGAGTAATCTCTATGGCGTGGCCTTACAAACCCTATCTATTTTATCTTTTCTAAATGTTTTGTAATTCTTAAAAATTCTCCGTCTTTTTCGCTTGCATTTATTGTTTGAAGATTTCTTATACATGGTGTATCGATAGCTGTCTGTCTTGTTTTTAATGTAGTCTTAGTAGAAACTGTAAGCTTTATTAATTTACTTGCAGAATGCGGGAATAAATAAATTAAATTATTAGAAGCTTTGTCAAAATAAACATCTCCGTAAAGTATAGCGTCAATAATAATACCCGCTCCGTTTTTCCCAATAGCATCTCCTGTACGGCTGTGTCTGTCTGCTTTAGGATTCCCCGGAGCAAATAATCGGGCTTCAAGCGCTATTATATTTGAATCGCCAATATTAATACCTTTATTTTTTTTAAGCCATCTGTTTATGTCTTTGTCTATAAACCCGACAGGGGTTGTGAAGTCGCCTTTAATTTTTCCGCTATAAGCTTTTTCGACAAATGAGTCAAAATTCTTCTTAAAAACAGTGTTTGTCAAATAACTTTTGACAAGCGGTTCTAATTGTTCCGGACATTTTTTTTCGGCTTTTTCAATTAAAGTTTTTAATCCTGCCATATCTCTTCCGGCTTTTCCGTGATTCCAGTTAAAACTCGGATGCACGCCTTTCGGTACTCGCTCAACAGTACCTTTTCTTTCGTTATAATAATTATAATACTCCTCTTTCGGAGCTTTTGTTTTGACTCGTAAAATCCCGCCGTTATTACCGTTAGCAGTTGGCGGTATTCTTATTCCGTCTTTTTCATATCGTTTTTTCCTCGCTTCGGTAACTGCTCTGGTATAACATTTACAACCATATCCGTTAGGCGGTAAATGTGCATTCCAAAACGGATCGTCTTTAGGTAAAATAAGACCATTCCAAGCAAGATGTTGATCTCTGTGATTCAAGCTATTGCCAATCATATACATTAAATACGGATGTAAGTCGCTGGACATAGTTCTTTCGTATTGACCTTTTTGATAAGCACTGCGAATATTAACATTGTATATTGTTTTTAATCTTCTATCACATCCAAGCTGAGCATTTACCATATCGCCTGTAAGCGGGTCGATCATATTCTTCCGTCCCCACCAACCTTTTTGTATTAAGGTTGGTTTTAAATTCTTCTTGAAACTTTCAAAAGTTTCGCCGTTTTCAATTGCCTTTTCAACAGCTTTTTTAATATCATCTAACACATCAATTTGCATGGCTTTTGCAACAGTAAAAGAAGTTGCATGCTCCTCGTGCCAAACATCTTTATAGCTAAATCCAACTTTTAAATTTTTGTTTTTGATATAGTCAAGAGCTTCTTTAGGTATAAAATTAGGCATTAGTCTTTTCCTTCAAAATCATTGTTGCCATCGGTACGAGCTTTCACAAATGCAATAGCCATAAGTTCAGCAATTTTATCAGGTTCCCAGTCTGTAACAAGTTTTTCAAGTTCAACTTTGAAGCTTTCAAAATCCGTTGACCTGTCCGCAGCCTTTTCAATCACTTCTGCAATCTCATCACTGATTTTAATAAACCCGTCGGGAAGTTCCTCATTTTCATCCTCTGTAATTTGACTTGCGTTCAATGCAATATTGTTTTTATTTTCTGCATTCATTTCCTGTTCAACTGAAGCATAAGACGGTTGTGGTGCTGTTAATATTTCATCATCCTCTTCGGGAACAGAAAGCCCGAGTAAGCCGTTTATTTCTTGGCTTTTAACCTTTAAACCGAGCGGAACTAAATCTTTAACGGAATTTACAATTAACTCAATATTTTTAGGCTCGACATATTTAATCTTTAATTTAGGATATTTTTTTTGCTCTCCAAAGTTCAATAAAACATAAGGCTTTACTAAATCCCGATTAAGAGTTTGCTCCAGTTGTTTTACATCAGCTTTGATTATATCCTGCCTAACCTCTTCTTGACCTTTGCTATCTCCAAGCTTACCCGGAGTTCCTTCAGCACTTGCAGTTTGTCCAAGAACCAATTTTGAAAGTTGCTTGTCCGCCCATTCTGCTATTTTTTCATAAACGAGAGCATTGCTTGAAGTGGTCTTACTTTCAATTATGTCAATCGCCATTGCATCAGGAATAACCGCTCCGACATCACTACCTATTGCCGCTACTGCTCGCTTTAAAGTTGCAATATCTTCTTTTGTCGCTTTGCGTCCGTATTTACCAAGTCGAACAGGATAACCAAAACGGTCGGCAAAAGCCGCCCAACTTGTAACATCATAGGTTTTAATTAACCAGTAAAATAAAGCCGTAAAACTCAACCCCGAAGTTATTTGTTTTCCGCTTAAAAGATTAGGCTCGTGAACTATAAATTTAAAAGGCTTCAGTTCTTGGAGTTCTTGTCCGTGCGGATCTCGCAAACAAAGCTCGCCGTTTTTATTATATGCAAACCAGCGAGGGTCTCTGAATAGAAGCTGTTTCGGCTTCCAAAGACTACCCGAAGTGTCCCATATAATTTCATTAACACTAAAACCTTTACCAAGAGCGTCAAGAGCGTTTTTTGTTAAGTCAATTATATCATCATTGTTTAATATATCCTCGATTACGGCGTCTGCAATTTTAGTTGAGTTAGCGTCTTCATCACCCGCTTGAATGTACATATCCAATCCCTCAACTGAATGCTTTCGGGTTGATAAGACTGAACGATAATGAGCATCACGCTCTTCCAATTCTCCTGCAATTTCTAAATACTTGGCAGGACATTCTCCTTGTCGAACTCCGTCCAATATTTCAGCAAGTTCTTCGGGAGTTAAACCCGAAACCAAACCGCCAGACCATAAGTCCCGATTTGAATTGGCAAAAGATGTTGCTCTTTGCTCTTCCAATTCTTGCTTAGTTATTTTATCTCTACCGATTAATCGTCCCAATCTGCCCATGGGTCTACTCCTTTTCTTCCAAAACTTGTTTTTGTTTTAACTGCTTCATAATTATATGGCTGATAGTTCATTTCATAACTTTGTCTTTTTGCGAAATTAGCCATCAATTTGGCAATACAAGCGTCTCCGTGTCTTTTATCCCTTTTTCCACCCGACCTTTCTGTAATAAGCGGAACGCCCTGCACAACTTTAACGGCCTTAAAGTCATCTTTTATAAAAGTATCATCGGCTACCGTTGTAGTCTTATCCTCAAAATCGCTTTTTAAATGCGGAAAATTCTCGGCATACCATTTACGGCTTAGCATAACTTGATAAACAAAACCCGGCCACTCTTGCGCCGCATATTCAGCAATCATTTGACCATTGCCGCGAGAGTCAAAAGCTCCACCGTCAAAATTGTTTAATTTATTGCCTATAAGTTTTATCATTTGCCACTGTTGAGCAAAAGGTATATTTCTTAGTTCAACAACACAAAGCGTTTTTGTTTCCTGCTCCGAAATAATTTCATCAAGCCAAATTACGGTTAAATCTCCTGACCTTGCAAAGTCTTCTCCCAAGACAACAGGATTCTCTGTGCTTTCTAAAACCGGTCTTATTTCTTTAAACCACTTTTTTATTTTTCGCTCTCTTTTCCATTCAGATTCAAAAGTAAACGCATCATTTTCAATAAAACGGAATACAGGCGTTTCATTTTTTACACTGTCAATTAAAGCTCGTGAAAAATAGCTTGAACCACTTGTTCTAGGTATACAGAATAATTCCTCATCTGCACCGTCTCCATAATCTTTTATTAATTGTTCTCTCCAAGCTTTCTCTTTTTCTTCCGACCATTCTTCTTTTTTAACTAAACAAATTCTTTTAAACAATCCCTGTTCAAGTGCATCGTCAATAGTAGTTTTATGTAAGCTGTAATCTTTTTTTTCTTCGTGAATTTCTTTTATCAAATCATTAAATGTATTATCATCGCCGTTATGCGTTGAAAGAATTGAAACAGAACCGCCCCACATTTGCAAAGCCATTGCAGCCTTTATCAATTCCTCTAAATCCTCAACAAAAGCAGCCTCGTCAATAACAACTCTTCCCTGCTTACTTCTTAAACTGTGTGGCGTACTTGGCAAACCGCAAATCTCAAAGCCCGAATCAAATCGGATTCTATAAACGGTTATATCTTTTTCGTCATCTTTTAAAACAACTTCTTCCAATTCACTGCAAGCAACATCAAGCATCGTTGCCCAATATGCCGCATCTTTAATAAATTGCCGAGTCATTTCTTTTGAATATGAAAGATAATAGGTACTCATTCCGCCGTCTTGTTTATTCATCATTGCGGAAAGACACGCCTTTAAAGCTTCAACGAAACTTGCACCAATACGGCGGGATTTTTCCCAAACGCAAACTTTTGAATTATCGGCAAGCCATTCTTTTTGATACGGAAATAAAATGTCTTCATTTAAAAGTGAGCTTTGTTCCATATAGCTAAACTCCAAAAGCTTCTTTTTTCATTTGTTCAACTATCTCTTTTGAAACACCATGTTTTTTACCTGACTGAGCAAGCTTTTCAGAAGCCTCCTCGATAAGAGCTTTGCGAATTTCCTCTTCCCGTTCCGCATTCAATTTTTCAGCCTGCTCCAAATCTTTTAGACCACGAGAAACTTTAAATATAACATCAGTCATAAGTTTTGGATTAATGTTACCGTCTTCTTGCATATCTTCTAAATCTGAAATCAAATCAAAAGCAACAAGACGCACCTGCTCGTTTACAACCTTACCGAGTTTGTTGCGTGTATCACTTCCGTATTTATTCAAATACGCTTCAGCAACTTCACGAGCTTGACGGTTCTTTTCCGCAAAGCGTTTCATTTTTTGAGCGTAGCGATTTAGTGAACTTTTAGAAAGAAGAGGCTCTCCCGCTTCTGCATTGATAAGGTCAACTATTTCAAGCTGAGTTACCTCCGGTCTGTTGAGTAGGTCTATTAACTTTTTTCTTAAATCTTCCGGCAAGCGGTCAACAGCACTTTTTTGTCCCATAATTCAATACTATTCTTCAAGTGGAGCGTCAATGCCTTCAAAGCGAGCATTTCCCAAAGCCGCATCTAAGCCCGCTCTTGTAATCTTAACCAATACCAAAGCTTTATCTGCAAGCCGTTCTGTTGTAACAAAACCTCGAACTTCCAGCCAGTTGATAAGATTATTAACATCGCCAAGACTTACTGTATGCCCGTAAGAGCGAAGTAATCTCTGAAGCATTTCATTTGAAAGTGTATGCCCTGCGTCTTTTTCAAGACCTTGCAGGATTATAATTCTTTGATTCGGTAAAAAAATATTCTCCATCTATTTTATCCTTTAGGTGTATTATTTATGAACCAGTTTTGTATAGACTGTAATATAGGTTTCATTCCCCTAAGCTCGCCTTCAATGCCGCTCATGCGTTGTTGTACAGACTCCGCAAATGTCTTTTCAAGATTATCAAGTCGCCTTTCGATACGAATAATTTCTGTTTGCCGAGTGGCTGATTCATTATGTAAATTTTCTTTTAAATCATTTTTTAATGACTTAAATTTTTCTTCCTGCTTTTTTCGCCAATACTGAAAAATGCTAAATGACAAGCCAAAAACCGAAAGAAAAGTTCCTATTGCAGTAAATACAAATTTTGCTATTTCCATTATTACTCCTTTTTGTGCTTATTATAAAAATAAGCATTTGTTTCTGATTGTGCTTCTTCCCCTGCTTGGCGTAAACTTTCAAATTTTTCTTTATTATTAATTTTATTCCATGCTTTATATTGCTTTCGCACTTTTTCCGTTGTTAAAATATATCGCACTAACGCTTGCCAATACCAAAATGGCATTTCAACTTTATCATCTTTTAACTCAATACAAGATTTTCCATCACTCCCTATCGGGTCGGGAACTTTTGCAAAGCTTAAAGCAGGATTAATTGTCTGAATTTGAGGCTTCGTGCAACAACTCGATACTGTTATTAAAACCGGAAACAGTATTAGTATTAAGCATATCAAGTTTTTCGTTCGTTTCATTTTCTATCTTTTCCTTTTCTTTCAAGTATTTTGCCTGATTTTCTATTTTTCTCTCTAACTGTCTTTTTTCTTTCCTTACCGAAAGTGATTTGATAAATGCAATGGCAATTCCAAATCCTGCAACAAAAAATCCGGTGGCAACAGCAAGCCAAGCTTTTATTTTAGTGAACATTGCCTCGTCCCTCAAAGATTTTGCTTATCCAAACAGAAGCATCTACAGGCAAAAAAACACCTTTACAAAAAGCGCCAACCTTTAGAGCGTCTGTTATATCAATTTTGGTAATTCCGCAAGCATTCAAAATGAAAGAGATAATAACAACAAGAATCCCGATACCGGCCATAATATTTGATACAAGTTTCATTTTTAATTTTTTATCCACAGCAAAACTCCTTTTTATTCAACCTCTGAAAGTTGCCCTTTGATTTTATCTCCGGGTTTAACTCCAAGCTCTTTTAAACAATCATTGAAGCTTTTTAAATCAGAGCTTGAAAGAATCAAACAACCTGCACTCCAAGCGTAGTTTGTGTCTCGCTTATATTTGAAAGAAAATTTATCATGCACCAACCATCTTCCGTTTTGGAATCCATCAGCTGTAGTTTGCATAGCCTCATGGTCA
>PDWI01003937.1_pt1 | contig 20436 bp, 15 predicted proteins | sample 1430891 | NCBI WGS metagenome assembly PDWI01 (sample SAMN01162508, study PRJNA174530) | Oral metagenome, whole genome shotgun sequencing project. | biome: Marine environment; feature: Marine mammal; material: Swab sample of the gingival sulcus; isolation source: swab sample of gingival sulcus... | reverse complement strand
TAAATGAGTATAGTCAATTTGTAGAAATATCTAAAGAATTTATGAAAAAAGAAGGTAGAAATGGATTTGAAAATGCGATAAAATATTGTATAGAGCAAGATATCCTAGGTGAGTATCTTGATAGAAAATCAAGGGAGGTGGAGAATATGTTAGTTGGTGAATATTGTTATGAAGATGATATAGCAGTTCAAAGAGCTGAAAGCAGAGAAGAGGGCATCGCTATTGGAATAAAAGAAGGTTTAGAAAAAGGATTACAAAGAGGTATTCAAAAAGGATTAGAAAAAGGGATAAAAAAGGGACTGAATGAAGGAATAAGCAAAGGTTCTACACAAAAGGCAAAGGAGACTGCAAGAGCTTTAAAAAAAGAGGGTATAAGTTTATCTCTAATTTCTAAATGCACTGGATTGTCTGTAGAAGAGGTTGAAAGACTTTAGATAGTTACCAGGGAGGTGCCAATATGTTAGTTGGTGAATACTGTTACGAAGATGATATAGCAGTTCAAAGAGCTAAAAGCAGAGAAGAGGGAATAAGCAAAGGTTCTACACAAAAGGCAAAGGAGACTGCAAAAGCTTTTAAAAAAGAGGGTATAAGTTTATCTCTAATTTCTAAATGCACTGGATTGTCCATTGATGAAATAAAGAAGTTGTAAGCTAGATTTTTCAGATATATATACTTCGAGAGTTGAAAAAAGGATTGTAGTGAAAACCCCACAGCTTGCTTTTATAAGGCTCGAGCATAAGCTTTGCGAAGTGGAGAGGTAAAAGCGGAGGGGACGAAGCTTTTGCTTTTTTATGCAATAGCAAGCGAGGAGTTGTAGCGGAAAGCCTGGTCTGGCAAAGCCAGATTTTCCAAAATTTATATTATTAAAAAAACTCTCTTGACATAATTGGATTATCTAGGTAATATGTCTCATCTTGCCGGCGTGGTGAAATTGGTAGACACAGTAGATTCAAAATCTGCCGCTCGTAGGGGTGTATCGGTTCGAGTCCGATCGCCGGTATTTCATTTTTGTATTTTTTTTAGCTCATCAAAAAAGTTAGGATATGTTATTGTTACAACCTCTGAATTTTTTATTTGACTTGGAGAGTCTGCGATGAGGCTAGCTACTGCTAATGCCATTGCGATTCTGTGATCTCCATTGCTATCTAAAGTTGCTCCTTTTAGAGGGCTTTCAAATACTGTTAGACTATCTGGAGTTTCCAAAACTTTTGCTCCCATTTTTACTAACTCTCTACTAATCGTTTCTATTCTATCAGTCTCTTTTGCTCTTGTGTGGGATGCATTGTATAAAACTGTTTTACCTTTTGCTTTACACCCTAGAACTGCCAATATTGGTAAAAGGTCTGGAATATCGGTCATATCTATTTCTATTCCTTGCAACTCTTTTCCCTCAATTTTTATTTGACCCTCCTGAGCTTCAACTATACAACCCATTTCATAGAGTATGCTTATTATCTCTTTGTCTCCTTGTGAATCATCTAGTGTTAGATTTTTTAGAATAAGGGTGCTTTCAGTTATTGCTGCAGCACTGAAAAAGAAAGCTGCTGATGAATAGTCTGCTGGAACTTCTACTTCTTGGGATTTATATTTTTGCCCCCCCGGAATAAATAGTTTATTATATTTTTTATCTGTATCAATCATTATATATTGTTTATTTAACCACCACATTGTTAAATCTATATATGGTTTTTCTAGTAAAGTTTTTACTTCAATATCAAAGTTGCCATCTGCTAATGGTAGTGCTAACATTAGTGCTGTTAAATACTGGCTTGTTGGACAATCTATTTCACACTTTCCACTTTTCAAAGGTCCACAAATTGTTAATGGAACAAATCCTTTTTCTTTTTGATACTCTATTTTAGCCCCCAACTTTTTAAGTGCATCTGTCAAATTTTTGGTGCTTCTTTTCTGTATTGATTTATCTCCTGTAAAATATATGGGACTCTCACTTAATGTTGCTAGAGCTAAAGCTAGAAATAGAGTTGTTCCTGAATTTCCTACATCGAGGATTTTTCCACTATAATTTATTTTACCATTTATCCCTTCTATTTTTAGAATATCTTTTTTGTCTTCTATCCTATGCTCTATCTTTGCTCCAAAATTTTCACATACTTTTATGCAAGATTTTGTATCTTCGCTAAGTAGTGGATTTTTTATTATAGACTCACCCTTTGCAAAAATAGCAATAAATATAGCTCTTATTGTGTGTGATTTTGAAGGTGGAATATTTATGGTTCCACCAATTCTACTGGGATATATTTTTTTATTCATAGTCCTGCCCTTTTATTGCTTTTTTTAAATATATTATAAATTTTGTATATTTTCCTAATTTGGATTCAACATATATAGCTCCACCATGATCTATAACTGTTCCATAAATTGCTGGCAGACCTAGACCAACTCCCTTTCCTGCTTCTTTGGTTGTAAAGTATGGTTTAAATATTTCACTAATGTTTCTTTCTTCTATTCCACATCCATTATCATATAACTCTATTTTCACATAATCCCCTTCTGTTATACTAAAATAAGAGTTATCACAAAAAGATTTATCTAAAAATTCTTCTCGTATAGTAAATTTAATAATACCTTCAGAACTATTTATTGCATCTCTTGAATTTATTATCAAATTAAAGAAAACACTTGATAGCTGAAATCTATCTGCTATTATAAAATATTCATCTTTATCACTTTCCAATGATATATCAATGACATCTCGTAAAGTTCTTCCCACAACTTTTACTGTATCTTTTACTATTTTATACAAATTTATTTTTTTCTTTTCAGACAATTCAATTCTTGAGTATAATAGTAGTTTAGAAATATGCTCTTTAGCTGTTTCTGTAATATTTAATATATCCATATTACATTCTCTTATAATTTCTTCCGAAACATTTGGACTTAATGCTAAATCTGCACATCCCATTATACCTCCAATCAAATTATTAAAATCATGAGCAATACCACTGGCTAACTTTCCTAAACCTGACATATTTACATCTTGATAATTAAAATTATATTTATTCATCTCTTTTGACATATCTGTAAATATTATAAGAATAACTTTTTCTACTTCAAAAAATTTTAGTGTTTCTGCAATTTTTACAACACTACCATCTTTTATATGCAAAGATAAATATTTAAAATTCTCTCCATCTTTATCATACCTAAATAAGGGATTTTTTAAACATTCTAAAATATTATTTCTATAAACCCTATATACTTTATCTATATTTTTACCTAAAACTTCTCCTTCTTGAAATTTTAAAATATTTAAAGCTTCTATATTTATAAACACAACTCTTCCCTTTTCATCTAATAAAATAATACCTTTAGATATTGAATTTAGAGTATATTCTAATACTAATTTTTCTATCTTATTTTTTTTGTATCTTTTCCCATACAAAAAAAATACAGCTATCAAAGATATAATTACAAAAAAAAGAATAATAACACTTATAAGAAGTAATTTAACGATTTTAATATCAGAAAAATATGGATTATTAAAAATAGAGTCCGAAGAATACAATAGAAAACTAGCAAGAAAATTTTTAATATTCATACTTACAGTATATACCTTTTTTATCAAAAATCAATTATAATGAGTTATGAAAAAATGTTTATATTTACTAGATGGCTATAGCCTTATTTATAGATCTCATTTTGTTTTTATTAGAAACCCTATAATAAATAAATATGGTAAAAATCGTTCTGTTTTATATGGATTTTTTAACTCTCTATTTTCTTTTGTAAATCAATATAAGATGGAAAACTTTGTAGTTGTTTTAGATCCACCAAAAAAAACATTCAGAAATAAAATATATCCTGAATATAAAGCAAATAGAGATAAAGCCCCTCAAGAACTTCACGAACAAGTTCCTATTGTAAAAGAGATACTAAATGCTTTAAAAATTCCAACAATATGTGTTGAAAATTATGAAGCAGATGATGTTATTGCGACTCTAGCAACAAGATGCACTAAAGAAAAAAGGTATTGTAAAATAATAACTGGAGACAAAGATCTTTTACAACTTGTAAATGATTTTGTTACTATTTTAAAACCAGACAGTGGCTCTTTTATTGAAATGACTTATGATAAAGTTGTTGAAAAATATGGCATCCCACCAAAACTTGTTTTAGACTTTTTATCTTTAACTGGTGATAAAGCTGACAATGTCCCTGGTGTAGATAGGGTTGGAGAAAAAACTGCTTTGAAACTTCTTTTAGAATATAATTCTCTAGAAAATATTTTTGATAATACTGATAAATTAAAGGGAAAATTACAAGAATATATAATAAATGGAAAAGAAAATGCATTTTTAAGCAAAGAACTTATAACATTAATTAAGGATGTAAAATTTGATTTAGATATTGACAACATAAACATCAATATAAATGAAAACAAAGAAGCTGCAGAAATCTTTATCAGAGAAGATTTAAATAGTTTAGCAAGAAAAGCTTATTCAAAAAAAATTGAAAACAGCGAACAAGAAGAGGTGCAAGATACTCCAAAAATAAAAAGAGTAAAAGATCCTATTTTTACAGAATATGAAACTTTTAAAGATGGTTCAGTTGAGATTATCGACAATGTAAAAATACTTGAAAAATGGGTTGAAAAATGTTCTAAAGCTAAAATCTTTTCCTTTGATACAGAAACTACATCATTAGATGATATGAGTGCAGAGTTATTAGGATTTTCTTTTGCTACATCAGATAAAAAGGGGGCTTATGCTCCAATTATTGCAGAAGATTCTAAAATACTTGACTTAGATGAAGTTATAAAAATAATAAAACCTTTATTAGAAAATAAAGAAAATTTTATAATAGGACAAAATATTAAATATGATATTAAAGTTATGAAAAGATATGGTATAAATATAAATCCATCTTTTGACACTATGATAGCAGCTTGGCTATGTAATAGCTCAACAAATAACTATAGTATGGACTTTCTAGCTTGTAAATATTGTGGATACCAACCAATATCTTTTAAAGATATTGTAGAGAAAGGTAAATCCTTTTCATCCGTAGAATTAAAGACGGCATCGGACTATGCTGGTGAAGATGCATTTGTAACATTTAAGTTATATAAATATTTCAAAAAGAGGCTACAAGAAGAGGATTTAGAAAATATATTTTATGAAATAGAAATGCCTTTACTTAATATTTTAGCAAAAATGGAAATGAATGGAATATCTTTAGATTCTAAAGAACTTGAAATATATAGTAAAGAACTAGAAAAATCTCTAGGGGAGATAACAGATAAACTTTACAAAGAGTGTGGAGAAGAATTTAATATAAGATCTCCTAAACAACTTCAACGAATACTTTTTGGAGATAGTGAAACTGGTTATGAAGGAAGAAAACTAACTCCCACTAAAAAAATAAAATCTGGATACTCTACAGATGAATCTGTATTACAATATCTCTCTAAATTCGATATAGTTCCAAAGCTAATACTTGAACATAGAAAACTATCTAAATTAAAATCAACTTATGTTGATACTCTTCCCAAATTAATAAATGAACAAACAAATAAACTTCATACTAGATTTATTCAAACAGGCACAGCAACTGGAAGACTTTCATCTAAAGATCCAAATCTTCAAAATATTCCAATAAAAGATGAAGAAGGCAGAAGAATAAGAATGGCATTTAAAGCAAGTAAAGGAAACTTTCTTTTAAGTGCGGACTATTCTCAAATTGAACTTGTTGTATTAGCAGAATTATCCCAAGACCCTCAATTAATAAAAGCATTTAAAGAAGGATTAGATATTCATAGCCAAACAGCCTCTCTTCTTTTTGATACACAAATAGATGAAGTAACATCAGATCAAAGAAGGATCGGAAAAACCATTAACTTTGGAATTATGTATGGTATGAGTGCATATCGTTTATCAAATGAGCTAAATATACCTATGAAAAAAGGAGCAACTTTTATTAACTCATATTTTCGGCACTATAATCAAATTAAAGTATTCACAGAAGAAGTATATAAAAATTCAAGAAAATCTGAATTTGTTTATACTATACTAGGTCACAAAAGAGAAATATATGGAATAAATAGTAGAAATAAAACAGAAAAACAGGGAGCAGAGAGAGTTTCTCTAAATACAACAATTCAAGGAAGTGCTGCAGACATAGTGAAGAAAGCTATGATAAATATAGATAAAAAAATTATAGAAAAGAATCTAAAATCAAAAATGATTTTACAAATTCACGATGAACTACTTTTTGATGTTCCAAAAGATGAATTAGAAATTATGAAATCTCTTGTTAAAGACGAGATGGAGAATGCAATTAAATTATCTATACCAATAAAAGCTTCAATTGAAACAGCAAAAAACTGGGGAGAACTTCATTAATGATTATTGGACTGGTAGGTAAAACTGGCTCTGGAAAAAATTACATTCTAAAACAAGATAGATTTAATCATTTTATAAAAATAGATTTAGATATTGAAAGCTCTAATATTTATAACTCGATACAAAAAGATATAAAAAAAACTTTTGGAACAAGTGACAAAAAGGAAATTGCTAGAATTGTTTTTTCAGACAAAAAAGAACTAAAAAAACTAGAAGATTTAATATATCCTAAATTATTAAAAAATATAAAAAAATTAATTGATGACAAAAAAGACAAAGACTTTATTTTAAATGGTGCTACTATATTTAAAAGTAAAGAGATTTTAAATATTTGCAATGAATTTATAATTGTAAAATCTTCAAAAAAAAAGAGATTAAAACGAATTATGGAAAGAGACAACTTATCAAAAAAAAATGCTATTCTTAGAATAAAAGCACAGAAAGATTTTAATGACAAAGCATATAAAGAAACTAAAAAGAAAATTACTTTTATAAAAAACTAAATATAAAAAAGGAGAGATTATGAATATATTAGTTAGAAACCTTCCAAGAAATATTACAGAAGATGAGTTATTTAATATGTTTAGCAAATTTGGTCAAATTTCATCACACAATATTGTTTATGATAAAGTAACAAAACAATCAAAAGGATTTGGATATGTAGAAATGCCCTTTATTCCAGAAGCAAAAAAAGCTTTGCATAAATTAAATGGTAAAATAGTCCAAGGTCAAAAGATTAGAGTAAAAGTAACAAAAGCTATAAAACCAAAAAACTTATAAAAAAGGCAGTAACTTTTGCTACTGCCTTAAAAGAATATATCTTTTATTTTTTATTCCAATCAATTCGCCAATTGTAATTTTTAAGATCTTTTGCTTCGTAATCAACCCCCAACTGACCACCTGGATTCATAATATTGTTAGGATCAAAATGTTTTTTTACTGCTTTTAAAACTTCCATTTGATCTTTTCCTAGATGTTCTTCCATCCAAGGAGCTATCATCCTTCCAACACCATGATGATGAGATAAAGATCCGCCTGCTTTACACATAGCATCTATAATCCTTGTTTGCAATTCAATATACTCATCTATATCTGTCATTTTACAAAAGAATATAAAATATAAATTTGTTCCTTCTGGATAAAAGTGTGAAGCATGTGTTGAACAACCTGTAAAAGGTCTATCCTTTACAACCTTTCTTACTTCTTGATGAACTTTATGTAAATTATCCCAAGTAACTCCACACTCTAAAGTATCTAACACTAATCCATAATCATTCAAATCTTCTCTTAAATATGGGTCAGCATATCTACCACCTTCCCACTTTTTTAGAGGATAAGATGTTAAAGAAAAACCACCATGCTTTTTACAAATCTTTTTAGAATTCTTTAACACATTTTTAGCAAAGCCTTTTTCTCCACAAGTTCTTCCCAAAAATAGACATCTCTTATTTTCCTTATAACCAGCAATTTTCATAAATGTATCTAAGATAGTTCCAGAAACTCCATACAATCTTAAACCCATATCTGACTCTTCTTCATCTGAAATTCTCATAACTCCTGGAAAACCAAATTCTCCTTGAGATATTTCTCTACAAGCAGCAATACCATCTTCAAAACTTTTAAAAATATATGCAAATCCAAATTGGTTCTCTGGTTGATAGTTAAAAATTTTCATTGTCAACTTTGTAACAACTCCCAAAGTCCCTTCACTTCCTTTTATAATATCCAAAACTTTAGGTCCATTTGCACAACCTGGGAATGTATGTGTTTTTATAATACCTTGTGGACTTACAAACTCTACTCCCATAACTAAATCAGTAGCATCTCCATAATAAGAAGACTCTTGACCACTTCCCAATGTAACAACCCATCCACCAACAGAAGAGTATTCAAAAGATTGTGGGAAATGTCCATTCGTATAATTTTTTTCTGTTCCAAATTCTGTTTTTGCATTATTAAGAACTTTTTCATAAGCAGGCCCAAGCATACCAGCATCAACAACAGCTGTCTTATTTAATTCATTTATTTCTTGCACCTTATTCATATGTGTTCCTAAAACAAGAGTTATACCATTCTTTGTTGGTCTAAATCCAAAGTTTACAGAAGAACCTCCACCATAAGTATTTACAGGAATTTTATTTTTATTACAATATTTTATAATTTCTGCAACATCTTCTGTATTTCTTGGATGCAAAACAGCATCACAAACTTCTTTAACTTTATTTTGTCTAAGCTCAAAAGCTTCTTCTTGTGTTTTACCAGTAGAAAATTTTAATCTATCATAATCTTCTATTGATATATTTTCAGATCCTAATAACTTTTCAAAAAAAGATAAGTGCTTTTTATCTATTTTTGAAGGCTTATCTGAAATATCTACCATATTTCTACCTTCTGCAACTTTTTCACTAAAAGCAGAATCATCTACTTCAAATAGATCCTTTACATAAGAGTATAACTTATGATTTGGGTGCTTAAACCCTTTTGGATCGCCCCACTTAAATATAGATCTATAACTTCCTTTTTCTGGCTCTTTATCAGACCAATCTGGCTGAAACCCTTTTTCCTCTTTACTCATACTACTTCCTCCATTTCACTTGTAGCAACTAAATTAACATTTGTTCCACATAGATTTTTCTTTACTATATTTCCAGGCTTTAACCTTTCATTTACAACTATTTTATTTATTTCCTTCATTATTTCAAATATAGATTCCAAAGGGATTTCATCATCTGTTTTAACAGACAATCTAGGAAAATCTTTAAAACTTGTTTGAACAGTCGTACAAACCATTCTCATAGGATTTTGAACTTCTGTCCTTGCATACTTAACACCTTTTGGACATTGATTTCCGGTAACATTAAGCTCATCATCGATAGAAATATTACATCCTCTAGGACACATAATACAAACAAGATCTCTAGCCATTATCAACCTCCAAAATTTCTAATCCAATTTTTTTACTAGCATTTACACCTTCCATGCTAATAGCTAACTTCTCCATTTCAGGTGGCTTAATACTTATATATTTTTTCTTTCTTATTAAAACTTCACTATCATCTTCTTGAATCCCTATGAAATTAACTTTCGGATCACTCATAGTTTTATTTCCTCGAAAATATATTGAAACACTTTTTTGTTCTTCACTCTTACGAATTTTTTGAGGAACAACATATAGAACTCTTTCTCCGACTGCAATAGGAACAAACTCTTTTTTAGGTAATTTATTTTCCACATAATCAGCAGCACTCTCTCCAGCAATTTCACCACTTTCAGAAACAAAATCCACTAAATCATTCACATGTAAAGCATTTCCACAAGAGAAAACACCATCACAACTTGTCATCATAAACTGATCAACAATAGGTCCCTTTGTTCGTCTGTCAATTTCTATATCAAGATTATCAAAAATATCATTTTCTGGTATAAGACCAACTGACAAAATAAGACTATCACACTCTATAACTTCTTCAGTTCCCTTTATTTCTCTCATTTTCTCATCAACTTTTACAACAGTAATAGACTCTACTCTCTCTTTCCCTTGAATACTTTTTACAGTTGTACTCAAATGTAGTGGAATATCATAATCCTCTAAACATTGAACAATATTTCTAGTCAATCCAGAAGGTTCACTCTTTACTTCATAAACACCAACGACATCTGCTCCTTCTAAAGTGAGCCTTCTCGCCATTATTAAACCAATATCACCAGAACCTAAAATAACACACTTTTTAGTTGGCATATATCCTTGAATATTTACAAAATATTGAGCTTGCCCTGCTGTAAAAATACCACTAGGTCTTTGTCCTTGAATAAAAACTTGCCTATCAGTCCTTTCTCTACAACCAGTAGCAAAAATTAATGCCTTTGCTGAAATATGTAGAATTTCTTTATCAGTAACTAATTTAATTAAAAACTTATAATCCTTATCTTCCTGTTTATTTATTTCTGTAACAAATGAATTTGTATAAATCTTTACATCTGTTTTTCTAAGTTCTTCCAACTCTAAAAAAGCATATTCAGGACCAGTTAATCTTTGTTTAAAACGATTTAATCCAAACCCATCATGAATACACTGCTTTAAAATTCCCCCTAACCTCTTTTCTCTCTCAATTAAACAAATATCAACACCTTTCTTATATGCAGAATTTGCAGCAGCTATTCCTGCAGGGCCACCACCAATAACAACAATATCAAATTTCAAATCTTTCACTACTTCTTACTCCTGTTAGAATATTCTACATCACCCTTTGTTTTAGAAAAAAACAGTTTAGAATCACTTCCATTTTTAACAATTTCATCATAAGTCAAACCCAACTCTTCTATCATTATATCAATAACTCTTTGAGTGCAAAATCCTCCATGACATCTACCTGTCATAGTTCTCAACCTATGTTTTACACCATCTAAAGTTGTAGGAGGGAATTTACTTCTTAAAACAGCTCTGATTTCACCTTCAGAAACTTCTTCACACCTACAAATAATTCTTCCAAAAGATGGATTATCTTTAATAAAAGCCTCTCTTTCTTCCTCTGACAAAACATTCAAATCAGGAACAGCATTTTCTCTATGCGGATTAAAATTTTCATTTTTAGAAACATCTTTATACTTAGAAACAACCTCAACTGCCATCTTAGCAACATCAATAGATATTGCTGGAGCGCTAGCTAAACCTGGAGACTGAATGCCCGCAGAATGAACTAAATTTTCAACTTTTTTAGACTTCTGAATTATAAAATCTTCTCCATAAGTGCAAGCTCTTATTCCTGCAAAATATGTAATAATATCCTGTCTGCCAAGATTTTTATTTAGATTTATATGTTTCATTAATTCATCAATATCTTCTTTTTCAGTATCATATTTTTCTCGATAAGGGACTTCTTTAGCATTAGGACCGACCAAAACATTTCCCTCAACAGTAAGAACAAGTCCACCCCCCTTTGAGTGATTAGCACTAGGAGCTAATAAATTAGGCATCCCCTGCATATGTTTTATATCTTTTTGACACTTTTTATCTAAGATAAGATCTACTCCCTTTCTATGATGTAGAGTAAAAAAACCATCACCTGCTTTTTCTGCGATGAAATCTGCCCAACTACCAGCAGCATTAACAACACAAGAACAACTTATTTTACCCCTATTTGTAACTACTTTATCTATCCTTCCATCAGAACTTTCAAAATCCAAAACTTGAGTATTTAATAAAACATCTGCACCATTTTCTACTGCATTCTCAGCTAGAGCAGAAACCAACCTCATAGGAGATAATTGTCCTGCAGTAGGCATAAAAAAAGCTCCATATTGCTTAACAACAGTTGCAGGAGACATCTCTTGAACCCTTTTTCTTGATAAAAAACAGGTTCCAGGAACACCATTTTTCTTTGCTCTCTTTTTTAATATTGGAGTAGTTAAAGCAAAAAAAGGATTAGAATACATTAATATAGAACCAGGCCAAACTACTGGAATCTCTAATTCATCACATAATTTTTGATATAAAGCATTACCTCTGACATTATAATATGCTTTTAAAGAACCTGGCTTTGCAGCAAACCCTGGATGTATCATACCATCATTTCTAGCAGAAGCATGCATACAAACATCACTCTCTTTATCAACTAAAGCACATTTTAAATTATACTTTGTTAATTCTCTAAGTATTGATGTTCCTGTAACGCCTCCACCTATGACAACAACATCATAACTTTTTCCATCATACTTATTATCAGAAAACTTGGGTGGATTAGGCTCTTTAGCTTCCTCAAGCCCCCTTACTTTTATGTTGTTTACAACCTGTAAAGTTTTTTGAGATGCAGCGAAAAATCCATATTCAATTTTCTCTGCATAAGTATCAACCTCTCCAGAAATAATAATAGACTGGTCATCCCTTTCAACCGACAGTCCCATTTTTTTTAATTTACCTGAAACCTTCTCATAACTCTTTTTCATTTTTATTCCCTTTTAATTTTTATTTTATCTATCTATCTTGTTTATTTCCTTATTTATTTCCTCTATCCTATCTATCTATTTTTATTTTTTTATTTATGGTAAAGTATTTAATAATATATTAGAAACTTTCTCTCCTATAATTCTATAACCAACTGGATAAACAATGTCAGCATTTTTACCTGTTATATTTTCCAATTTAGAAAAATTATATTTAACTACAATATTTCCTTTTCCGTAAATACTAAATGAACCATTAAAACTAATTATAACAGAACCATTTTCTTCCTTGTAGTCATTAATATCTACAACGCCTCCAACAAGAACATCCACACCCTTTGCTTTTGCCTCACTAGCACTTTCAAAAACTTCAATATTATCAAAATCTCCAGATAAATTAGAAACTATTATATCTTTAGTTAAATTTGTATCCACTAAATTTTTTGCAATATCATAAACTGAAACAACAATACCTAAAGAATAACTCCTTGATGAAGGGATAACATCTCTATTTACAACTGAAGTCTTTGACTCAATTAATCTATTCAAATCACCTAGAATCATCTTTCCAAAATTCAATTTAGCCAAAAATGAATAATCAAATTTTATTGTAATAGAATCTCTTCCCTTGTAAGAACCCACAGGGAAAAATACTTCATTCCAACCATTTTTTTTAGACACAAAATCTAATTTTAATCTCTTGTAAGAATCTCCTAATATATTATTACCACTATAAATATACTTCAAATCAATATCAACAACACTATTATTATCTTTATTTATTACATAAATATCTAAACTTGAAGGATCTTTCCATAAATAATTAGTAACATTTTTTTCACTAACTATAACTTCTAATGGCATAATGTAATTGTAAATTTCTACCAAAAAAATATCTGCTATATCAAAATATTCTTCTAAATTATTATCTGACAAATATTTTAAATAAATTATATTTTTATCCAAAGTATTTTCCTTTTTAGAAGAAGCAATAAGATCTTTTTTATTCTTTTTATAAAAATCCCTATACAATTCACTTTTTTTACATATGTTATCTACTTCTGCCCTAGGAATTTCTATCTGAACTGCATATATGGTAATATCTTCATAAGAAAACTGTCCTCTATTATTAACAACACCATATTCAGAGCTACTCTTTTTTAATATATCATTAATAATGTAAGATAAATACTTATTAAAAGTCTTTTTTGGTTCCTTCTTCAAATTCAATGAATTACTTTTATATAATATTTTTATAAATTTATTAGAAACATTACAAATATAATTTTCATTTATATTTTCGATCTCTTCAAAATAAGAAAATGTTAAAGAATTATCATCAATTTTTGCATCTGCAAAAACCCATTCTGGATATTTATCTTTAGAGCCTAAAGAGTTACAAGAATAAAAGAAAAACAAAATAAATATTGAATAGAGAACCTTCTTAAACATAAAACACCCAAATTCAATATACACCCATAATATACGATTGTAAAGCAAAATTTTTAAATTTTTGATATTTTATTAATAAAAAACAAATAATCCTAAAGAAATTTTAACGCCACTATAATTATCTGGTTTAAAAGAATTTATATTAGAAAATTTATCAAAAAAAGATACTTTAGGATTGCCACTTGCTTTATCTACAGGAGTAAGAAGCCCAATCCAAGAAGCGTAATCAAGCCCCAAAGAAACACCAAACCCTTCCAATATTCTATAAGAAAACCTAGCACCAGCAGATAAAGCAAACCAAGAATTAACGGTTGAAACAACAACAGAGTTATCAATATAACTATTATCAGCAAAACCAAATCCCAGCATAAGAACTGGAGATATTATAAATTTATGAACCATCCAATCAACTTCAACTCCAGCCATTAAACTGGTAATTAAATTATTCTTATACACACCCCTTAAGTCAAATTGCCCATCAATTCCACCAAGAAAGTCTAATGCAAAAACTGGCTTAATAGTTGGCATTTCTCTAAAAACACATAACTTAAAACCACCACTCCAATCAGCCAGTGCGTAACTATTTCTCTGAACTTGCCCTAGGACATAATCATTTTTAGAATTAAACACAGGTTTTTTTGTTATTACATCCAAAAAAACACCTGTATAAAAATCTTGAAGAACACCAGCCTTACTAATTAAAAAGACTTCATCACCCAATAATATTTTTTCTTTAGAATGCAAAATATATCCATAACTAAAATCATCTTCTGCTTTCTCTACAAAAATCTCACCAATAGTCTTATCTACAACTAAACCATTTTCATCAACAAATCTTCTTTTTACAGAAAAAAGAGCTCCAGAAAAACTACCACTATTTTTACCAACCCCTAAAACCACTTTTTCATCAGTAATAAAATTTATAATATATGGACTTCCAGGAATATTAAAAACATTACTTATCTCTGCTTGAAGTTGCTTTTCTATTGAAGAAACTGCTTCTAAAAAAGCTTTTTCAACATCATCTGAAAAACCTAAAACATATACATCTTTAGAAATACTTTTCTTCCCATTCAAATCTAAAATAAAAAAATTAAGTTTAATCTTTACTAAATTTTTCTTTTCTTCAACCTCGGACTTTTCAAACCCTAAAAGTTTAAAATAGATTATTGTAGTAATTTTATAATCAAGACTTCCCTCAACAGATGAAACAGTATCATCTGAAACAGATTTATTCATATAATCTTTAAAATCAGAAAAAACTTGAGAATCATCTTTATTAACAACTTCTAAATCTTCTTTATCTTCTACAACATCATCAACTATTGAACTTTTATTTTCTAAATCTTTTAAATAAGGATTATCTGTTTTATGAATTTTAGAATAAAACTTTTCTCTTTTATAAATTCTCTCTTTTTCTTTTTTTATTTTATCTTCTTTAGAGTGCTTAAAAACATTTTTTTTAGAACTTTCTTTTCCTGACATAGAAGAATTAAAGTCACCATCTTCTATGCTAATATCACCTACATCACTCTCTTCTATATCAATAACCGAAGAAGAAAAATTATTTTTTTCAGATAACCCCTTTAGCCCATTAAAAAAAGAATTACCTTTAGATCCTGAAACTAAAAATTCAAAAACATTATCAGAGCTAAAAATAACTGGAAATTTAACATTAGAAAAATTTCTAATAGAATTTAAAATTATCTCTTTTTGAGAATCACTAATATCTTTTAACTCACTATCATCTATAAAGAAAATAACTTCATTTCCTTGAGCATCAATATTGACTATTCCACTTTCTTCAGAGAATAAAAAAAAGACACAAGAAAAAAAAAGTAATATAAAGAATAGTGTTTTTTTGTTCATTATTTTTTTAACTCAAAATCTTTTATATGAAAATATGCATCAGCTAAAAGCTTTTCAGACTTTAAATTTTTATTTTTAGAGACAACAAAACTAGATAAAGAGAAACCAACTCCTTCAATATCTTCAAAAGTTGCTACAAGTTTATAAGGCTCAAAGCCTAACAAGAATTTATCACGACCAACAACAAAGAAATATAAATCACCCTTTCTCAATATTTCAAAAGATATAACACCACTAGAGAAAGATATGTTACTTCTTTCACCATTGAAAACAAACAAATTATTTTTCAAATCAACCACAACTCTTGAAGTATTTCCATCCTTAAAACCAGAAATATCAAACTTAAAATTTCCACTAATCTCTTCAAAAGAGTTCAAAGCCAATTCAACTTTATTATAAGTATCATCTAAAACAATTTCTTTAGTCTCTATCTTAACATTTCTAACATCCAGCGAACTAACTGAATGCTTATAATTTTTTCTACTAACTTTATAATCATCTAAATAAAAAGAATCAAAACCATCTGCAAAAAGAATGCTATTAGAAGAAGCATCTTTAATAGATTTATTAAATTGAGTGCTATCTAAAGAGCTTCTACCCTTATCATCCAAATAATAAACTCCTAATTCATCTATAATGCCAGAAAAAGAATCATCCCCACCAATAACTGTTTTTAAAGATTTCAATAATTTAAAATGTTTAAAAGAGAACTCATCTCTATTCAACATTTGACCATCTTTATACCAGATAAAAGAAATTTTATTACTATCAGGCTCAGGATAAACAGAAAGAGTCAAAGGCTTAAATAAAAAATTCTCACCAGCACCGATACTAGAAACACTAACAACTTCAGAATCTTCTATTTTTAAAGACGCTATAAAAACACCATTTCTTTTTTGAACAAGCTTAAAAACATTCTCCCCAGATTCTTTTATAGTAACTATAGAGCCGCTGCTATTATTGTCAAATCCAACAACACCATTCAAAGAGAAAGGCATCAACTCTCTATCCTCATTTAAAGGAATAATACCATAATCCAACTCAATACTAGATTTTTCAAAAAAACTATACCCAAAGAAATCTCTATTTGTATTCAATAAGACATTACCAAAAACCTTATTTAAAACATCAGGCCTCTTATAATCTTTAGTTTCACCTCTAAAATGGAACAAAGAGTAATAATTATCTAAACTACCAAGCTCTCCTATTTCACTCTTTTGGTTAGAAGAAATAAATAAATTAGACTTCTGAATAACAGGAGGTTCAAAATCAAAAATCTCACCTTTAGGAGGATTTTGAGGATAAAAACCTACAGAAAGAGTAACAATTGACTCCTCTTTTGGAGCTCTCCATCTAACATACTCTGGAATTTCAGAAAATCTACATTTATAGATAACCTTTTCATCTAAACCCCAAACAACATAAACATCATCATCTAAATCAGCCTTAAATTCTGAAAATAAAAGAGCCTCCCCGCCAGGATAAATAATAACAGGATAGGACGACACACTACTAACAGCCATCTCTTTATCACTAATAAAAAACTTAAAATCGGCACTACTAACTAAATTGCCAAGTTTATAAACACTCAAAACTAACTTATAAAATCCATTATCCAACTTAGGAATTACATCCGAATAAGATAACTCAACACAAGAAGAAAAAACCGCTTCATCCTTTCCCCTCTTTTTGTTCAACTCTAAAATCTCACTCTTCGAATACACAACATAGTCTAAATCAACAAGATTATAAGCATACTCCTTATCCAAAAGCTCCTTAGATTTAGCATCAAAAACTAACTTTTTATTAGTTTCCAAATCAACATAATAAAATTCATAGCTATCAGGCTGAACAATTTCAGTATCAAAAGAAAATTTATAATTGAATTTGCTACCGACCTTAACCAAAGAACCATTCTTAAAAGCTTCGATATTTACAAGCCCAGAACCCCTTGTATCAACTTCCAAATTTTCAGAAGTATATTCACAAGCAAAAAAGAGTAAAATAAACCCAATAAAAAAAATCTTCTTCATCACTATAAATATATCATAAATAATATAAAAAGCAATAGAAATTAAAATATTTTGGGGAAATCTGAAAAAAAATTTTTTCAGACCGGGCTTTCCCTCCTACTCCTCGCTATCTAATCTAAAAAAAAAGAAAAGCTATCGCTTTTCACTTCTCAATTTTAAAGATAGCTGTGGGGTATCCGTCCAATCCCTTTTCCAATCCACCAAACTAAAATTCTCCCGCGAGGAAAATTTCCCCGCGAGGAGAATTTGTGTTCTGGAAAAAATAGAGTCTTGCTCTCTCTGCACAAGCGGGCGTAGCGATATCCTTTTGTTTTTTTTAATTACGGAAAAGAGCAAGGCAATAGCCTTGATTTTATAATAGAAGAAAAAACAAAAGATACAAGTGAAGCACGCGGTTTTGTGGCCAGAAAGCCACAAAATATGCCCAAATTTCTTTACTTATAAATTTAGAAATGTTACTATCGATTTATGAATTTAAGATTTAAGCTCTTAATTTTTGCTATAATTTTATGCTTTGCAAATGCCGACTTGTGGACTTTTCAATCTTTCATAAAAGCTTCAGACGACATCGAAGTTACATACGAAAGGGAGTGCATCAAGCTCTTTTTAAACGGATTTGAAGCAAACGATATTTTAGAATTGGAATTCTTTGGAGAGGGAGATTTACAATTTTACGGCAAAAAGGGATTTGAGGTCTTCTCTTTTTCTGAAAAATCTTGCTCGAGAGTTTTAAAGTTGAGTAAATCTTCTATCGGGTTTTTACCTGAAAAAATTGTTATTCCTATTAAAGGTTTTTATTTATACTCTGCTTTTGTCAACAAAAATTCCTTCGACAAGAGTATTCCTGTTGCGGATATTGGGCAGATTATTTTTTCTAAACTTGAAAATGATAGAGTTTTCAATGTTTATAGATGGAATTTAGAGCCTTCTGTTATTATTTTTGACACGAGAGACTACAAGACTCAATCTAGGTTTTTCAAAAGGTTAGCTTTTTTTATTGAAAAGAGTGGCTATACTGGAAAACTTTGCTCAAATAGAGAGCTTGCAAAAGATAGAGGTTGGAAGGCTCACGACTATCGGGCAGAAGATTTGGCTCTTTTTTTCAACTTGGCTAAAGAGCAAAATTTTAGGTTAAACGAGGAAGAGATTATTTTGCAAAATATTTTAGTTGATGCTGGTGTTATAAAAAAGAGCTTCTGTAACTTTTCTAATTGCTCTCACTTCCATTTTACTTCTGGAGAGGGGGCTGTGCTTTCTGTATCCAGAGAGGCTTTTGATAATTATAGATACAGACTTTTAACTCACGAATGTTTACACGGTCTATTTTTTACAAACAAAAGTTTTAGAAGAGGCATAATTGAGCAATATAATAATCTGTCTGAAAATGAGAAAAGAATTTGGAAGTTGATTTTGGCAGACAAGGATTATGATAGCTCAAATCCTGTTCTTATGGCAAATGAAGCTATGGCATACAATTTACAACAGCCTGAAGTTGAAATTAAGGGATATTTCAATGCTTATTTAATAGACAAGCTTTGCAAAGATTATCCAGAAGAGAAATCTTTTATCGAAAGTTTTATGAAGGAAAATCAAGATTTTTTTATAGAGAATGCTAGAGTTTTAAATAAAATTCTTTTTCAAACTACAGGTTATGATGCTTATGAATTGGTATCTTTTAAACCTGCAAAGCTTGAAGATTGGTGGTTTAGATTTTTTTAATGTTGTATTTTGAATATTATAATAAGAACAAAGAGGCTCGTATCTCGAGACTCTTTGTTTCATTGCGATTTATAGCTTATACGATTAAAGCTTAATCTTTTATTTTTGCCAACTCTAAATATTGCTCTGTAGCATACCCTAATATGGCCTTTCCTGAATCAGCTCCAGACCTTAAAGAGTCAACATTTACTTTATAATTTTTAGGGAAATTATCTGTTGGAATTGCTCCTACAAGCCAATTACCTGTAAACTTACCACTACTATCAACACCTTCTGCATTATTAATCTGTTTTGCAAATCTCAATGATTTCTTTGTTGAAGAGTAAGAGCTAGAGAAATATGATATATAAACTGAATCTCCTACATCTATAGAAATATTTGTCCCTACAGATAAGTAAGAATCTACAACATAAGAAGTAATATCAGCTGAATCATAAGCATCTAAATAGGCATACTTTAAATCTCCACTAGAAGAGACATAATAAGCAAAGTGGATATGTCCACTACTATCAACAGCCATATCTACATACATTCCAGCATAATTAGAATCTATTATTTTTTTGGAACTCCAATTTGGGTTGGTAGAAGACATATCTGTTGTATATCTATAACATAAAGCCCTAGAAATCACTATCATACCAAGCTACTAATATTGCAGTATTGTTAACTTTTTCTATAGCACAATATGAACCATAATCACTTCCATCCGAAACAATACTAAAATCTGGATAACTTCTACCTGGATCACTCTTATGATAATTCCCAATAGCTCCTCCAATATCATCAGAATCATCATCTTCAACTGTCCCATACCTATATCTAACTTCTTTTGATAATGCATCATAATATATCAAATAAATTTGGACAATACTTCCATCTCCACCTGAAACTACCATATCTGGACTTTTACTTCTTAAACTATAAAAAATGTCACCATTATAATTATTTTCTATCATTCTCTTATTTGTTCCTTTATTATAATGAGAATCAATATATGTTCGCCTGTTAGAAAGCTCTCTAGAAAAAAATGTCATTGATGAATACCTATTAGAAGCTCTATC
>PDWI01004537.1_pt1 | contig 20437 bp, 15 predicted proteins | sample 1430891 | NCBI WGS metagenome assembly PDWI01 (sample SAMN01162508, study PRJNA174530) | Oral metagenome, whole genome shotgun sequencing project. | biome: Marine environment; feature: Marine mammal; material: Swab sample of the gingival sulcus; isolation source: swab sample of gingival sulcus... | reverse complement strand
TTCGTTGTTTCACAAATATAAAATCCTCATTTACTAAGGTAAACTCCGGTATTTATATTTGCTTACGCCTCAAATTTCACTATTTTTAGATGTACCCTAAAGAAACAAAAATACAAATTATAATATTTATACCTAAAATTCGCAGGGGTTTTCGTCATGAAAAGTGCAAATGTATGTCAGTAAAGGGAAGTGCAAGCCGGACACTGTACTTCGGCTCCGCTCAGTAACCAAGCGAAGTCGAAGTGGTGGGTAGGAAAATCCCCCTTGTAGAATCGAAAATTGAGCATTCTCTTTAATGGCGTGCAGTTGCACTTTTATTACATAACCGTTTACATGATGCTATCATTTAGAATGAAAGATCAAAAATAAAAACAAAATCAAATAAATTACAACACAATGAAAAAACAGCATAATATAAGGTTATATGAATAATTTGATAAAAATAGACTCTTGTTTTTTTCTATTTTAGGAAAGTATTTTGAGATAATAAAAAATAAAAATAGTATTTTGGTATTATTATTGTTAAATTTGCATTATCACTTATTTTAAGTTAAAATTAATAAATAATGAAAAATAATATATTTCAATTTATTGAATATATAAAGTATAAATTTACGGCGAAAAAAGTAAAAAAGGAGGATTCTCTTTTCTTATTTGAATTATATCAATATTTAAAATCATTTAAGATTCCCAAAGAGGATATAAAAACCATTCAACAATACCGAAGATTAGCCTTACACAATCATAATACGATTGAACATACAGACTTGGGTGCCGGTGCCGGCAATAAAGAGTATATCCGATACTTTGCAAAAGTATCTGAAATCTTTAAACGAGCGAGTATTGATAAAAAATCCGGAAGGTTATTATATGCTTTGGTCAATTATTTTAAACCGGAGCATATCCTGGAGTTTGGCACATTACTGGGATTAGGAACAACCTACCTTGCATTGGCAAATCCGGCATCAACTGTAATTACCATGGAAGGGTGTGCGGAGTTGGCGAATGTTGCAAGAAGATATATCAATAAGTCAAATGCTAAAAATGTAGATATTATGGTTGGAGAATTTAATACTGTTCTTCCCACTGCAATTAATACCTTAAAAACATTGGATTTTGTTTATTTTGATGGCAACCATCAATATGAACCAACCCTAAAATATTTTAATGCATGTAAATCGCATATCAATAATGATACGATATTTATTTTTGATGATATTTATTGGTCTGAAGGCATGAAGCGGGCTTGGAAAGCGATAAAAAAAGACAATGATGTTACCACAACATTAGATATTTATCATTTTGGCATGGTTTTCTTTAAGAAAGAGCTGCCCAAAGAAAATATTACACTGAAAATTTAGTTTATACTTATAGTTAACACTATAAAATTATGGAAGAGATTATTCGATTAGAAAACATTAGTCGTCATTATCAAGTAGGTACTGTTCTTGTTAAAGCCTTGCAAGATGTTTCTTTGTCTGTTAAAAAAAATGAGTTTGTGGCTTTAATGGGACCTTCCGGTTCAGGAAAATCAACTTTAATGAATATGTTGGGCTGTTTAGACACTCCAACTTCCGGAAAGTATATCCTCAACAATAAGGATGTCAGTCACATGAATGATAATCAACTGGCAGACATTAGAAATAAAGAGATTGGTTTTGTTTTTCAAACATTTAATCTGCTTCCACGTTCCACAGCCATAGAAAATGTAATGCTTCCGCAAATATATGCCGGTGTAGGAAAAGCTCAAAGAGAAAGTAAAGCCCTAGAAGTGTTAGAGCAGGTTGACTTAATCAGCAGGAAAGACCATAAACCCAATGAATTATCCGGGGGACAAAGACAAAGAGTTGCCATTGCCCGGGCATTCGATAAAGGAAATACTATTATATTGGTAACCCATGAGGAAGATATCGCCTTACATGCTCATCGTATTATCCGACTTATCGACGGTAAAATACATAGAGATGAAATCAATTCAAATATTACCCGAATACACGAAAAAAAGCATTAAATTGTTTTTGAAAATACTGGTAATAAAACTTATACGTATTTTTGGACGTTTATTTTCATTTCTTTCTATCATAAAATCTTTTTACACATTGTATTATGTATAAATTAAAAATTATCATACATTTGCATCAAAGAATTTTTATGTAAAAAATTTATTCTTAATTTTTTATTGACAATGGAACGTGCTAAAAAATATTATATTAAACATACTATTATTTTACATGATTTTGAATACTGACCATTACTAACTTATTTTTTTTATATAAAGAAAATGTATTGCTTATAAGCAGATTTTAAAATAAACAACAGATTTTAAAAATAAATTTATGCACTTTTTAGATTATCTTTCATTTACAATATATATTTTTTTATTAATATATGTAATTATTATTTCTCGACAAAAACAACAAACTGCAAAAAGTTTTGCTTTAGATGATCAAAGTACACCAGGTTTAATTGTTTTTGCTACGCTTACAGCTTCTTTTTTAGGACCTGGATATACAATGGGACTCTCTGAACAAGGATATAAAACAGGATTTTTATTTTTCTTTGTCTATCTTGGATTTTCATTACAGTCTTTATTAGTTGGCTATTTTGTAGCTCCAAAATTAAAAAAATATAATGACGCCCAAACTGTTGGTGATATAATGGGATTTCATTATGGAAAATTTGCCAGAGTTTTTACAGGTATTATGTCTTTATTATTTAGTATTGGAATTATTGGTTTAATTTCATTTATTACAGGCAGTATATTTCATACGATATTTCACATTCCAAGAGCTTGGGGAACTATTATTGGGTCTTCAATTGTAATTGTTTATTCAACTTTTGGAGGAATGCGTACTGTTGTATTCACAGATGTTCTTCAATTCATTTTTCTTACTATAAGTATTCCTATATTATTACTTAGTATTTTCTTTAATACACCAGATGTTGGCACTATTATCGAAACATTACCAAATGAGGTTTTAAATCCTTTTCAAAATATTGGAATAGATGAATTTTTTGGATTATTCTTAGGATTTATTTTTGGAGAAACACTAATACCTCCTTCTATTAATCGTGCATTTATTGCAAAGTCAACTAAAGATGCAAGAAAAGGCTTTCTTTTTTCAGGTATTTATAGCGTTATTTGGTTTGGAATGTGTATTGTTATTGGTATTATTGCTCAACATGCCTTACCCAATATTACAGCTGACACATCATTTATGGAAATGGCAAAAGTATTTTTACCTGTAGGAATATTGGGAATATTACTAGCAGCAGTATCAAGTATTATCATGTCAACACAAGATTCATATTTAAATGCTGCTTCTGTTGTTTTTGTAAGGGATTTAGTTAATTTTATTAAACCTAATTTAACAGACAAACAGTATTTAATAATTAGCAAAACTGCTACAATTATTTTTGGTGTACTGGGAATTCTTTTTGCCTTACAATTAAGAACTATTTTAGATGGTATTATGATTAATTATACTTTATGGGGACCAACGATCGTTATTCCTTTGGTAATTGCAATTATGTCAAAAAATAAATTAAAACCTATTGCCGGAATGTTTGCAATGATATTGGGAGTAACTGGAGTTATTATTTGGGAATGGGTTCTAAATAAACCTTATGATATTCCGTCTTTAGTTGCAGGGTTAACATTAAACATTTTAGGTTTTGTTCTTTTTTCTTTAATTGGATCAAGTAGTCCTAAATGGAAAATATTACAATCAAGTACAGGAATGAATCAAACAAATAATTAATATTATGAAAATCTTTATTTATTTAACCTTAGTTGTATTCCCAATTGTATCAATTATTGTAGGCCTTATTATTGCGGTAAATTTTATTAAATATGTCAAAAACAAAAGAAAATAAATCACAAAGTAGAAAAATCATTAAAGGGAAAGATGGTTATAATTTGTTGACACAAATTATTAACGAAAAGCCTGTTTATAAAAAATTAAAATGGGAATATCAAAGAAAAGAAAAAAACATTAATGATTTTTCCTTAGAAAATAATATTGATAGAATTGGGAAATGGAAAAGAGGTTGTAGAAATCCAAGTTGTGCAAGAGGATTCCAAGTCTTAAATATTAATGGAAAAGATTACGAAGATCTTACAAATAAGCCGGATTTAATTAGTGAAAAAATTATAGAAACTGCAGAATTATTTGAAGGAAAAATATTAGTACAAGGGGGACATTATATACCAGAATTAAGAGATTTAGATTTTATTCCAAATCAACCCTTAGAAGCATTAATTACAGCATTAGAGTTTGTCAAAATATTAAATAAAAATACCCATAAAGCTGACTTTTTATTATTTATAAATGATTTACATATGGGAGAAAATGAAGAAATTGCTAAAATGAATAGAACCAATTTTATAGCGAATTTTTCAATCCCTAATGATATAAAAAGAGTCATTCTTTCTTATTTAAAAGAAGTTGAATTTGATATATTTGTAACCACTGAACGGAAAATGATGTTGAAATTAAATCGAGAGAAAAAAAAGTTGTTAACAAAGGGGAAATTAATAAAAAGTGAACATCAAAATGAATATTTAATATCAAAACCTTTATTAGGAAAAGAAAATATTGCTATTATTAATAACGCTAAAAATAACCCTTTATCAGGTTATATTAAATGTCTTGGAGCTACTTCTCGCGTTTTAAAACTGGCAATAGAGATGGGTTACAATAATTTTATCCAGATATATCCTGTTTGTGCTTACCAAGGCGTTAAACTTTCTTATGAAATCGTAAAACATCTATACGATGCAGATATAAATGTGATTAATTTTTTCACAACAGTCACCTGCTTTTCTGATGCAAAAAAAATAAAATATATACCTCCTAAAAATCATCTAAACCAATAAACTATGGGAACAAATACCGAAGAATATATTGAAAGAATTTCTGAGTTTTGTTTAAATGCTATTGCAACTTCATACGATCTTCCCGAGAGTGCAAAGTTTTTTATTGCAGTTACAACGAGTAATGAAAATGGTGAATTTTTAACTTCAACAAAACCTTATTTAAATACTAATGCTGGTCTTAATCAAAGTTCTCTTGATGCTCTTCCTGAGATGGAAGATAAGAAAGAGTTAAAAAAAATTTTCCTCGAGGCAAATAAAAAGAATTTAGCAAGAAAAGTTGAGGATATTTATTTTTTCAATTCTTTAAGAAATGACCCTAATAATTTAAATTATCTTTCAAAAGATATCAGTGAAATTTTATCCTATGATGAGAAGGGATTTACATGGAAACCAGAAAATAATGACGAGGAGTATCAAGATTTAATTCAAGATTTAATTCATCATTTAAGTTTAAGCAAAGAAGCACTTAATAATAAAGAAGCACTTAATGATAGATTGAAAAATATTAAAGAAGGGAAGTTTATTTGGGATGATTTAAAGTTCATATTAGATCGTAAAAACGATGGTAATTACTATTATCATAATGATTTTGATCTTTTTTATATGCCACAAGGCACTTCAATAATTAAATTTATCCCTATACCTATTTTATCTGCCATATCGATATGGCTTGTAATTCCTGAAAATAATAACTTTGATTTTACCACAATCTATAATGAAACAAGATATAGGGTTTTATCTGAATTAATGGATGAGCTTTTTAGTCAAGTACAAAATTATATTTTTTCTAATGTAACTTCTAATAGTAGCATTTCAAAGTTTGTAGATGATTATGCAAAGATGCTTTCTCAACTATTATTACCTACTAATTATAAAGTTTGTAAAGTTTGTAAAGGACATGTTATAGAAGATAAAAAAGATTCTTGTAATAAGAAACAAAGATGTGAAGAATGTATCTTAATTGAAAGAGATATTATTTCAGAGAATGATAATTTTCTTGTGGAGAAGACCACTCATCTTTTCCTCACTATCCCAAAGAAAATCTTATTATAGAGTCCTTCAAATTAGAAATAGATGATAATGATTACTACAATGATTACTACATTGTATTGACATTGCCTAATTATAAAATTCCTGCAAATCTAGATGATAGTGAGGGAGTTCCTATAAATGAGCATAAAGGTTATATACAAAGTAGGGAGTTTTTTAAACAGTTATTAAACAGAAATTTTAAGTCATTTTACAACCAACGAAAAAATAGAAAACAAATCTTTAATGAAAAAATAAAAGCAATAAAAGCAGAAATCCTTGCTCGAAATTTTTCCCATAATATTGGTGCTCATGTTGCCTTAAAAGCAACCAATAAGAATATAAGAAAAAGAATAAAGAACTTATATGATGATAACGAAAAGCTTTCTTCTGAGATAACAACATATTGGTTAGATGCAATGTCTGAACGTTTTGACTTATTTGAAATCTATCGTAATGAATATCTAGCAGATATTAAAAAACCAGTAAAGAATGTAATGTTTTTCAAAGATGTTATTTTACCTTTTGTAGAGAATACTTTAATCTTAGATAATATCACAGCAAGCGAAGGGGTAAATTATAAAAATAAAAATGAAAATAATTTAAAAATTCGAACTTTTATTAATAATGAAGAAATTAGAGCTATCTATCCTCATGCTACACATATAGAAAAAGAAAACGAAAGTAACGAAATCTCATACCCTGATAATTTTCCTTACTTAATGAAAAATAAAAACGATAAAAAAATTGATGACGCATTAAATATAAAGGAAATTAAAGGGGCAAATGATATAGAAATAGCATTAGGAAGTAAACATTCATTTTACTCAATTTTAGAAAATTTTATTCGTAATTGTGCTAAACATAATAAGAAAAAGCTATCAAACGAAACAAACATAGAAATATATATACATGTAGAAGCTTATGAAGATTGTGATTATTATGATCTTTATTTATCTGATAATCATTCATCTGTTAGCACATGTAAACTTGCAAAAATATTCAAAGGACTTGAGTCTCCATTGGTTTCAGAAAAAGGCAAATCAATTAGAGCAAATTATGGAATTGCAGATATGAAGATTAATTCACACTTTTTATTTTCTTCAAAAGATATTTCCGATCAAAATCTAAATGAAGCCTTAAATATTATATTATATAACAGAGAAAAAGGCTCTTCCGAATTAAAAGAAAAGACAATTGTAAGTAAATGTGATAATGAAAATGACATTAATACTTATAAATCTCATATAGAGCAAATTATAAGAACCTCTTCGATACAAGAATGTAATGAAAATGAATATGCATTTGGTTATAAGCTAAAATTAGCAAAATCTAAAAAAATTTGTTGGATTGGACAAGAATGTACTAAAAAAAAAGGAATTAGTTTTTTTAAAAATTGGGAGGAATTTGAAATAGCTATAAATAGTTCGTCACTGACAACTTATCAATTTACAATATTAGAATATTCAGTAATTAAAGAATTTAATGAAGATAAAGGTGATTTATTAAATAAGATAGAAAAAAAGCTACTCAAATTACCTTTTAGAGTATTATTGAATTTTGAAAAAAACAAATTACGTAAAAATTCTTTATTAGAAAAACTTGTAAAAGAAAGACGAATTACCTGCTGTACTAATATAATAGAAGTTGATAAAAATAAAAAAGAAGATGATATATTAATAAGTTGTTGGAATAATTGGTTAAACAGATGGGGCATTGATAAGGATAATAGACTAAATCAAGTTATTACTTTTGAAAATGGAGATACAGATATAGTCGAAAAATGGGAAATAGAAGGGAATTATTTGAAAGAGAAGAGCTATTTAGATGTTTATTTTGGTTCTGACCCAAAGAAGGATATAAATATTAATACAGCAACTGATAGTGTGTTTTTAAATATTTATGGAAGACATAGTAATGGAATTAACAATTTAAAAATAAATAATGAAAACTTTAACAATAATAAACTGCTAAAGAATCCAAAGTACTTTTATTCTGCTTTTAATGGGAGTTCAAAGGATTTCTCCAGTTTTTACTTTCCAGACAAAGAGAAATTCAAAAGAGTAATTCAATTACTTGAATTAGCAGAAGCTGGTTTGTTAAAGATATTAGTTGCCGATGAAAGATGGGTAGAGTTATCTGATGACGAAAAACTCAATGATTCTCAGATTTCATTCCCTTATAATTACTGGAACCAATGTGCTTGTGCTAATATTTTTCTTGCTCATCAATTAATTTATAACCAACAAACAATTACACTATACAAATCTGATAACTATAACCATAACACGGTTTTTGATATTGATAAGCATGAAATAAAAACTAATGATGAGATTATTAACTACAAATTTGATCTTATAATTATTCATCGAACATTTATTAATGATCTTTTAAATAAAACTCAAGAAACAACAGATAGTAAGGATATTAATAAATTATTAACTGAAATAAGAGAAGTCATTCCTTTTATAGTGGTTGTTTCAGGGGGAGGAGCTACCCATTCATTATCTGGAAATTATGTGTTTGCTCCACTATCACTTTTAAACTCTTGTATTGATAAGGCAATTCCTAAATTATTACTAAGCAACTCTTTTTTAAATTTAAGACACCTATAAAAATATACACATATCATGAAAAACAATAGTTTATTATTAATTTTAATACCAAGCCATAAGAAAAAAGATGATACAATAGATCATTTTTCAGATTGGGTTCCAAAAGAAGATCAGAAAAATCAGAATTACTCAAAAAATAACATCTTGATTATAAATCCTAGTAGTTTTTATAATGCAGTTGAAACAAAAGGTCTTAACACAAATTATGATAAAGCTATAAAAATAATAGTAGATGCTATTGAATCCAATGAAAAATTTAATGAAATATTTTTAGTTTATCATTCTGCTAAAAATATTGATATGGAAACCTCTTTTGAAACAAAATTTCCTAATTCTATTAAAAAATATTATAGTAGTGAAGATAATTTCTATAAAGAAAAGTTAAATCCATTGAAAATAAAAATATCTAAAAATTTAGATTTTAATGATACGCTTAATGAGGTATTTATAAAATTAAGAGATGAAATTGAAGATGTTCAAAAGTCTAAACTTTTAATTTACAGCATGTCTGCAGAAATATTAAAAGCCCACATGGATAATGTTATTAAAAATAAATACTATAAAGATATAGAAAAAGAAATAAAAAAATTAATTAAAATAAGAAACTTTAAAAGTGAAGAATATCAGAATATTTTCAATGAAATAAAAAAGAAATTAAATAGCAATTAACAAATACTAACTCATCAAAGTATTATCTATATAAAATTAATTTATAAAATATAGTATTATGATTGCGTTAAAAAAAATTAGAGAAAATGCTGAATTCATCAAAGAAAATTTAGAACAAAGAGATAATGGAAAAATCTATTCTAACCAAATAGATCAAATTGTATTACTTGACAAAAAATGTCGAAATCTAAAAGCACAAGTTGAAAAACTACGTTCAGAACGAAATGCTACAAGTGCAAAAATAAGCTTACTTTTCAACAATGGAGCTCAAGATCAAGCAAATAAATTAAAACAAAAAGTAAGTTTGTTAAAATCTCAACTTGTGAAATTGGAAAAACAACTACAAACAGAAAGTATAAATTTACAAAGATTTTTAAATACATTACCTAATTTATTGCATAAAGATACCCCTATTGGGAAAGATAGTAAGGATAATGTAATTATTAAAAAATGGGGAACAATACCTGAGTTTTCATTTAAACCTCAAAACCATAAAATGATTGGTGAAGCACTTGAAATTATTGATTTAGAACGAGGTGCTAAAATTACAGGTTCAGGATTCCCCGCATATAAAGGCTATGGTGCTTTGCTTGAAAGGGCTCTAATTAATTTTATGATTGACCTACATACGACACAGCATAACTATCAAGAAATGTGGACTCCGTTTATGGTAAATCAAGATTCTATGTATGGGACAGGGCAATTGCCTAAGTTTAAAGATGATTTATTTTGGATAGAAGGTAGCAAATATGGACTTGTTCCAACTGCAGAGGTTCCTTTAACCAATTTTTATAGAAATGAAATATTACTTGATGTTGATTTACCAAAATATTTCACAGCATATACACCTTGTTTTCGACAAGAAGCCGGACAACATGGAGAAGAAACAAGAGGGTTAATTAGAGTACATCAATTTAATAAAGTTGAATTAGTAAAAATATGTAAACCTGAAAATAGTTATATAGAACTGGAAAAATTAACAAAAAATGCAGAAAAAGTTTTGCAATTATTAAATTTACCTTATAGGATAATAACACTTTGTAGTGGTGATACTGGATTTTCTGCAGCCAAAACTTATGATATTGAAGTATGGCTTCCCAGTCAAAATAAATATAGAGAAATTAGCAGTTGTAGTAATTGTACTGATTTTCAGGCAAGACGTATGAATTTAAAATATAAAGAAAAATTAACAGGCAAAACAAATTTTGTCCATACTTTAAATGGTTCCGGATTGGCTGTAGGAAGAACTTGGGTTGCCATTATCGAAAACTATCAACAAGAAGATGGTAGTATTATTATACCTAAGGTATTAAGGTCTTATATGCATGGATTAGAACAAATTTCAAAAATATGATAGCTTATGTCTAACACAACCACTTTTTCACTTAAAACAATTAATGGGAAATGTTTACCCACATTTTATCAGGACGATGTAATTTCATCATGGAATGGAAATACTGATTTTAACTTTTGGTTTTTTTCTAATTTAGGTTATATCCTGTTAAAAAAACAAGAATATCTGATAATAGATAAAATTTTGTATGACATACTTGGAGGAAGTACAAACTGGTTGAATCTCTCAAAAAAACATCTGTTTAACATTGAGATTAAAAAACAATCCTCTGAACATGAAAAAACTTTTATCAAAATAGTTATTTTGAAGATTATACTAAATAATATTCATTCTAAAAGAGTAAACAAAAATTTATATATTACAACAGATTTTTTTGAAATCGATAAAGATATTAATGTTTTAGACTTTTATTATTCAAAGTACTTGAAAAATAACAATATTGTTTATAAACCTAAAAAAGCAGAACAAATCACTTATGAAGAAGCTTGTAAATCAAGTAAAAATCATGATGGGTTATACACAAGTTTCCAAGGAATTGAGTTGTATAATGATGGTCATGTTCCTGGGGATAATATTAAACTTAACACCAATAATTTTGAGTCCATAAGTCATTTGTCATTGGGTTATTTATTTGCGAAATTTAGTAAAGAAAATAAACTCATCAATAAAATTGAAAATTTTTATACTCAGGAAAGTATTTCATTATCTGAACAAGATGAGTTATTTAAACTATTAACTTTAATTTAAAAAAAAACATACAATTATGAAATATTATTCATTTATCAATATATTATTTATTGACGATTATTTTAGAGATGAAATTCAAGATGTAATTAAAAATAAACTAATTAGTTCATTACCATTAAATATTTATGGTATTGACAAATTAACTAAAGAAGATGTCAAAGATGGTTTTCAATGTTTTGAATATGATAGAACATCAAAAAAATTTAAATCCAACGCTTCTGAAACTATTTTCAAAATTACAGATTTTTCACTTCTTTTTATTGATTATCAATTAGAAAATAGTCTTACAGGAAGTGACATAAAGAATTACTTATATAAAATAGAAACAGAACTTAGACCAAAACTTGTATTGTTGTCTAGGTTTAAAAAAGAAAGTCTTCACATTCTTGATGCTAGTATGGAAAACTTAGGATCAATAGAATTTTTTGATGGTTTTTTGGAAAAGTCAAATAACTATCATCAGTTTTATTATAATATTTATAAAGCTATCAAAAAATTAAAAATCAAAGAATTTATCTCATTTAAATTTGATAAAATTAACTCGAATGAAAACAATGAATATAAGTTTGACCAAATCTTTGAAAAAAATCCAAAATTAGTTTCAAGATTGTGGATTAGTGAAGAGAATGAAGAAGTTGCCTATATTTATGATGATAATGGTGTTCGATTTTTTTCAGATAAAGATTTTGATTTTTTTCAAAAAAATACTGAGATAATTAAAGTTGAAGCATTAGAAACTCTTGGCATTCCAACATTGCTTTCCTCAAAATATGATTTGGGTGGTTTTTCCCACAAATATGTCGGAGATTTGATAGAACGCTTATCTACAAATGACAATAAAAAACCTACACAAAATATATGTATTTCGTCTCATTTGTCAGATGAAAAAGAGAAAAAAATACTAACCGAAAAATTGTTTGAAGAAAAATCTGTAGTTATACAATTTTCTGATAATTATATTCAAAAAGATAACCTAATTTCTGAAATACAATTATTAATTAAAAGGCCTTCAATTGATCAACAATCTTTATATTATGAAGACAAAATAGAAACAGGGTTACTTAAAATACTGAATAATGAAAGTTATGTGAATAAAATTTCAAAAATTGAAATTTCTAATTCTATTCTAACTAGTAATAACTTTGAATTATATACCTTTAAACTAATTGCAACTGCTGATGAAAAATTAAATATACCCAAAGTTATTGAAAACATCTATTTTTATGCAAAATCAATTGTGAGACCTGGACTTGATCAAGCAAAAAGTATATTTGACCTTATTGGACCATCTATGGTAGGTCCTTCTAGTTCACATACTTGTGGAGCAAATCGCATCGGAAGAGTTTCTAGGAGTATTATTTCTCATACATTGAAAAATGTTGATACATCAGAAAAAAACATATTAATCTCAGCAAGGTTACATGACTCTTTTAGAAAAACGGGTGAAGGGCACAAAACACTTAATGCTTTTGCTGCTGGATTATTGAAAGATATTAAAAAAGATGATGATGGAAGTAAAGGAACAATGAATGTAGCTAAATTTTCTTTTAAAAAAGTTGATTTACCCAAACAAGATTTTGGAATCCCTGCAACATGGTTAGGTTATAACAATTACAATACTGCTATTAATACAAAATTTGACATACCACTCCCTGTTAATTTTCCTAAGATAAAAGAAGGTAAAAAAGAAGGTAAAAATGATATTCATGAAAATGCTGTTGCTGTTATAATAAAATTGGTAAATAATAAAAATGAAGAATTACCAAACTTTAATGAAAATTGGAAGCAGATGGATTTAATAATTATAGGAGAATCAATAGGGGGAGGAAAAATCCAAATCAAGGCTATTGGTGGAAATTTAATAAATAGTAATTATGATCTCTTGAAAGAAAAATGGAAATTCATTGATGATAACAATAACAGTTATTTTTTTTATGACTCAAAATTTAATGATAAAGAAATTCCTCCATTAAACGGAATGACAAATAGAGAATATCCGGATATTGAAAATATAGAAACTTACCCTCCAACTATTAATTTTAAGAAGGGGAAAGATCGTTTATCTTATGCAGGATTGGATGATTTGAAAAATAAACTCAAAAAAAATATATCACTATTAGATGCCGCATATGAATATGAGTTTTGGCATCTAACAGGTTGGAATAAATCATTGTTAACATATAATGAAGATGAAGATGAAAGAAAAGGTATTGAAGCTCTTTTTACAGAGTTAAAAACGAAAATTTATACAGAGGTCGAAAATATGCTGAATGTTATGGTTGAAAGTCAAGAAAAAATTTCTGGAGATTTATTAAACGAAGCAAAAAGTGAAAAAAAAGGAATTTATGAATTTACACATTTAATAGATGATTATAGAACATTACAAGAACAAGAAGTTGATTTCCAAACCTTTTCGGAAGCTGCTAGTTTAGGAGCTATAACAGCAATGACTAAAAATGCTCTATCAATGAAAATATTAGCAGCACCAACTGGAGGGGCAAGTGGTGTAATACCTGGAACTTATAAAGGGTTAGAGTTTTACTTAAAAAAAGAGGGAATAATAAATGATTCTATCAAAAAGGAAAAAAAAGAAGAATGTATTGAATCCTTATTGATTGCAGGATTTTTATCGGCAATATCTTCAAACTGGGTTACTCCTTCAGGAGCTGAACTAGGATGTCAAGCTGAAACAGGTACAGGAGCTGCAATGGGAGCTGCTTTTGCATGCAAATTACTTGGGGGAAATGATGAACAAATTATAAATTCATTCAGTTTGGCTCTAAAAAATTCAATGGGCTTAACATGTGATCCTGTTGCTGGAAGAGTAAATACACCTTGTATTAAACGAAATGGGTTTAAAGCTGTGGATGCAATAAATGCTGCTTTTTTAAGTTTAAAAAATGTAACGTCAATTATTTCTTCAGATGAAATTTTAATTGCAATGAAAGAAACAGGTGAAGATATGCAAAGCAAATATAGGGAAACATCTGAAGGTGGATTGGCGAAAACAACAACTGGTATACATGAAAAATTAATACGAAAAACACCTAGTTTATGTCAAAATTAGCAGTATTTTGGAATAATATTTTTTTCGATAAAAAAGGAAATGAGTTTTTAAGTAATGAAGAACGTCAAAATTTACTGTACTTCTATTTGATTGAACAAAGGTTAAATAATCCAAAATACAATGAATTCTTTACTGGAATTGAAAGTAAAGACCTTGATATTATTTTTTTACCTGATAATATCATTACGTCTGAGGAAATGATAGTCAATCCGGAAATATGGAATGAATATAAAGCTTTGTTTGTTTTGGCAGAATTGGATTGGAACTTCCATAAACCCACTGATGCTTATGGTATAAAATTCATTCAACTTTTAAGATTAAATAATGTATTTGTTCCAATTTTTTGCAGTTCACTATTACAAAAAGAATTTCTATACGATATACCTACTAGTACTATAATTCAAACTGTTGGACATCAGTATTTAGAATTACCATATTCTAACTCCTTAGAGGATAATTATTTTGATATAAAAGTGTTGGAAAATGAAGATTTATACATTTGTCAACAACTTTTTTGTAGAAAAAGAGGACTAATATCAGAATTGACACATTCATTAGAAAGTAATATTTCTGGAGCTGAAAATAAAACAAAAAAAGCAAGAGACATTGTACAAAAACTGATTCTACTTGAAGGAGAAAAAAATAATTTTAAACTACAAGAATTTAATGATAAGTTCCCTAATGTAAATAATAAAAATATAAAAGATGTAAGAAATTTTATTGAAAATTTTGGTAATGAAATTGATTCTAAAATAGTAAGCGAAAATACAAATTCAAAATTAACAATATCTCCTATAGAAAAATATGAAATTCTATGGTTGGATGATGAACTTGATGATCAAAATCTTATCTACAAAAAATTCATAGCTTTTGAAAAAATCACTAAGGTACATATTGCAAGTACTGTTAATGATGCTTTAAAGATACTAAATGAAGACTCTAAAAAAAATCGTCCTCAAATAATGGTAGCTATTGTTGATTATAAACTAACCTATAAGGATAAAAATGGCATAGAAAAATATCAAACAAAACAAGGCTATGAATTCATAAAAACCATAGCAAAATCTAATATAATAATTAAACTATTAGCTTATTCTTCTATGCCAAGAAATTTACAATTATGGTTATCTGAATCTTATGGTATTAACATTACAAGTATTCCCAAAAAAGCAATAGATATATCTTCTCCTAATGGAATAAATTATATAGTTGAGGAGGTAATTAGATTAGGAAATGAAAATTGGAATATATTAAATAATTTACCTGACACAGGAGGATGGAAAAATTTAAAGAGTTCATATATACAACTTATTACTCACCCCAATTACGATACTTATGAGCGAAAAATTGCTGAAAAAGCAAATAAATGGATTGAACGTTTTTTAAATAAACAACCAAATAAACCAATAAATATAAGTTCTTCAACATTCAGACCTATAACGAATCAAGTTATTGTTAAAAAAGATCTTGATTTAATCTTTAATTATTTAAAAAATATTACTCATGATTTTACACACTCTCCTGATTCGTATATTAATACTCTTTCTATCATAGAAAGAGATAAAATCAAAAAATCAAAAAAAATAATATATCATGCTTTAAAAGTTCTTAAAATAAACTCAAATAATTATGTGGAAAAAGAAAATCAATTTTTTGAGGCTAAAAGCTTATCAGAAAATAATATAGAACATGCTATTAACTATTTTTCGGCAAGAAGAATTTGCATTTGGTTAAGAAATTTTAATAAGGATTATACACTTAATAATATTGCAACATTAATAAAAGGTTGTGAGCAATCTGATGGAAAATCAAAAAATATAATTAATACTTCATTGGGATTATCTCTATCTAAATTCCCTAATCATATAACAATAGAAGAGTTAAGATGGTGTCAGAAAGACCAATATGAGTATTTTTCGGGACTGTATGATTTTATGGAAGATGTAGAATATAATAAAAAGTCCATCAATAACGTAATAAAAAAATCATCTATATTAATAAATCAATTTCTTAAAAAATATTTAAAAGATGTTTCTTCTCTAAAAACACAATATAACAAAAGAAATTTTACTTTTAATTTGAGTAATAGATTAGAAGTAAAGGTTATTGATGAAATTAAAGCAATATTAAAACACATCAACTCAACCATATTTATCAATCCTATTAATAATGCTGAAATTACTAAATTGATTCCTGAATATAAAGAAAAATTATCAGAATTTATACAATTACTCTTAGAAATAAAAAAACTTACAGCTTCAAAATCAATTACAGAGATAAAATCTTTCAATTTCTTTATTGATAATTTATGTAACCCCCAAAATGATAAAAATAAAAACAATATATTATTAAAATTTTATAAACGTGTTGACTTTAAAAACACAAATCGATTTCAAGAATACATCCACTTATTTGAACCTTGGTTACTTTTGAAAAAGAAAGGAAAAACATATTCTAAAGATGATGAAATAAAGCTAAGAATTAATTGTGATGCAACTTTGAAAGGAAATTATGATAAAAAACTTTTCCAATATAAAGAAATTAATAATATTAAGTATTATTATAAACCCTATCATTATATAAAAGAAGCAAAAAAAAATATTCTTAGGTCAAATGATTTTAAATATTTATCAAATGATATTGTAAATAATTTATCTATATGGGTTGGGTATATCAGCTGGCGTAAAGAAATTAAAATTTTATGGGATTACTTATATAGTTATCCGTCAAAGATTCATCATATAAACTTTGAAGAATCTGAAAGAAAAATAATAAAAAAAGAATTATTCTCTGCAAATGATTATCTTGGAAAACCTTTTGAAGATGAGTTTGAATTATTCCATTCATATGAAGATTTTAGTAACATTGATGAAGAATATTAAAATACTATTATTTTTTTAACCGAACATATATTACTAACTTCTAAAAAAGGTATTGGGCAGTAACCAATACCTTTTTTTTATGTCAATACATCAATATTTTTTCAAACTAAACATCAATATCAGATTGCCTACTACATGAGTTTATCAAATAAAGAATTTGAAATAACGAGTTTAAAACCCTGCATTTGTAGAATGAAAAATACCATCTGTTAACTTATAAAATATAATGAAATGAAACAAAAAAACTTACACAAAGATTTTGAAAACAAAATGGACTTTAAACGCATTTTTAACGCCGTTAATCAAGAGTCTAATACAATTTTAACAAAAAAAAATAAAGATATGAACAAAAAAATAAATAAACCAATACAAGAAGAAACTACGAAACTGAATAATATTGAACAAAATAACAAAGAAGTAGATGAAGTATATCAAATACAAATAGATAAAAAATGGAGTTGGTGGGACAAAATAACAAATCGCTCAATGTATGAACAAGTAGTTTCTGTAAAATCAGAATTGGTAAAACAATCCGGAAATTACCGATTAGCTTTTTACAGAACTATTCTAGATTCTAGATTAGAAGCTCTTAATGAAAAGTGCAATGCTGGTCTAAAAATGATAAAAGCTCATTATCGTAAAGATGTAGCTTCTTTCTTAATGGCTAAAATGGAAGAGATAAGTATTGAGGTAAAAGACCATCAATTCAACTTTTTAGAAATGATGAGAGAAAAATATGAATATGCAGAAACTATAAAGAAATACCCATCAATGTATAAAAGTTATATAAAACAAATTTGGATCGAAGAAGGTCGTTACTTAACCTTCTTAGATGCTCAATTAGTAAAGTTTGAAAGTATTGTTACTGAAGAAATCAAAAAATATCATTAATGGAGGAGAATCCCCCATTTTTTAACACCATTAAATATCAAAAATTATGAACAAAATTAGTTTTACACAACGTTTTTTTATTTGGATTGGAGGATTTGATATAAAAACTCTTTCCAATACAACTTCTAGCGAGATTTCAAAAATGACTTTATTAGGATCTCTAGTCCTTATCCCTGCAATAATTGGAATGTTTTCTTTTGGTTATGCTGTTTATCTTATTTCCAATAATCAGAATTATGCTATATTAATTGGATTTATTTGGTCCATAATTATTCTTTTGATTGATCGTAGCATTATGGGATATGGTAAACCTGGTAAATTTAACCTTGGATTATTCGGACGATTTTTATTAGCTGTCACTATTGGGTTAATAATAGCTGAACCTATTATTTTATTGTCTTTTAAAGATGCTATTCAAGAACAAAAATATATAGAGAAACAAGTAAAGATAGATGCTATTAATAATAAATATGATGCCAAAATAGCAAACTATCAAGATGAAATAACAATATTTCAAAAAAGAGTAGATGAAAAGCAAGCAGCCTATACAAAAGAAATGGATGGAACAGGAGGTTCAGGAATTAGAAATCAAGGTCCTATTTATGATAAGAAATTTGCTGACTACAAAACAGAACTCAATAATTTCAACACAGAAAAGAATCGAATAAACAAACTAATAACCAAAACAGAAACGGATAGAAAAAATGAATTAACCTTATTAAATCAATCTATTGGAAATGGATTGTTAAGCCAAATTAACACATTACATAAAATAAATAGCCCTACAGTTTCTTTTGCAACTTGGGCATTGCGACTTTTCTTTTTCTTTATTGAACTAATACCCTTTTTCATGAAAATTAGCCTAAATGGAAAAGAACTGTATTATAGAATTATTGATAAAAATGATAATGAAGCTCTTGAAATTAAAGAAGCTATAGCTGATGAGCGTAAAGCTGTATTAATAAAAAGTGAATCTATTAAAAGGACTAAAGAATTATTAGAATTAAACAAAATCGAAACACAATCCATTCTAAATGCTAAAAAAGAAAACACTATCTACTTAATGGAACAATTAAAGATAATGACTGATAAAAAATTATCATACCAGTTTAAAATTATCAAAAATGTAGCTAACGAAACAGTAAAAAAACAATTACTATCGGAACTTGAAGATGTATTTAATGGCTTTATAACTACTGTTGAATCACTTCTTGAAAAATCAAATAAATTTTATTCAAAAACAGCAAAATCATGAAACACATAATAACTATAGTTATAATTTCTTTAATTGTATATTTCAGTTATCAAAACATTAAGAAAAAGACAAACCCTTACAATGTAAATGACATTATTCACAAAAACACTGAAATTGAAAATGAAGTGCTAGTAACTGGAATTGTGAGTAAAAACTTCAATATTCTTGGTAAAGGAGGATACCAACTTCAAGATAAATATACAGGAGAAATTATATATGTTTATAAAAATGGAGAGACTCCTAAAATAGGAACAGTATTAACAGTTCAGCTAAAAAAAATAAATATAATTACTTTCAATGATAAAAAGATCTTATTATTTTATTCAGAACTGGATGAATAAATCAATTCGAAATCTAATGGGAGTTTTCATAACTCCCATTTTTATATAAGACCTAAAAAAATCACTCCAATACAATCTTTAAGCTACTCATTTTTAATGGATCAACCTTTGTTTTAGGCATGGACTTACAAACAGAAAGTACATGTGGTTGTTGTCTCTTTAAGGTAAACGGAGGTGTTTTTAGATGATATAACTTCCATTGACGAGGAAAATTCAAACTATAAGTTACTTGCTCTTCATAACGGCTGTAATACTTAATCACCAATTGGTTATATCCTTTGCGTAGCGGAAGTACAAGCAATTGTTTTTTCAATCCCTGTTTTTGAGGGAAATTCGCTGTAATATACTTTCCATTTAATAATACATAAGTGGCTTCCCCACTTCCTATTTCTACGGCAACTTCTTGGGATTTCTCACAAAATATCTCTTGCAAGATTTGCATCCCACTCTTGGAATAAATGGGTTGTACAATGGCTGTATCATATTTAAAATCTACTATCTCAGTCCAATGCTTATCTTTTTCCAACGGATAAATATCTCCGGTTTCTTCGGCAAGATATCCAAACGTACCTCTTCCCGGCTTTTGCCATACTTTCCCTAACTGTATTACTTCCTTATCTAATTGCTTAATATCAAACTCATTCCCATCTAAAGCAATATCTTTTGAAATATCATCAAGGGTAAGACGTATCTTTGTGCCAATCTCAT
>PDWI01003935.1_pt1 | contig 20438 bp, 13 predicted proteins | sample 1430891 | NCBI WGS metagenome assembly PDWI01 (sample SAMN01162508, study PRJNA174530) | Oral metagenome, whole genome shotgun sequencing project. | biome: Marine environment; feature: Marine mammal; material: Swab sample of the gingival sulcus; isolation source: swab sample of gingival sulcus... | reverse complement strand
TCAAGGTCAATGTAATCTGGAATTCCGTCATTATCCGAGTCTATACATTCGTTTTTATCACTATCTTGCGATACGCCTTTACCTTGTCCTGCTTCTGCTATTTGTGGTACTCCTAAGCGGGTAGGCTCGTTGTCAGCAACGGTATAGACATAGTTGCCTAAGTTTTTGTTATCTGCTGTAGAACCTGTACCAACTGCAACTGTACCTTCTGCATCTACTAGAATTTCATTTGTGAAATTCCCTGCTCCCTCTATGGCATCAAGACAACCGTCATTATCACTATCTAAATCTAATCGGTTGGGAATACCATCACCGTCTGTATCACACTCTTTTTGGAAAGATAAACGACTTAATCCTACCGAGACAGACCCTTCGGTCTGATGTGAACTACTCTTAAAGGTTAGTTTCAACGATTTAACTTTAATAGGCAAAGGATTGATCGTTGCTTTTCTAAAAACATAATCCTCCAAAGTTGTACCGTCACCACTAAATGTATTAGGAGCCGTATAAGTAATACCTTCCTCTAAGGTATAATCCTGAGGTTGTAATACGTATTCTACGTGATTCTCATCTAAAATCGTCAGTTTTACACGTGCTAAATTACGGGCAGGAACCATATTTAATAGATCAAACGTTAAATTTGCTACTGCAGTAGAAAACTCAAACATATATTCTGAATAGACATCTTCAACAATAGCAGTTTCATTCCAATTATTATGAGTAAAACCGTGTGCCATAACCAAATATTCCCCATTATTATAGTTCCATCCCCAAGCATGGTGTTGGTTTGTTGATGATTCAATTGTAGTCTCTCTATCTAGCCGATGAGCATTAGGGTCTGTTCCTATATCTTGTTTTGTACAAGTAATCTGAATACCATCTGAATTGGGAATGGTAAATGGAACAGCGGCGTTAGTAATACGATGAACGCTTTGTCCATTATCAGGGTAATCTTCCCAATTCAAAGAGACGTAACAATTCTTTTCCTCTGTATCTAATATCCCGTCGTTATCATCGTCAAGGTCAAGATAATCTGGAATTCCATCATTATCAGAATCTAAACAGTCGTTTTTACTAGCATCTAATGATACTCCAATGCCTTGTCCTGCTTCTGCTAATTTTGGCACTCCTAAGCGGTTAGGCTCATTGTCAGCAGGGATATAGACATTGTTGCCTAAGTTTTTGTTTTCTGCTGTAGAACCTGTACCAACTGCAACTGTACCTTGTGCATCTACTAGATTTTCATTTGTAAAATTTCCTGCTCCCTCTATGGCATCAGGACAGCCATCATTATCACTATCCAAATCTAGGCGGTCTACAATACCATCGCCGTCTGTATCTTTATCAGGAGGGTTTACTCCTTTGCAGAATGAAATATCTCCTATTCCTATTAAAGTTGCACCAGGTGTATCTTCCCAAATATTTCCTTGATCATTATCGGTTAAAACAATCTCTATTTTTTTGATAAACTCTTTAATACCCTTTATTTTAACTCTCCTAATTTCATTATCTTCGTTACTCGTTCCTATAAAAGTATTGTTCTCAACTACATTTATTTGTGGATGTACAGAAATATCGCTTGGTTTGAGTTCATATAGAGTGTTATCTGATTTAGTTAGAATTAATTTAACCTTATCGCACCCTATATTATAAAGTCTATTAATATCTATATCTTCAATATTAAAAGATAAATTATAAACAGGTTCACTAAATTCAATGGTATAACTTCTTCCATCTTGATACAACCCCTCATGATAAATTGAGAAAATATTTTTTTGCTCTTCTTCAGGGTAATTTGACATTGCAGATTTATTGACTCTAGAATTCCAATAATCTTCATTTGCATAAAAACTATTAGATAGCATCTTAAAAGGTTCTCCTTTGGTAAATGTCAAAGTGACATCATTAATAGTTAACGGTGGTTGCGTGGTTGGGTCTGTTCCTGATGAACTTTGTGCTGAACCACCCGGATATTCGTCATTCCAAATCAATCCAGCACAACGTTCTGTTTCATCAGTATCTAAAATACCGTCGTTATCATCGTCAAAGTCTTCCATATTTACTACTCCGTCACCGTCACTATCAGAACAATCACTTTGGCTCTCATCTTTTGAAGTTCCTAATGATTGACCTCCTTCTGCAATGATTGGAATACCATTTGCATCTACGTTATTTCCTAAATTTAGGGTTGCAGAACTACCTGTTCCACCCGTTACTGTTCCTTGTGAGAAAATAAAAACAGATAAATCTTTTCCTCCCTCTTTGGCATCAGGACAACCGTCATTATCACTATCCAAATCTAAAAAGTCAAGAGTGTTGTCATTGTCATTATCAATGGGTTGATTTTGTATTTGTCCACTATCTTCACTGGTCTCTATTGCATTGGCTACTCCATTGGTACCAAAACCATTAGGTGTATCATTGTCTATTCTTCCGTTGCTGTCTGTATCTAATGCTATGGCATCTTGATTTCCACTCTCTATAATGTCTAATATTCCGTCGTTATCGCTATCTAAATCTAAATGATTAGCAATACCGTCATTATCACTATCATAGCCATTCTCAATCTGATTATTATCATCTCCTACGCTACTATCGTTATCATTGTCATCTAGATAGGCAGGTACTCCGTCATTGTCATTGTCGTCTGTTGGGTTGTTGCCTCCACACTCTTGGGTATCCAAAATTCCGTCGTTATCATCATCAAGGTCACAGCCGTTTGCAATTCCGTCTAAATCAGTATCATCTAACCCTAGAGGTGCTTTGATAGTATATTCTATAGTTTTGGTAGGACATCCTGCTGAATATTTTGAAGAAGGTGTTATTTCGTATCTATAATCTCCTTTTTTGGTTATAGGGATAATGGTGTCGTTTGTCACGGCTTCTATTCCTCCATTAGCAGTCTTTGTTATACCATAAAATGTAAATTCTTTCTCTAAATTACCATTATGATACTGTTTGATAGTACTGTAATTTTGGATATCTTTTAACTCTACTGTTCCTTGTATAATTGTACAAGAAGCACCTGCTTGAATATCTTTTGAGGGTCCTTTGGCAGGCTCAATGATCTTTTTTAATACATCTTCTACTTCTCCTTCTCCTCCTTCTCCATAATATGCCACGTCCCAACTATTTTTGGACAAACGAAAACGCATAAAATATTCCCCTGGATCTAAATCCATAGGAGGTAACTCTAGGTAATTGGCAAAATTGGCTGGAACTTCTACTTTTCCATAAATATCATTTCCTGTGTCCACATCTTTGAAGTCACCATCTTTATTTTTATCTACCCAATAATGCAGATAGGCTAGGTCATCAAACTGATTAACAACATGTACCTTAGAACCGCAACTTGCTAAAAATGGTACCGTTAGATCTTCATCATCTTTATAATCTAGGTCATCTCCTTTTGCTTTTGAATCTGGATGTGATTCCCTTTCATAGTCAATATCTCGTCCAATACGCAATTTAGGTGTCATTAGATCTACCATATATTGTCTTTCCAATGTATCACTTAAATTGTAAACATATTTATTATTTACTATTCCAGTAGGGGCAGTGCTTAATTTCTGGAAATAATTAATATCTGTAATAGGTTTATTTTTTTTATGTTTTTTATAAAGTATATACCAACCTGTTTCAAGCGGATTGGTTAAGTTTGGATTAGATAGGTGGTCAGCAGGCTTTGCAACGCCACTTGGGTCTTCTTCATAAGAACTAGGTAAATCTCCAAAGTCAGTCATATCGATGATACCGACAGCAAAATGTTGATTCCCTCTACCTGCTTCTAAATTACATCGTAATGTATTGACATTGTTTGCTAACATAATTACATCACCTCTAAAATCATCGCCTTGCCCCGTTGTAACCGTGATAGTCTTGGTGTTGTTTCCATTATCTTTATTCTCTATAAGACAAGAGAAATCTTGGATAGCACTATTATTATAATTAATTGTTTTATAACCTTCTATAATATGAACATCTGTTTCTGTTCCAACGGTCATACCGTATCTTTCCCATGCATCTCCGAGTGATTCTGTTCCTGCAATGATTATATTTTTGTTTGGTACAGGGTTGCCATTTTTGTCAATTGCTGTTACTTCAAGGTCAAAAGTTGCTTTTCGTGTTTTAACGAAAAATCCAATGGCTTTATTCTTTCCCTCGTCTTTGAGTTTATAGAAGTTCTGAAAGTTACTACCTGGCCAGTCATCGTAATTAACAACTTTTAGTTTAGATGGAACTTCTGGAAAAACACTATATTTTACAGGATTTTTCTTTGTTCTCTTATAGGTTTTTATATTGGTGATTTTAACTGTGTATGTTATCTTATTGGTGGTTGTGAATACCGATTTATCTCCTTTTTTATAGTATTCTCCATCGTTTCTACCAAAATTTAGCCAATAGATGGCTCCTACATTTTTTCCGTTTCCTGAAATCGCTTTTACTCCTGTCCCAGTAGTCGCTTGTAATTGTTGCGTGCTTACAAAAAGTGTAAACAGCAAAGGAATGATTAAAAATAATTTTTTCATTATTTGTTGATTGATTTTTTTTGATTTTATACTAATTTTTAGAAATAACTAGAACTGTAAAATAAATAAATGATAAGCCTATGGGATTATAATTCGCTTATGTGTAGTCTGTTAAATCTGATAACTCTTATTTTTTAACATTTTCTTAATTTTAATTTATTAAAAATAAAGAATCTCATTATTACAAAGATACAACAAAAATCTTGCCCTTTTTGGCTTTTTAGGAATGTTTTTTTTTTTTTTTACAGTTGTTAACGAAAATTCTATTCCATTTTGTACACTTCTTCTCTAACCCATTCTGCCCATTCTAATGGTTTTTTTGAATTGTCAAAAGTGGTATATGGAATTGGTTTGCCTATTTTGATTTTGAAATGATTTCCTCGTTGTTTGTACATTTCATTAACAAGGTAAAGCATCTCTATGTTAGGTAGTTTGAGTTTTTTTCTGATATTAGAAAGGTTGTAGAAGAAATTGGAATTTTTGCCTTCAAAATATATTGGTACGATGTCTCTTTTGTGTTCTACTGCTTTTACGATAAAATTTTTATTCCATTTTAGGTCTTGCACTTTTCCGTCTATTTTTCTAGAACATGCTCCCGCAGGGAATGTGATTAGATGATTGTCAGTTTTGTAGAATTCGTTCATTCTTTTTAGGTGTTCTCTGGTTTGGTTGCCCGTCTTGTTGGTGGGAATAAACATCTCTTTCATTGGTGTGAGAAACATCATGATGTCGTTGGATATAAAGCGGACTTTTCCGTCGTAATGCTTTCCGATTACAAGTCCTAGTATAAGTCCATCTAGTCCTCCTAGTGGGTGATTGCTGGCAAAAGTGTAGATGCCGTTTTTGGGAGGTAGATTTTCTAATCCCTCAAATTCGGTAGTTGCTTCAAGTTCTTCTTTTATTGTGCTTTCAATAAAGTCTAAATTTCTTTTGTCTTTGGCTCTTTCTAGAAAACGATTGATTTCGTCTTGATGAAGAATTTTTTTTAAGTAGTTGATAAAAAAACGAGGGAATTTTTTGTTGGGAAACTTCTCACCTAAAATTTGTTCTACATTTATTTCTATTTTTTCTGCCATTTCCTTTTTTGTCTCTATTCTTGTTTCTTCTTGATTTTTGCAAAAGTAAGAAAAAATATTGTTTTTACTGTTTGGTTGGGTTTTATATCTGTTTTTTTGCTGTTTTGTTATGTTTTTCCCCACTTCTATTTCTTTGCTGTGTCTGCTTTTCTTTCTTATATTTTTATTCTTTTATTTATCAATTGATTATGTTTTGGTTTTGTTTTCAAACAATTGTTTATAATTTGTTGAAAAAGTTGGTTTTAATGTTTAAAAATCTGTTGATAATTTTATTTCTGTAAAATTGTGGGGAAAAGTGGTTAGTTTCTCGTTTTTTTTTTATACTTTTACCGATGCAAAACTTTTATTGGAAAAATGTCAACTTTTATAGGAACATACGAAGCGAAAACAGATGCGAAGGGTAGGGTTTTTATTCCTGCTGTTTATAGACGGATTCTCCCTGATGACGAAAGAGATAGGCTTGTGATGAGAAAGGATACAGATAACGATTGTCTTGTAATCTACTCAGAGTCTGTTTGGGAGAAGAAGATAGAGCGTTTGATGTCTCAACTTGATGAATGGGATTCTGATGACAGATTGCTTTTGATGCAGTTTGTTTCAGAGGCTGTTTGGTTGGATATTGATTCGCAGGGGCGTGTTCTTGTTCAGAAAAAATATTTGGAGAGTATTGGTGTGGAAAATAATGAAGTGCTGTTTGTCGGAATGTTAGATAGGTTTGCGGTATGGGGACGAACTCGCTATAAAGAGGCGAAACTTTCAAAAAATGATTTTGCTGAGAAACTGAAAAACAAAATGAAACAACAGAAAAGAGATGAGTAATTTAGAGTATCATATTCCTGCTTTATTGACTGAAACTATTGAAGGGTTGGATATTGTTTCAGATGGAACTTATGTTGATTTGACTTTTGGTGGTGGAGGACATTCAAAAGCAATACTTGAGCGATTGGGGGAGAATGGACGTTTGTTAGGGTTTGATCAAGATGAAGATGTTTTACAGAATTTGTTGGATGATAATCGTTTTGTTTTTGTAAAAAGTAATTTTCGGTATTTGAGTAATTTTCTAAAATATTACAAAATAGAGCAGGTGGATGGGATTTTGGCAGATTTAGGTGTTTCTTTTCATCATTTTGATAGTCGTGATAGGGGTTTCTCTTTTCGGTTTGAAGGTGATTTGGATATGAGAATGAATAAAAAAGCAACTTTATCAGCAAAAGATATTTTGAATAGTTATCCAGAGGAAGATTTGGCAAATATATTTTATCTTTATGGAGAATTAAAGAATTCAAGAAAGTTGGCATCTGCCATTGTGAAAGAAAGAAAAATAGAAAATATAGAGCAAGTAGAACATTTGGTGAAGATTGTGACACCTTTTATGAAAAAAGAGAGAGAGAAAAAAGAGTTGTCTATGTTGTTTCAGGCGTTGAGAATAGAGGTTAATCAAGAGTTGGAGGCATTGAAAGAGATGTTGTTGCAAACGGTTTCGGTATTAAAATCGGGGGGGAGATTGGCTGTTTTAACTTATCATTCTTTGGAAGATAGATTGGTTAAGAATTTTTTTAAGAGTGGAAATTTTGAAGGAAAAGTGGAACAAGATTTTTATGGTAATATCATCTCTCCGTTTCAAATCATCAATAAAAAAGTGATTACGGCAACAGAAGAGGAGGTACAAAGAAATCCACGTGCGAGAAGTGCAAAATTAAGAATTGTGGCTAAAAAATAGGGTAGAGATGAATGTTTTTAATAAAATAAGAAATAATAAAGAGTTGTCAGAATTGACGTTTAAGGACTTTTTGAATGGGAATGTCTTGTCAAATTCATTTGTGAAAAGACAATACCCTCTTTTGCTTTTGATAGCATTTCTGACTTTTTTTTATGTTGGTAATCGGATTACATGTGAAAGAAAGATTAGTCGAATAGAGAAATTGAAAAAACAACATCAATCGATAAGATATGAAGCACTTGGTGTCTCGGCTGAATTAACAGAATTAACTCGCAGAACGAGTATTCTTAATAGTATTAATACAACAGGATTGGAATTGACGGAATCTTCTACAACTCCAATTAGAATAGAATAAATCTGTTTATGTTTTTTATAAATAGAAGAAAATGCAGATAACAAATAAAAAAATTATTATACGGTTTGCGACAGTTTGGTTTCTTTTGCTGTTGGTTATGGCTTTTATTATTACTAATGTATTAAAAATCCAAACTACCGAAAGAAATAATTGGCTAAAATTGACAAAATCTTATAGCAAAAAGGATATTTTAGTTCGTGCTAACCGAGGTAATATCTATTCTGATAATTATGAACTTATGGCGACATCAGTTCCTCTGTATTATATTTATATGGATACCCAAACAGAATCTCTTTTACAAAAAGGAGGTAAATTGTTTTATGAAAATATAGACTCGTTATCTTATTGTTTGTCACATTATTTCAAAGATAAATCGAAAGCCACTTATAAAAAAGAACTGCTAAATGCTTTTAGAAAGCGAAATAGAGGTTACAAACTTTATAAAAATAAAATTACTTTCTCTCAATTGAAAGATATTAAACAATTTCCGTTGTTTCGTTTGGGGCGTTTTAAAAGTGGATTGTTTACCAAAGAGATGTTTATGAGGGTAAAGCCTTATACAACATTAGCATCTCGTACTATTGGTGATATCTACAAAGATAAAGATATGGGAGGAAAAAATGGGCTTGAATTGGGTTTTGAATCTATGTTAAGAGGTACGCCAGGAGTTGCTTCTCGTCAGAAAATAGCCAATCGTTGGCAGTCAGTGGTGGAGGTAGAACCTATTGATGGAATGGATATTGTTTCTACTATCAATGTTGAGATACAAGATATTGCAGAAAAAGCACTTTTAGATAAACTCTCTGAAATTAATGCTACGGCAGGATATGCAGTGGTTATGGAAGTGAAAACAGCAGAGATAAAAGCAATTGTTAATATGTCTAAAAGAAGAGATGGCAGGTATGCTGAACGTCGTAATGGAGTTGTTGCTGATGAATCAGAACCAGGTTCTACTTTTAAGGTCGCTTCACTAATGGCTCTTCTTGATGAGGGTAAGGCAACTTTGAATGATACGATAGATACTGGTAATGGTATTTATAACTATGGAAAAAGATCGATGGAGGATCATAATTATAATCGTGGTGGATATGGTCGTTTAGCATTGGAAAATGCATTGAACGCTTCTTCTAATATCGGGATTTCTCGGGCTGTTGTTAAGGCTTATGGAAATAATCCTGCTGAATTTGTAGATAAATTATATAAGATTGGGTTAAATGAACCATTTCAACTCTATATTCCTGGTACTGGAAAACCTAATATTCCACATCCAAAGGATACGGCAATATATTGGTCTTCTATTCATTTACCTTGGATGTCTATTGGTTATAATGTAGATATTCCTCCAATATATACATTGGCTTTCTTTAATGCCATTGCCAATGATGGGAAGTTTTTAGAACCGCTTTTAGTGAAAAGAATTCAACAGAATGGAAAGGTAATAAAGAGATTTAAAGCCAGAGTAATACGTAAGAAAATATGTAAACCTACAACCTTAGAAGATGTAAAAAAAGCGATGTTAGGAGTTGTTGAACATCCCAAATATGCTACTGCAACAAAAGTACGCTCTGATTTGGTAAGGATTGCAGGAAAAACAGCAACGGCACAAATATCAAGAGGAAAAAAAGGATATTCTGGTCATCAAGTGGCTTTTTGTGGCTTTTTCCCTTTTGAAAATCCTCAATATTCTTGTATTGTTGTTATTAGAGAACCTAAAAAAGGTAACCCTTCTGGTGGTAAAATGGCAGGACCTGTATTTAAAAATATAGCAGAAAGAATTGTGGCTATAAATATACCTACGACTATACAAAAAGCGTCAGATAGTATTTTGATTGCCCAAAAACCAATATTGAAATCAGGAAATTCAGATGCTTTGTATTATGTGTTAGATGATTTGAATGAACCTTTTAAAGATAGTATCGCTAAAAATAGACAGAGTTGGATAAGGGTTAGAAGAAGAAATAATTTATATAGTGTGCGTCCTATTGATATAAAACGAAATTTAATTCCTAATTTTTTAGGAATGGGAGCAAAAGATGCAATATATCTTTGTGAAACTTTGGGATTAAGAGTGAATGTACGAGGAGTAGGTAGGGTTTATTCACAAAGTATAAAAGCAGGGAAAAAAATAGTAAAAGGGAAAAAAATAGAATTAGTATTAAAGTCGAAAAGATGAAAATAGAAGAATTAATACATGGAATTAAGACTGAAAAAGTTATTGGTAATGTAAATATAGATGTTGCTGGAATTCATTTTGATTCGAGAAAAATCAAAAAGAATTATCTCTTTGTGGCTGTGAGAGGAACGGAGATGGATGGACATCATTTTATCCAATCTGCTATTGATAATGGTGCAAGTTCAGTTGTCTGTGAAGAACTTCCTCAGGATTTATCAGATGATATTTGTTATATCCAAGTGAAAGATAGTGCTGAAACTTTGGGATATTTAATCAATCATTGGTTTGATTTTCCTTCTAAGAAATTGAAATTAGTAGGTGTTACAGGTACAAATGGAAAAACAACTATTGCTACATTGCTTTATCGTCTTTTTAAGAAAATGGGTTATGAAGCGGGATTGATTTCTACGGTTTGTAATTACGTTGGTAATGAAAAATTGGAAACAACACATACTACTCCTGATGCTATTACTCTGAATGAATTATTAAATCAAATGGTTGAAAAGAATTGTGAATATGTATTTATGGAAGTCAGTTCACATTCTGTAGAACAGAAGCGTATTGCAGGATTGGAGTTTAAGGGTGGAATCTTTACCAATCTTACTCGTGACCATATTGATTATCATCAAACTTTTGAAAACTATTTGAAGGCGAAAAAACGATTTTTTGATGGATTGGGAAAAAAGGCTTTTGCTTTGACTAATATTGATGATAAAAATGGTATGGTAATGTTACAAAATTGTTCGGCACTGAAAAGAACTTATTCTATTCGTTCAATGGCAGATTTCAAAACAAAAATTATAGCAGATAGTTTTGAAGGAATGGAATTGTTGATGAATGAGAAAGAATTACATACTCCTTTTATTGGGAGATTTAATGCGTCTAATTTATCTGCTGTTTTTGGTGCAGCAGTATTGTTGGGACAAGAACCTGATGAAGTGCTTAGAGTGATTAGTATGCTTTACCCTGTTGATGGTCGGTTTGAAACTTTGCGTTCACCTAATGGCTATACAGCGATTGTTGATTACGCTCATACGCCCGATGCTTTGACAAATGTAATTTCTACTATTAATGAAATATTACAAAGAAAAGGTAGATTAATAACAGTTGTTGGTTGTGGAGGTAATCGTGATAAAGGTAAACGTCCGATGATGGCAAGAGAGGCTATTAATGGTAGTTGGAAAGCGATTTTAACTTCTGATAATCCACGTTATGAAGAGCCTATGGAAATTATAAATGATATGTTAGTCGGTTTGACACCAGAGCAAAAATCAGCAAGTTTAACTATTGTAGATAGACGTGAAGCAATAAAAACTGCTTGTTCTCTTGCACAAGCAGGAGATGTGGTATTGGTCGCAGGAAAAGGTCATGAAGATTATCAAATCGTAAAAGGGGTAAAATCTCATTTTGACGATAGAGAAGAGGTTAAAAAATGTTTTTGAAATAAAAAGAAATAATAAAAATAAAATAGAATTATGCTATATCATTTAATCCAATATTTAGGACAGTTTTACGATATCTCAGGAGAAAGTATGTTTTTATCTATCTCATTTCGAGCAGGTGTCGGATTTATTTTTGCTATTTTAATAGCCTCTTTTTGGGGTCGTAAAGTTATTAATCTTTTGCAAAGAAAACAGATAGGTGAAGTAGTACGTGATTTAGGGTTGGAAGAACAGTTGAAGAAAAAAGGTACACCTACTATGGGAGGTATTATTATTATTATAGCCATCTTAATTCCTGTTTTTTTGTTTGCTAATTTGTTGAATATATATATTCTCTTATTGATATTGACTACTGTTGCTATGGGATTGATTGGGTTTCTTGATGATTTTTTGAAATTAAAATACAAAAATAAAGAGGGACTTTCAGGGAAGTTCAAAATTATCGGTCAAGTATCTGTGGGTTTGATTGTTGGTTTTACTCTTTGGTTTCATTCTGGGGCAGTAATTCGAGAAAATGTAGAGCGTCTTAATGCTACCGATAAAGTGACAAATGTTACATATCAGCAAGAAAATGTAAAATCCACCAAAACAACTATTCCTTTTGTTAAAAATAATAATTTTGATTATGCTACACTTTTTGAGTGGGCAGGCGACAAAGCACAACAATATGGTTGGATTTTCTTTGTCATTGTTGCTATATTTATTGTAACAGCAGTTTCTAATAGTGCCAATCTTACAGACGGAATAGATGGATTAGCAACAGGATTAAGTGCGATAATTGGAGTAACGTTGGGTATTTTGGCATATCTTTCGGGTAATGTAAATTATGCAGGATATTTGAATATAATGTATATCCCTAATTCGGGTGAATTACTTGTTTTTGCAGGGGCTTTTATTGGAGCAACTATTGGCTTTTTATGGTATAATGCTTATCCTGCAGAAGTTTTCATGGGAGATACAGGTAGTTTGACATTAGGAGGAATTATTGCTACTTTTTCTATTATCATCCATAAAGAATTGATGATACCTATTTTTTGCGGTGTCTTTTTTGTGGAAAGTTTATCTGTTATTTTACAAACAAGTTACTTTAAATTTACCAAGAAAAAATATGGAGTAGGCAAACGTATCTTTTTGATGTCTCCTCTTCATCATCATTTTCAAAAAGGTGGAAGTTCAGGAGTTAAAGCCTTAATAAATAAACCTTTTAATGCTATTAATGAATCTAAAATTACGGTTCGTTTTTGGTTAATAGGGATAATTTTAGCAGTTATTACGATAATAACATTAAAAATACGTTAGCAATGAAAAGATTGGTTGTATTAGGAGCAGGAGAAAGTGGTGTTGGAACGGCAATTCTAGCACAAAAGAAAGGGTATGATGTCTTTGTTTCAGACTTTGGAGTAATACAAAAAAAATATTGTAATACTCTTATTGAGAAAGGGATTGAATATGAGGAAAATGGACATACTAAAAGTAAAATTTTGAATGCTGATTTGGTCGTAAAAAGTCCCGGTATTTCTGATAATGTTGCTATTGTTCAAGAAATATTGAAAAGAAATATTGAAATTATTTCAGAAATAGAATTTGCTGGGCAATTTACAGATGCAAAAATGATTTGTATTACAGGAAGTAATGGAAAAACAACAACTGCATCGTTGATTTATCATATTTTTAAGAAAGAAGGATTAAATGTTGGGTTGGCAGGAAATATTGGAAATAGTTTTGCCAGACAAGTTGCTGAATGTGATTTTGATTATTATGTTTTGGAATTGAGTAGTTTTCAGTTGGACGGAATGAAAAAATTCAAGGCCGATATTGCTATCTTACTGAATATTACACCTGACCACCTAGATAGATATAATAATGATTTTCAGAAATATATAGATTCTAAATTTAGAATTATACAAAATCAAACAGAGAAAGATGCTTTTATCTTTTGGAATGAAGATGAAAGAATAAAAAGAGAATTACAAAGAAAGAAAATAAAGTCATCTCTTTATCCTTTTGCAATAAATGGTAGTGATAAAATAAAAGCATTTATAGAAAATGAACAGTTAATTATAAATATTTTGAAAAAAGAGATAATTATGCCTGTAAAAGAAATTTCAATTAAAGGAACTCACAACATGCTTAACTCAATGGCAACAGGGTTAGCGGCTTCACTCTCTAACATTAAAAAAGAGAATATACGCAAATCGTTACAAGATTTTAGAGGTGTGGAACATCGTTTGGAATATGTTGCTACAGTGAGAGATGTTGTATATGTCAATGATTCTAAAGCCACAAATATTAATTCTTGTTGGTACGCTTTACAAACTATTAATACATCTACTGTTCTTATTTTGGGTGGTGAAGATAAAGGTAATGATTATTCTGAAATAGAGGAATTAGTGAAAGAGAAAGTTTCTACTTTAATTTTTTTGGGGAAAGATAATTCCAAACTTCATCATTTCTTTGACGGAAAAGTAGAGAAAATATTTGATGCAACTTCTATGAAAGAGTGTGTAGATATTGCTTATAAAGTGGCGAAAGGGAATGAAACTGTTTTATTGTCACCTGCTTGTGCAAGTTTTGATTTGTTTAAAAACTACGAGGATAGGGGAAAACAGTTTTGCCAATGTGTTAGAAACTTATAAATATAAATTTAAGATGAACAAAGTAGGAAGAATTTTTACAAGAATATTTAGAGGAGATACCATTATTTGGATTGTGTTTTTTATGCTCTCTATTTTTTCTGTTATTGAACTTTATAGTGCTTCAAGTACCTTAGCGTATAAAGCATCAAAACATACAATGCCTATATTGCGTCATACTACTTTTCTTTTTTCTGGTATGATTTTGGTCTTTTTTGTTCATTTATTTCCTACAAAATATTTTAAGTTGTTAGCGTATTTGGGACTTATAATTTCAGTCGTATTACTGGCTTTTGTCCTATTAAAAGGAAGTGAAACTAATGATGCAAAACGTTGGATAAGGATTTTTGGTATTGGATTTCAACCGTCAGATGTAGCGAAAGTTTCGTTGGTTATTTTTGTTGCAGATTATATTGCTAAAATCAAAGAGAATCCCCTTTTAGAAAAGAAATACTTTTATCAAATGATAGGTATTATAGTTATTATAGTAGGACTTATATTTTTTGAGAACTTTTCAACGTCTGCTATTCTCGGAACAACTGTTTTTGCAATGATGTGGATTGGGCAAATTCATTGGAAAAAACTGTTATCTATTTTAGGTGTCATTGCTTTTATACTTCTGATTTTATTTGTAATGGTAAAAACAATTCCCAAAGAATCTATGCCAAAAGCATTAGATAGAGCCTATACTTGGGTAGCACGAGTAGAAAAAAAGGCTAATGAAACAGAAGAATCTCGTTACAAAATAAATGATGACAACCGACAAGTACAGCATGGAAGAATTGCAGTAGCACGTGGAGGATTTTTAGGTGTTTTCCCTGGTAATAGTGTAGAAAGAGATTATTTATCACATGCTTATGATGATTTTATTTTTGCTATTATTATTGAAGAAATGGGACTTTTAGGAGGAGTGTTTATTATGTTTTTGTATTTAGTTTTACTTTTTAGAACAGGAAGAATAGCAAGAGTGAGTAGTTCTATTTTTTCAGCAATATTAGTAACAGGACTTGGAATACTGATTGTCTTACAAGCAGTTGTTAATATGTTAGTTGGTTCAGGTTTTGGCTTGGTAACAGGACAACCTTTACCGCTTATTAGTAGAGGAGGAACGTCTATTTTGGCTACTTGTTTTATTTTTGGAATTATTCTTGGAGTGGCAAGAGAAACAAACAAAATCAACAAGCAAAAAGTATCTAATGGAATGGAAGTAGGGATTGATAATTTAGATAAAGAAACGGTTAGTCTTCAAGATATTTAATTAAAAAAAAGAAATTATATGAAATATATTATTAGTGGTGGAGGAACGGGAGGACATATATTTCCTGCTATTAGTATTGCCAATGCTATTTCAGAGAAAGACAAAGAAGCGAAAATACTTTTTGTTGGGGCAGAAGATAGAATGGAAATGCAACGTGTACCAAAGGCAGGTTATCCTATCAAAGGGCTTCCTATCAAAGGATTTGATAGAAAAAAAATATTAAAAAATATTGGAGTTGTTATTAGTTTGATAAAGAGTCTTAAATTGGCAAACCGAATTATCAAAGAATTTCAACCTGATGTAGCAATTGGAGTTGGTGGCTATCCTAGTGCTGCAACTCTAAAAGTAGCAACAAGAAAAAAAATACCTACTTTGTTACAAGAACAAAATTCGTATGCAGGAGTTACCAATAAATTATTGGCAAAAGATGCTACCAAAATATGTGTTGCTTATGAAAAAATGGAACGTTTTTTTCCAAAAGAAAAAATTATTTTAACAGGAAATCCTGTAAGAAAAGATTTATTGGAATTGTCGCCTAAAAATGCAGATGCTTATCAATATTTTGGATTAAATAAAAATAAAAAAACACTTCTTGTTGTTGGTGGAAGTTTAGGAGCAAGAACTATTAATAAAAGTATTGAGGTAGGAATAAATAAACTGTTAGATAATGATATACAGGTGATTTGGCAAACAGGAAAACATTATTTTCAACAAGCAAAGATGCTTTCGGATAGAATAAAAGATAATCGTTTGTATGTTACAGAATTTATTTCTAGAATGGATTATGCTTATTCTGTTGCAGATTTAGTTGTTTCTCGTGCTGGAGCAGGTGCTATTTCAGAACTCTGTTTACTTAAAAAATCTGTTATTTTGGTTCCTTCTCCTAATGTTGCAGAAGATCATCAGACTAAAAATGCGATGGCATTAGTTGAAAAACAAGCAGCAGTTATGATACAAGATAGCGAATCGGTAGAACATCTTGTTGATAAAGTTGTTTTTATGATGAGTGACAATGAGTTATTAGAAAAAATATCTTCTAATATAGAAAAATTAGCACAATATAATTCTGATGAAAGAATTGTTGAAGAAATATTTAAGATAATTAATAAGAAAGGTTGAAAGATGAGATTAAATTTCTCGCAATATTATTTTTTAGGAATTGGTGGTATTGGAATGAGTGCCTTGGCACGTTATTTTAATTCAAGGGGCTATAAAGTAGCGGGTTATGACCGTACGGAGACGAAACTTACACGGAATTTGAATAATGAAGGTATTGCTGTCATTTATGAGGATTGTGAAAAAACAATACCAACAGAATTCTTCTCTCCAAAACATACGTTGGTGGTAATTACTCCTGCTATACCCATAACTCATAATCAGTTGGTGTTTTTTAAGAGCAAAGGTTATACTATTGTAAAAAGGTCAGAGTTACTTGGGATGATTACTGAAGAAAAAAATGCAATTTGTGTTTCTGGAACTCATGGAAAAACAACTACATCAACAATGATTGCTCATTTGCTTCATCAGTCAAGTGTTGAATGTAGTGCTTTTTTAGGTGGTATTTCTCAAAATTATGGGACTAATTATTTAACTTCTAATTCAAGTAGTTATGTCGTAATAGAGGCTGATGAATATGACCGTTCGTTTCATCATCTTAAACCCTATATGGCAGTCATTACTTCTATTGAACCTGATCATTTGGATATTTATGGAGATTATCAATCTGTTTTGGATAGTTTCGCTTATTTTTCGTCATTAATACGTTCTGATGGTATTTTATTAATCAATTCCAAAGTAAAACTTAATCCAAGGGTTGTAAAAGGGGTGAAAAAATACACTTACGGAATAGACGAGAATTCAGATTTTTATGCTAAAAATATTCGGACTTTCTCCAATAAAATTATATTTGATTTTGTTTCTCCTACGGAAACAATACATGATATAAAGTTAAATATTCCCATTAAGATAAATGTGGAGAATAGTGTAGCAGCGATTGCCATGGCATGGTTAAATGGAGTTGAAAAAGATGAAATAAGAACAGGAATGTCAACTTTTTCGGGGATTTATAGACGCTTTAATTTCTTGTTGCAAAATGATAATATCACTTTTATTGATGATTATGCACATCATCCCGCAGAATTAGATGCTGGAATTTCTTCTTTAAAAGAACTTTATCCAAATAGAAAAATAACAGGAATATTTCAACCACATCTTTATAGTAGAACATTAGATTTTGCTAATGAATTTGCGAAGTCTTTATCTGAACTTGATGAGTTGATTTTACTTGATATCTATCCTGCTCGTGAACAGCCTATTGAGGGAGTAACATCGGAAATGATTTTGAATAAAGTAAAAATAGAAGAAAAGGTCGTTACTACAAAAGAAAAATTATTGGATGTTTTGGATAAAAGAGACTTTGAAGTTGTAGTTACATTTGGAGCAGGAGATATTGAAATGATTGTTCCAAAGATAAAGGAGTATCTTAAAAAGAGATATGATGAAAAATAAGAAAATAAAATATAGAATATTACAAATAGTACTGATTGCTATAACTATTATTTTGGGTACTATTTATTTTATTTTGGTTAAAAATAGAAGTGATATTTTTAATCAACAAAAAGTATGTTCTAATATCGTTGTAAATGTAAAAAATGAAAATAATCAAAAACTTATTACTGATACAAAAATTATTAGTATATTAAACAATAAAAAAATAAATCCAATAAGAAAGTCAGTTTCTGCTATAAAAACAAAACTGATAGAAGATGTTTTACAAAAACACCCTGTGGTAAAAGCGGTTGAGTGTTACAAATCTCCCAATGGAAATTTGCTTATAAATGTAGAACAGCGTAATATCCTTTTTAGAGTTATTGGATTAGAGAATTACTATGTTGATAATGAATGTAATATAGTTCCTGTTTCAGAAGAATATACTGCGTTCGTTCCAGTGATAACAGGTTCTGTTTCTAGAAAAATGATACAAAATGAAGTTTTTCATTTTATTAAGTTTTTGAGAAAAAATAAGTTTTGGGATAATCAAATAGTACAAATTGATGTAAATGCTAAAAAAGAAATTGAACTTGTGCCTCGTGTAGGTAACCATATTATAAAATTAGGCAAGTTGAATCGTTATAAGAGTAAGTTGAATAAGTTAGAGAAATTTTATAAGAAAGGTTTAATGCAGGTAGGTTGGAAAAAATATAGTATCATTGATGTACGATTTAAGAATCAAGTTGTTTGTAGATAATTGATATCTTGGTTAAAGAATATATAAAAGAGAGAAAATGGAAAATAGAAAACTTGTTTATGTTGATATAGGAGGTTCACATATCACGCTAGTTGCAGGAGAGATAAGGGAAGATAACTCCTTGTTTATTCAAGGCAAACAAGAGGACAAAAGTGATGAAGTGAAATCTGGTCTCATAAAAAGAACCAATGGAGTGGCTCATAAAATAAGTACTCTTACTAGGTTTTTGGAAAATGCTTATAATTTAGATCCAGTAACAAGAGTTAGTACCAGTGTGAATGCTAGGTCGATGAAGATTTTTCCATATAGTGTGAAATTAGATATTCCCAGCAGAGAAATAACAGAAGAGGATTTAATAGAAACAGAAAATAGATGTCGGAAGTATTTTAGTGATGATAAAATATTTATTTTTGAATGTTTGATTTCTCAATATATTGTAGATGATGTAGTTGTTGAAAATCCTGTGGGGCTAAAAGCAAAACAGTTAGAAGTAGATTATAATGTTGTTGTGGGACATAGTTTAATAAATGATAATTATACCAAATGTTTTGAGAGAACAGGTTTAACTGTTGATTATGTTCATCTTGGGTTGGAGGCAGTTGCTACTGCGGTTTTAGAAGATGATGATGTTGAAAAAGGTTGTGCTTTGATAATGTTTGGGGCAAATTCAACGACATTGGGAATATATGACAATGGAGTATTAAAAGAGATGCTTGTAGTACCATACGGTGGAGATGATATAACTAAAGATATTTGTTATGAAGTTAGTATTAGTTATGAAAATGCTGAAAAAGTAAAGAAGAAATTAGGAAGAGCAATTAGAAATGTTGAAGAGACACCTATGATAATTACTATTCCTCATGTTGATAAAGAAAATGAGGAGGTAGAGTTAACAACAACTTTTTTATCAAAGATTGTTGAAGAGGGAGTAGAAAATATATTGAAACCTATAATAGATAAAATTAATGCTACTGATTCTTTATCTCTTGGAAAAGGTATTGTTATAACAGGTGGTGCTGGAAAACTAAAAGGATTACAAGACTATTTAGAAGAACAAACAGGCTTGGAAGTAACTTTCGGAGATCATTCGGATATATTATCAGAAGATACTGACCCTGTTTTTTATGATACACGTTATTCGGAAGCAGTGGGGGCTATGTTACTTACGAATGATTTATTAGAAGACTATGAGGATAATGTAGATGAAAAGAATATTTCAGTTGCAATAGAATCAAAAGTAGAGAAGAAAAGTATGTTTGGAAGAGCATTTAAAAAAATGTCAAATAAAATAACAGATAGAATACCTGAACTTTTTGATTAGAAAATAAAAAAATAAAATTATGGATAATATATTAAAAGATTTGCCTTTGAATGAATTACCTGTATCTAATTCATCAATAATAAAAGTAATTGGTGTTGGTGGTGGCGGTGGAAATGCTGTTAATTATATGTACAAAAAAGGGATAAAAGATGTTACTTTTGTTGTCTGTAATACCGATTACCAAGATTTGGTACGTTCATCAGTTCCTATTAAACTACAACTGGGAAAAGAGATAACTCGTGGATTGGGTGCAGGAGGGAAACCAGAAATTGGTCGTAAGGCTGCCGAAGAATCAAGAGAAGATATAAAGAAAATGCTTTTGGATAATACTGAAATGGTATTTATCACTGCTGGAATGGGAGGTGGAACAGGAACAGGTGCTTCTCCAATTGTTGCAGAAGTTGCACGAGAATTAGGTATTCTTACTGTCGGAATAGTAACAATTCCTTTTGCTTTTGAAGGTCAAAAGAAGATAGAAAAAGCATTAGAAGGAGTGGCTTCTTTAAGTCGTTATGTAGATGCTATTCTTGTGATAAATAATGAAAAATTAAAAGATATTTATCCTGATTTTGAATTACCAAATGCTTTTTCAAAAGCAGATGATGTTTTAGCAGATGCTGCAAAAGCGGTTGCTGAAATCATTACCGTTCCCGGTTATATCAATACCGACTTTGCCGATGTTAA
>PDWI01003934.1_pt1 | contig 20439 bp, 16 predicted proteins | sample 1430891 | NCBI WGS metagenome assembly PDWI01 (sample SAMN01162508, study PRJNA174530) | Oral metagenome, whole genome shotgun sequencing project. | biome: Marine environment; feature: Marine mammal; material: Swab sample of the gingival sulcus; isolation source: swab sample of gingival sulcus... | reverse complement strand
CGGTTAAATCTAAACCAGTAGTCAAATCTGAGCCTGTTATCAAACCCGAGCCTGCGGTTGAATCTAAACCAGTAGCCAAATCTGAACCTGTTATCAAACCTGAACCCGCGGTTAAATCTAAACCAGTAGTCAAATCTGAGCCTGTTATCAAATCTGAACCCGCGGTTAAATCTAAGTCAGTCGTTAAATCTGGGTCTGCTAGTGTCACTGCACCTTCTCCACAAGAATCGCGGGAATCTCGCCAACATCACGAAGTTGATGTTGCTTTGGAGCAGGTTGGCATGTTAATAGCGGATGGTGAATACGAAACTGCTGAGGTTATTCTTCCTATTGTTCTGGAGGCTGGCGATGAAAGGCAACTTCGACAGGCTGAGGTCTATCAGCAACGAATTGCAGCGGCGTTAACTTTACGGAATTCTTCTGTTGCGGATGTTTCTGAACCTGCAGAAGTCGCCGAAGTGTCGCCTGTTGATGCGGTTTCTGAGCCTCCTGAGGCAATTTCCATTAAAAAACAAATTGATGAGTTGGCTGCAAGCGTGGCTAATGGGCGGTTTGACAGTGTTAAAGAGACAGGTGAACGCCTCGTAGAGCGCCTCGGGAAAAATGCACATCAGGCTATTCGAACAGATGTGGCTGATGGTGTTGGCGAGGCTGTAGCAAGCGTACATACGGTGGACACAGTAGAGGTTGGTCGAGATATTACTGGTCTAGGTGCTAGTAGTCTGGACGGTGGTGGCGCGGAAACTTTGTCGGCTAGAACCGCCCAATTCATTGAATCGGCGATGGAGCGGGTGGTTAGCGAAGAAGATATTCATAAAGAAGAAGATATTCATAAAGCAGAATACTTTGCAGATGATGAGGTGACCGAGGAATTATTGCCGCCAACACAGGCGTTGCAATCTTTCTCTTTTACCGCGGAAGATTTGTTACTGCAAACGATTGATAGCGGTGTCACTACCGAAGATAATCGTCGCCAAGGTTTTTATGTTGGCGATGTTCGCCTGATGATTGATTTTGCGGATGGGGCGGAATTGACGGATATGCCTAAATATTTTCGTGTGCCCAATGCGCCGTCTTGGTTGGTTGGCGTGACGAATATGCACGGAGTCGTTATTCCTATTTTTGATGTGGCACAGTTTTTAAATTTCGCCGAAAACCCTAAAAAGAAAAAGGCCATGATGTTGGTTATTCAGCACGATGAAAGAGCCGTCGGTATCATTATTCAGGGTTTGCCGCGGCGTCTGGCATGGAATGAAAGCCATCGCGTCGATACCAATACGTCACCAGTTGCCTTGCGAGAGCATATTCACGCTGCCTGTTTGATTAACGATGATCTGTGGTTTGATTTGAATAGCGATTCGTTGTGTCATTTTTTGGAGCAAAGCCTGTAGGAGCGCCTGCTTGTGTGTGATTTAAGAAAAATTGTTTGTTTTTAGTTGATTGAGGGAAAGAAGATGAAGACGAAGATGAAAAAAGTAACGAAATACCTTGTGACTGCTGTCGTTGCGGTGGTGCTTGCTGTGGGGGGCTACTTTGCTTACGATTATGTGACTGGAGATTCAAATGCGCAAGCAGAGAAAGTGCAGACATTTGGTAGCTTGGTTAGTAGTGCGGAAAAAAAGGATCGGAGCAAGACTTTAGTCGTGGGGCTGGATGCTGAATATCCACCGCTGGCCTTTTCCCTAGCGGATGGCAATATCGTTGGCTTTGACGTTGAGTTCTTGAAAGAACTGGCTGGTATTATGGATAAGGAATTGGTTATTAAGCCAATTGACTGGTCGGAAAAGCTAGATAGACTTAACTCAGGGGAGCTAGACTTGGTTGCCTCAGGTTTTACTTATTCCAAAGACCGCACCAATAGATACAGTATGTCAAAACCTTATCTTTCTGCTGATGTTGTTGTTATGGTGCCAACCGATAGTTCCATGAGCAGTGTGGATGACTTGGGAGGCAAGGTCGTTGGTCTTCAGCAAGGTGTTGAGTCTCACAAAGAGATATTAGAGAAATTTGTCAACTCAAAAGGACAACGCGTTGCGGGAATAGAAATGAAACACGTGGATTTGGGTATGGCTTTGTCGGATATGTTGCAAGGAGGTGAAGATGCCGTTTTAGCGGATTCGCCATCTGCGCTTTATTACAGTAAAAATTCGCCGGGGAGCTTCCGCATATTGACAGGGTCTTTCGAGCAGGACGATATCGTCCTAGCGGCGAAAAAAGGTAAAACGGAATTGATTGAGGACGTTAATCGGGCAATTGACAAAGTCACTCAGAGTCGAACGTTTAGAGATTTGCACGCCAAATGGATGAGCGATAAGTGATGTTAGCTTGGCAAGATACTATGTTAGTGGAGAAGGAAAAATGAATTTTAACAATATTAAAACTATCAACAAAATGATTGGCGCGGTGGCGATACTCATCTTGTTGCCATTGTTGTTGTGGCTGGGGTATATTTTCTCCCAACAAATTGCTCTAAAAGAGCAGAAGGTTCACGCAACGACGACGCGTGACTTGTCCTTGCGGTTGGTAACGGAGTTGCGGCGCGGGTCGGATGATATGACGACGGCGGCGCGTTTGTACGTGATGACGGGTGAACGTCGCTTTAGACACTATGCTCACCAAATACACGCGATTCGCACGGGGGATGCTCTGCGACCACAAGACTACTCGGATGTCTATTGGGATTTGGTTTTTGCCGATGGCAAAAAGCCGCGTAAAGACACCAAACACTACCTTCCCTTATCTAACTTGGCAGAAACTGCTAACTTCGATAGCGATGAGATGGAACTGCTCAACAAGGCATTACAAATTAGTCAATTTGAAATTGGGGCAATAGAAGCTGAAGCGTTTAACGCCATCGTTGGTAAGTTTGAGGATGGTAGTGGCGGTTTTGGACGCATTAGTATTCCTGACCAAGAATTGGCCACTAGCCTTATGTTCGGTGAAAAGTATGTTGAAGCTAAGGCTCACTTTATGCGTCAAGTCAGTAAGCTCTACAATCTGGTCAAAGAGCGTACTTCTACCCTTATCAATTCATTGGATGAAACAGGTAAGCATTTGGCTGTGCGTTTTGCACAGTTGGTGGCCGCCATTTTTGTGGCGCTGGCTGTGTTGGGTTACTTGATTTGGCGACGGACGATTATTCAGTTGAGAGAGCGTGAAGAGGCGCAGGCGAGAGCAGAGCATGAAAACGAACAACTCAACGACTCGGTAATCAACATTCTACAAGCAGTAAGTGCACTGTCTGAGAAAGATTTGACAGCGCGTGCACCAGTAACAGAAGATATTATCGGTACGGTATCTGACTCTATCAACTTGCTGGCAGATGAAACTGCTGCCGTTTTGACGGGGGTTACCGAAGTTGCGGGACGCGTTTCTCGCGTTTCGGATAACTTGAGTAAACAAGCGGGTCAAGTATCTGAAACGGCAAAACGGGAGCGTCAATCTGTACAAAGAATGATTGAGACACTGTTTGATGCCACCCAGACGATGAACCAAGTTGCCGCTCTTGCCGAACAGTCTAACGAATCGGCAGAAGAAGCGACAACGGTAACTGATGGCGCTTTGAAGACGGTAAACGAAACGGTAAACGGCATGGAAACCATTCGTGAAACCATTTCAGAAACGGAAAAACGTATCAAACGCTTGGGTGAGCGTTCGCAGGAAATTTCTGGTATCGTTAACCTGATCAATACGATTTCGGAACGTACGCACGTACTGGCACTTAACGCCTCTATGCAGGCGGCGGTTGCGGGTGAAGCAGGTCGCGGTTTCGCGGTGGTTGCGGAAGAGGTACAGCAGTTGGCGGAGAGTTCGCGTAATGCGACAGAGCAAATCGCCACGCTGGTTAACAACATTCAGATTGAAACCAACGAGACGATTAACACGGTAAACCGTACTATTGGTCAGGTTGTCGAAGGGTCTGAGCAAGCCCAGCAAGCTGGAGAGCAAATGCGTAAAACACAGCAAATTACTGCGGAGCTGGTAGCGCGGGTACAAAGTATTGCTAATGCTTCTGAGCAGCAAAAGAGTATGTCTGCACAGTTACTTGAAGCGGTACAGGCCATCGGTGACAGTACGGAGCGAACGGCGGCACAAATTGCCGCGCAGAACGCAGGTACTGCGGAGCTACAAAAAGCGGCGAAAACATTGGTGAATTCGGTTAACGTCTTTACGCTACCACAGCGTGCCTAGTCGCGTTTAACCTTGTCAATCAACGCTGAGGAAACCATGCCGAGAGAAACAACGCTTTTACCACTGCGTTGATTGATGCCACAATGTTATTCCACAATGCTATTCTAACGAGGTTTGTCTGTGAAACTAAGTGATTTAATCGGCGCACTAGCGGATGAAATTGAAGTCGTTCGCCCCGAGCTAGAGCAACATTTGACAGAATTGTCAACCTACGAATTGGGCGAAGACAGTTTTTCAGATGCCGCGGATTTTTATGCTGAACAGGTCGAACGCATGGGAGAGGCTGCGGAAATGGTCGGCTTCCCAGGGTTACAGCATGTTTGCGAACACATTACAGCGAATATCGCTCAACTCAAGGAGACACCATTAGCATCCCGCGGTGATTTCATCACTTTTTTACAGAAGTGGCCAGATTTGGTTGTCCACTACCTCAAAAATGTACACGACCCTTCGTGCGCTGCGGGTTTGGTGGATTGTTTGCGCGATGCCCCCGTGCCTTTGGAGGAAGAAGAGGCACTAAAAACGATGCATGCGCTGGGTGCTTTCCCTAGCGATATGGATTCACTGGAGGAGCAGCAGGGTGAAAAACGCCCTGTGCTGGCGTCCCCTGACGATGTCAAGTTGTTGCTTCCCGATGACGTAGATCCCAATTTACTAGAAGGCTTTTACCAAGAAGCGCCAGCGCAAACCGAAGAACTGGTCAATTTGTTGAACGGCATGGTATCAGGCGAGGATAGGTTGTCTGATTTAATCGCTGCTAAACGCATTGTTCATACGCTTAAGGGAACAGGCGCCATCGTTGGGTTGGCGGGAATTGCCAATCTGGGACATCACTTTGAAGATATTTTGGATTATTTTGAGGAAAAAGAAGGAAAAATTAATCCAAAAATTGCCACGGTGTTGTTGGACGGCGGACATTGTTTAGCGCAAATGATTGCCTATTTGACAGGTAATGATGAATATCCCGACAATAGTCTGAGCGTTATGCAAAACATCATCGATATTGCTAATATCGTAGATCGTGGCGGTGATTTAGAGAATATTTATTTGCGTAATCAAGGTAGTGATTCAGTAGTACCTTTGCAACCAGCCGTTGAGAAAAAGCCCCCTTCACCCACAGGCAGCCCAACAGGGGCTGCGTTGCGCGTCAGTATGAAGCGTATTGATGAGCTATTTCGCGTGTCGGCGGAAATTTCTGTACACACCTCAGCTATGGAAGCGCAACTCAAGAATTTAAACGAGTATATCAAGCGCTTGCGCGCTCAGCAATTGCGCGTTAAGCAACGTCTGTTTGAATTGGAAACAGTCGTTGATGTTCGCTCGTTAGCCTTGATGCATAGTAGCAGGGAGCAAGGTGGGGAAAGTTTTGACCCGCTAGAATTGGAACAATACAACGAACTGCACAGTACGACTCACGCTTTGTTGGAAGAATTTAACGATGCCGTGTTAATTGGGGAGCAGTTGGCAGGGGACTTTTCTGGACTCAGTGCGCAGGAAAATGAACAACAACTATTGGCGCGCGATTTGCAACACTTAGTCATTGGTACGCGCATGTCAGAGGTGGGGTCATTAGAGCCTCGCCTGCAAAGAAATATTCGTTCAACTAGCCAAATGACGGGCAAACAAGTGCGGCTGGAATTGACGGGTGGCGACACGCTATTGGATAGTGATGTTTTAAGTCAGTTGGCTGATCCCTTGCTACACTTGTTGCGTAACGCCATTGACCACGGCATTGAGTCTCCAGAAGAGCGCTATGCTAAAGGTAAAGACCCCGTGGGGGTAATAGCTTTAGACTTTACCTCGCAGGGGCAACAAATTTTTATGCGGTGCCGAGATGATGGCAAAGGCTTAGACTATCAGCGAATTTTGGAGAAGGCTATTGCTAACCAGCTGGTGAGCGAGGGCGATGAACTGAGCAAGGAACAAATCGGACAGCTAATTTTTAACTCAGGCTTGTCAACACGCGATAGTGTCAGTCAGGTCTCTGGGCGCGGTGTGGGGATGGATGTCGTGCGAAATTGGCTGAACACCATGAATGGTAGCGTTGAAATTGACTCCGAACCAGGGCAATTTACCTGTTTGACACTCAACTTTGCCTCCTCGCTAACCACCGTACAATCGCTGATTGTGGCAGCTTCGGGTCAGGCATTTGCCTTGCCCTCGGTGCAAATTCAGCAGGCGTTGGCACAGGATGAAGGGGAGTTCTTTGAATCGGGACATACTTTAGAATATCGCCATAATGACCGCGTTTATGGCGCGAAGCATTTGTCTGATATGTTGGGTTTTGAACGTGCTGATGACTTGCACAAGGCTTTCGCCGTTTTGATGCGTATCGAAGGCGATGTGTGGGCAATTGCCGTTGATAAGCTAATTGACTCGCGGGAATTGTTGCTCAAGCCCCCAGGGCTTTACATGCGCCACATTCTCGGTATTGTTGGTACCTCGATTCTAGGGGACGGTAGCATTGCCATCCATTTGGATATGGCACAGTTATTGTTGAATACACAAGGTAAAAATCGCCTTATTAAACACACTGAACTGGCTAGTGATAGTCAGACAGGAATTGCCAATATATTGGTTGTTGATGATTCTTTATCCGTACGCAATACCTTGCAAGAGTTAGTTGGCGATGCGGGCTTTAATGTGAAAACAGCACGCGATGGCATTGAAGCCGTCAATTTGCTAGATACCTTTACACCACAGGTTGTTTTAACTGATTTGGAAATGCCCAATATGAACGGTGTTGAGTTGACCTCACACATTCGCAACCGCTCGGGTATGCAATCAACCCCCGTTATTATGATAACTTCGCGTTCACAAGACAAACACCGCGAGTTAGCTATGCAAGCGGGGGTGAATGTTTACTACACCAAACCGTACAACGATGGGGAACTGCTCAAAACCATCAGCGAATTGTTGGTGTGAGCGCTCAGACGCAATGGTAGGATGGTGACTAGCGATGAATAACCAGCTAAATAAGCAGACAAATGATCAGTTTCAGGATTATGTTTTACTTAGGGCGGATAGTTTGCGCTTGATGGTGTTGCGTTCGCAGGTATTGTCGATTGCTCATATTCAAGATAGACGGCAAGCAGATAATCTATTGATTACCGACCAAGATGATTTGCGTGATCGTATTGATATTCCATCTCAGGGGTTTGTGTCGCTGTCGCAAACATTGGATATCATGCCGCAGATTCCTAAGAATCGCTTTGTGCAAACGACGTGGAAGTTAGTGCCACACATTGTTTGGTGTTGGAGCGAGGTGCGTCTAATGAATCATATTGATTTACAGGAAACGCCAATAGCACTTTGTTTGAAAACTTCACACATGCCCGTATCTGGGATAACGATGTTATCTGATGAACAGCATGCTTTTACTTGTCATACAGACGCGCTATTAGCCTATGTGTTAGCGAAAACAACGGAAGAGGGCAAATCATGACTACTAAGCAGGCTACTTCAACACTGTCGTTGGCTTCTATTGTTTCTTTGCATCACGCAGGGGGCGTATCGGTGGCGCGGGCTTGGTTGTTAAATTATGCGCCATCGCGTTATTTTTCTCTGCCTTTACAGGCCTGTCATGAATTGATTCAGTCGCCTAGGATTATTACTGTCCCCGGCATGGCACGCTATGCGCTTGGCTTGTTGTACTGGCGTGGGCAGTGGTTGCCGTTATTAGATATGCATAGCTTAATTACAGGCAAACCCATTCAAACAACACGGAACATACAGCATTACTTAATTGTTGCCTACCGCGGTGAGCAGGGTAGGGTTGCTTATGCCTCTTTGGTGTTGTCCGAGTTCCCACAAGTAGTGGAAGTCTCTGACGACAGTATCTGTGCCTTGCCCAAAATGCATGGTTTTGATTGGCATCGCATTGCCAGCTCGTGTTTCCGTCACGTTGATAGCCGAGTTCCCATTGTTGATGGTGAAAAGCTTTTCCTACATGCACATCCGTAGTCTCCTTCATCTTTCGTCATTTGATGTCAGCCTGCTAGACTCAGTCGCTACTTATCACAAAAAATATGAAAAAAATCCTTATTGGTGTGACGGGCAGTATTGCTGCTTACAAAGTCGCCGAACTGGTTCGTCAACTCAAAAAATCGGGGCAGCAGGTGCGTGTCGTTATGACGCGCTCCGCCACTGAGATTATTCCACCCATGACTCTGCAAGTGTTATCGCAACAGTCCGTGCGCGTGGATTTGTTCGATCACGAAGCAGAAGCAAAAATAGACCATATCGCTTTAGCGCGGTGGGCGGATTGCGTACTTATTGTACCAGCAACCGCCAACTTTATGGCAAAGATGTGCTGTGGTTTGGCGGATGACTTGCTTTCCACGCTGTGCTTGGCAACGGATGCGCCTATAGTCATAGTGCCAGCGATGAACCGCTTGATGTGGCTGAATCCCGCGACTCAGGCCAATGTGCAAATCTTGCGTCAGCGCGGGGTACAGCTTATTTCGCCTAGCGCGGGCGAGCAAGCCTGTGGCGAGATGGGGGTAGGGCGTATGGCAGAGCCAGAAGAGATAGTTGCATGGCTAGCAGAAGCTGATTTTGCCGCGGATGAGCCTAATATCTCAGAAACCGATAAGCAGACGCAGCCTTTAACGGGTAAACGGCTATTAATTACCGCGGGGCCCACCATTGAACGCATAGATCCCGTGCGTTTTATTAGCAATGATTCTTCGGGGAAAATGGGGTATGCACTGGCGCAGGCCGCCCGCGATTTGGGGGCAGCGGTGACATTGGTTTCTGGTAAAACAGCACTGCCTCGGCCTCGGCAGGTAAGCTATATTGGCGTTGAATCCGCGCAAAATATGTACGATGCTGTCATGGACGAAGTTGGTGAAGCCGACTGGTTTATTGCTACCGCGGCGGTTGCTGATTATCGCGTGGCAACGCCAGCGACGCAGAAAATGAAAAAGCAAGGCGATGACGGTTTAACTCTGACCTTAGTGCAAAACCCCGATATTTTACAAAGCGTTTGTGCCTTGGCTAACAAGCCCTTCTGCATAGGATTTGCCGCGGAGACGGAAAACCTTATCGCCCACGCCAAAGCCAAACGCGCGCGCAAGGGCGCGGATTTAATGGTGGCTAACGATGTTTCAAACAGCGCGCTAGGGTTTAATAGCGATGATAATGCCGCGGTACTGCTTGGCGAAGATTTTGAACGCACCTTCACTGCCAGACCTAAGTCAGTACTAGCGCGGGAATTGTTATTGGCTGCGTGGCAGTTTAGTCAGTTGGATTAGCGTCGCTCCACAGGTGAGCATCTCTATAGTCATGCCAAAAAATTTCCGCTACGGCGTTACACCGTCTTGCCGTACTGATTGTACTGTCTGCGACGATGTGCCTTGTAGCGAAATTTTTTTGGCGCGACTGTATCAATCCATGTTTCACTATGTCCAACGATCACCTTTATTCTCACAACCTACTTAATTTTATTATTGAACACTTATGAAAAAAATAGCCTTAAAAATTCTCGACCCGCGTTTGGGCAAACAATTTCCCTTACCGACCTATGCGACCGCGGGGTCGGCAGGGTTGGATTTGCGCGCCTTGTTGGATAAAGACACAACCATCGCACCCAATGAAACGCTGCTGGTACCAACGGGTATGGCAATTCATCTCAAAGACCCTAACTATGCCGCGGTCATTTTACCGCGCTCAGGCTTGGGGCATAAGCACGGCATTGTCTTAGGCAATTTGGTCGGTTTGATAGATTCTGATTATCAAGGACAGCTGTTTGTCTCTGTTTGGAATCGCAGTGATGAGGCCTTTGCTATCAAGGTAGGCGATCGCATTGCCCAACTGGTCATCGTTCCCGTTGCTCAAGTCGCCTTTGAGGTGGTTGAAGATTTCACCGACAGTGACCGCGGTGAGGGTGGGTTTGGTTCAACAGGAGTCAGGCATGATTAGCCGCCCTGTTACGGAAAAACATGGCGTTAGTCACCGCGTCGTTGTCATTAAGTTCGGCGGTAATGCCCTGACGGCGGAGACGGGCAAAGCCTTTTGCCAATGTGTTGCCCAATTGCCCGCGCTGGGGTTTGCCCCAGTGATTGTTCACGGCGGCGGGCCACAAATTGATGCCATGTTAACGGCAATGGACGTGCCGTCACATTTTGTCAATGGCCTGCGTTATACCGATAGTCAGACACTGCGCCTTGCAGAAATGGTGCTGTCGGGTGAAGTCAATAAAATGTTGGTGCAGTTTCTAGGGCAAGCAGATGTCGATGCAGTTGGCTTAAGTGGCAAAGATGGCAAAACGTTGATTGTTGAAAAAATGACGAAAAATGACCGCGGTCAATCCATAGACTTAGGCTGGGTGGGGAATATTGTCGAGGTGCGTCCTGCGCTACTCAACACTCTGATTGCGGGGGGCTTTGTGCCCGTGATAGCGCCGTTAGCTTACGGTGTGGATGGCAATACTTATAATGTCAACGCCGATTATGTCGCGGCTGCAATTGCCACCGCGCTGTCTGCTGAACACTTGGTGATGATGACCAATATTGAAGGGTTATTAGATGGCCAAGGCGCTGTCATCCACCGCGCTAACCGTTGTGCTATTCAACAACTGATTGCTGATGGTGTGATTGCTGGCGGAATGATTCCTAAAACACAATCCGCGCTAGAGACGCTGTCGTCTGTGGGAGAGGTCAATATTATTGATGGTCGTGACCCCAACAACTTGATTCATTTATTGTCGGGTAATGTGGTAGGAACAACGCTGACAAGCCAGTAACGCGGGTAATGCCCGCGCTACGTGGGGCTTGTTGTTGATAACAAAAATAACAATTTTGGTTTTTAAGATTAACCGATAAATTTCTTCAGCAGCAACGAGCCATTGGTACCACCAAAACCAAAGGAATTGGAGAGTGCGTAGTGAATCTCAAAGTCTTTTGCCGTATGCGGAATTAAATCAATACTTGAAAATTCGGGGTTATCGAGGTTAATCGTGGGGGGAGCGACATTATTTTTCACCGCTAGCGCGGTAAAAATCGCCTCAATCGCACCTGCTGCGCCTAGCGCATGTCCTGTCATGGATTTGGTGGAACTCATTTTTACACCCGCGGTATTGCCCGCTAACAAGCGTTCTACCGCGGCGTATTCAGCACGGTCTCCCAACGGGGTGGAGGTGCCGTGAGCATTAATATAGTCAATAGCATCCGTATTGACTTGTGCGTCAGCAAGGGCATTTTTCATGGCGCGGTATGCGCCGTTGCCGTCTTCAGGTGGCATGGTAATGTGATAGGCATCGCTGCTCATGCCAAAGCCGACTAGCTCGGCATAAATAGCCGCGCCTCTGGCTTGTGCGCTTTCCAAAGATTCTAATACCACAATGCCCGCGGCATCAGAGAGCACAAAACCATCGCGCTCTTTGTCCCACGGACGACTGGCTCCCGCGGGGTTATCATTATTGGTGGACAATGCTCTGGCCGCAGCAAAGCCAGCGATACCAATGGCACAAGACGACATCTCCGCGCCGCCTGCCAACATAATGTCGGCATCGCCGTATTGAATCATGCGTGCCGCTTGACCAATACAGTGCGTACCCGAGGTGCAGGCTGTCACTGTTGACAAACTGGGCCCGCGGATGCCAAATTGCATGGATACATGCCCTGCCGCCATATTGATCAAACTTCTGGGGACATAAAAAGGGGTGACGCGGCGCGCGCCTTTCTCCAAAAAGGTTTTATAGCCATCGGTAATACCTGGCAAACCACCGATGCCCGAGCCAATTATGACACCAGTGCGTTCGCTGTTGTTATCATCCAAGGTTAAACCCGCATCGCGCATTGCTTCGTCAGCTGCCACCAAGGCGTATTGAATAAAGGCATCCATTTTGCGGGCCTCTTTGGCATCAATAACACCTTCTGTAGACAAATTTTTTACTTCGCCACAGAAGCGCACGGGTAATGCGCTGGGGTCGTACGCGGCAATAGGCGCGATGCCGCCTTTTCCCGCTAAGAGTCCTTCCCACGTTTCTGCAACCGTATTCGCCAATGGCGTAACTGCACCTAATCCTGTGATGACAACACGTTTTTTCATATAACACCTAAAAATTGAGTTAATATTTTTTGTTTAGAACAGCTGGTCTGGAAAATGCAGTGATAACCAGCACTATCTAAACGATAAGCCTAAAGCAGTTGGGCGAGTTTTCGTTGTAGAGACAGGCATTGAATGCGTCTCTGAGACGGATGTAATCCGTTGCTACGCCAGTGTTTAGGATAAATAAAGTGTGTGAGACAATTCATTTGCCACAAAAATAAAAGCAGACTAGAAATTTCTAGCCTGCTTGCATTCGGTTGATTTGCCCGTACGCTGTGAGCGCGAGCGAAGCAACTTAACCGAGGTTTGCTTCGATTTGGTCAATCGCAGACTGCACAGAAGTGATTTTTTCTGCTTGTTCGTCTTCGATAGTGATGTCGAACTCAGTTTCCAAGTCCATCACCAACTCAACTAGGTCAAGTGAGTCCGCACCCAAGTCATCGATAAAGTGAGACTCAGCTTTAATTTCGGCTTCATCGACACTTAAACGTTCCGCGATAACTTTTTTGACGCGCTCTTCAATATTGCTCATTTTGTGTATTCCTCAGTTTGTTTAGATAAATTGTGCCTTAATAAAAAAAATTATAGTAAGGGATGCGTATTCTGCCACGATTTTCTCTGCCTGTCACTAGCAATTATTCGATAAATGCGTCGCAAGCGTAAAAAAGCACCCACTAGCGGGAAAACACGCTCAAAAAAATACCAAACAATGTTGATGCTAGATTCATTTTTTCTCCCTATTCCTTGTAGATAAAGATTTTTTTAGCAAGTGGCTAATTCATATACATGCCACCGTTGACGTGTAAGGTCGTGCCTGTGATATAGCCTGCTTCGGCAGATGCTAAGAATTTTACCGCATGGGCAATATCGTCCGTTTCGCCTAGACGGTTGGCGGGAATGGTGCTGGTTAGCGCCTTTTTCTGTGCTTCGGGCAGCTCATCCGTCATGTCGGTGCGAATAAATCCGGGGGCAATGGTGTTAACGGTAACACCGCGGGCAGCCACTTCCCGCGCTAACGACTTGCTAAAGCCGATAATGCCTGCTTTAGCCGCGGCGTAGTTGGCTTGTCCCGCATTACCTGAAACGCCGACCACCGAGGTGATGGTGATGATGCGGCCGAAGCGCTGCTTCATCATTGGGCGCAACACGGCTTTAGATAAGCGATAAACTGAGGTCATATTGGTGTTGATGACATCGTCCCAATCCTTATCTTTCATTCGCATTAGCAAGTTGTCGCGGGTGATACCCGCATTATTGACTAAAACACTAATCGCGCCGAATGTCTTATTGATTTGTGCCAAGCAGGTCTCAATAGAGCTGGCATCTGATACATCGAGTACCATGCCTTTGCCGTTATTATCTAGGGCTTTTAACTTGTCCGTAATCGCATCTGCCCCCGCTTGAGAAGTGGCAGTACCGATGACAGTCGCTCCCGTTTCTGCCATCACTCGCAAAATGGCCGCACCAATACCGCGGCTGGCACCTGTGATGAGAATAATTGATTCCTTCATTGTCTTCCTCTAGTTGAAATTAAGTGTCGTTAACAGTGGTATGTTCCTGTATGTCCCTAGCCCAAATGTTTCATCAGAGCGCAGGCGGTATTATAAAGTAGCCCATTGACATCGGCGACTGTTTTAATCATTTTTTGCGCGGTAATTTAGGCTAGTGAAAGTTTTGCTTATAGCTTTAATATGTTTTATTTGTGGGTTGATATTTTATAAGCTCCGCCTTTAGTTAGAATTGCTAGCTATCGCATTTAATAGTTCCTATTGCTAGGCTTTTTTACTATAATGTGTAAGTTGTCTCTGTGCGTGATGAAAAATATAATAATTTGATTTTTAATAAATTTAAAAAACCTTATCTGTTATTTAAAAATAATATAAATCAGTTAAGTTAAATTTTTTCTAGCGAGAGTTTTTGCGTATGGAGCTAAATCACATAATAATTGGATTAACATTTAGTTAACAGGCTTTTGAAATGAAAAAAATACGGCGTTATGGTTTTGCTAGTTTTGCTTTGGTGTTTGGGCTAGCTACGGGGATAATGGCTCAAGATACAGCTGTCCCCACGGATAGAATTAGTCCTGAGGCTATTGAGCGCATCGCCAAGGAGGCGGCCGAAGATGCAGCGCAGAAGTTGTTGACAAAGCTCAAAAAAGAAGAGCAAAAAATTGCTAAGGAAAAAGCTTCAAAGAAAAAGTCTTCCGCGTCATCAGCCAATCATTTAATGCGTATTGGTTCAGGAGCTATCGGAGGAAACTACTTCGTTCTCGGCGAACTGGTTGGCGGCGTTATTTCTCACCCCAATGGTTCATTGCCTTGTGGTGCGGGTGGTACTTGTGGCGTAAGGAACTTGCAAACCATGAATGTGACTTCCGCGGGGTCAATGGCCAATTTGAATGCGTTGATGTTGGGTACCGTCAACAGTGCTTTTGCACAATCGGATGTTGCTTACTGGGCATATACGGGCACAGGGCTATTTGAAAAAGAAAAAAAAATGAGGAAACTACGCGCTATTGCTAGCTTGTATCCCGAAGCGGTACACATTGTTGTCAATAAACGCTCAGGTATTAACAGTGTGGCCGATTTAAAAGGCAAGCGCGTTTCTATTGGCGCGCGCAATTCGGGCACCTTGTTGCAAGCACGTTTAGTGCTATCTGCCTACAATCTCAGTGAAGATGATTTATTGATCGAACACCTCAACAATCAACAGAGCATTGATAAGCTGACGCATGGTGAGTTGGATGCCATGTTTTTTTCCGTAGGCGTGCCCGCGCCCGCGCTGACGCAGTTGTTTACGGATAACGACCATTTTTCCTTGTTGTCGTTAGAAGCAGGGGCGAGACAGGACATTTTTCGCCAAGGTACTTACTTTTCTCCCTACGTGATTGCTGAAAATACGTATCCTAATGTCGGTAAAGTTGAGACGGTTTCGGTGTTTGCCTTGTGGTTGTGCGCGAAGGATTTGGATGAGCAATTGGTCTATCAAATGACCAAGGCGCTGTGGAGCGACGCCTCGCGCCAATTGTTAAACAGTAGTTACATTGGCAAGCATATTGATGTTGAGCATTCACTACAGGGTATTGGCATTCCGTTGCATAAAGGCGCGAAGAAGTACTATAACGAGATTGGCAAACGCTATTAAAAGCCGACCACTAAGCCAAAGACTAGAAAAGCAAAGCCCTCCTTTTTCAAAAAGGAGGGCTTTGCTTTGGGGGTCACTTAAACTGCTGGACAAACTGCTGGTAAGTGAGATTATTTTTCAACAAATATTGCCCCGCATTGATAAGTTTATCCACTTGTTCTTGCGTTAATTCCAACGAAGTGGGATACAAGCTGGTCTCCTCGGCTAAGGCATCGGGTAATTGCTTGAGGTTGAGTTCAATACTGTAAAACGGCATTGACTGACAGTTACTTTTAGCCTTTTCCCCACATTGATGGCGACGCATTTGCGCTGCCCACTGCGTCATCTTTTGGTTCAATAAATCCAAGGTATCGGCATTGTAGCGTTTGGATTGAATGGTGGTGACCGCGCCAACCGTGTGTTCGAGATTAGGCTCTTCGGCAGCTTGGGCGATTTGCGGTGGAATGTCCGTGGAAGAGTTAACGACAATCACTGCCACCGTGTTGATGTGTTCAAGGTCATAATGTTTAAGTAGCGCGGGAAAGTCATCCCCCTGTAGCGCCACTGTGTACAGCACCGAGCGAATGCCTAAATTATCCGTTACCCCTCCGTCAACGAGATGCAAATACGGATAGCGTTTTTTATCGCGGTATTGATGGACGACAAAGGCTTCGTTGTCTTGACGCGAAAGTTGTTTCCCTGGTCTAGGTGGGTGACTTTGGATGTTTTGTGGCAGGCGACAGCCTGAGAAATTTTTCAAAGTAATGGGGCTAAACACGCCAGGTACGGCGGAGGAAGCCGCTACCGCGCGGCTGACAGGATAGCGCCCCAAATCTGAACAAATCCAGCGCATATTTTCAGGGGTAAAAGCAAACGATGAGCCTGCGGAAATATCGGTGGTATTGATGATAATCAGCGGCTTATCGGCTTTCATCTGAGAAAAAGTCTTATTGTGAAATAGCCGATTGTCGTAGTATTCAGCGGCCAAATCGGTGCGGTTAAATAGGGTGCTACCCAGCTTGCCCCAGTTGCGCGGCAACAGTAGCCAACGGTGAATCATTTCACTTTGTACGGGATGTTTGAGAAATTTGTCTTCGTAGTCGGCAAAAATTTGTTCGCCAAACAAACCGTAATAGGCGGCGGTAAAACTCCCCCCCGATACCGCGGAAATAATATCCACCTCAGCGAGTAAATTCTGCGGCGCAGTTTGTGCCGTAGCGTTTAACGTCGGAAGGGGTGTGTCGTGCAACCCTTTCAAAACCCCATAAGACAGTGCCGCCGCACGCGTGCCGCCCCCTGAAAACGTGAGAATTAGCAAGACATTGCCCTTGCGCGATGATTTAGATAGCACGTCAGCCCCTGTCTTATTTGTTTGCGTCGCTAATGCTTCTTGGATGGGCTGATTCATGGGGGGCGCAACAGTTGAACAAGCGCTTAGGCAGAGCGCCAAACACAAACTACTGAGCCTTTTTACTCTGTTAAACGCTAACATAGTCCCTACGCCCGCGGTAAAGTCACGCCGGTTTGTCCCTGATATTTGCCTGCGCGGTCACTGTAAGAGACTTGACAAGGTTCATCCGATTGGAAAAACAGCATTTGTGCCACGCCTTCGCCCGCGTAAATTTTTGCTGGCAGTGGCGTGGTATTGGAAAATTCTAAGGTGACGTGACCCTGCCATTCGGGCTCTAATGGTGTGACGTTGACGATAATGCCGCAGCGGGCATAAGTGGATTTGCCTAAGCAAATGGTCAACACATCGCGCGGAATTTTAAAGTATTCCACGGTGTGAGCTAGGGCAAAGGAATTTGGGGGGATAATACATACGTCCGATTCAACGTCGACAAAGCTGTCTTTGTCGAAATTTTTGGGGTCGACGATGGAGGAATTGATGTTGGTAAAGACTTTGAAATGCCGCGAGCAACGCACATCGTAGCCATAGCTGGACGTACCGTAGGAAATGCCGCCTGCTTTGCCATCGTTGCCGATGCGTACTTGTCCTGCTTCAAACGGTGAAATCATTTCATGTTCTTGCGCCATGCGCTGAATCCATTTATCGCTTTTTATACTCATGTTGGCTACCTTTAATGAAGTGTATTTTTAGGCGCTGATTCTACCGCAATTTTGCCAAAAGTTTGACTAAAACTCTTGGGTTTTTTCGCCAAAGCAATGGCGATTTTTTTGGCAAGCTGATGATAGCGCTGACTGACGGCGTGCTGCGGTTCGGCAACGACCAAGGGCTTGCCCGCATCAAGGCTGGCGCAAATGGCTTTATTCAGTGGTATTTCCCCCAGAAAGTCAATGTGATAAGTCTCTGCCAGCTGGCGCCCGCCGCGCTGGCCGAAAATGTGACTTTCGTGTCCGCAATGTGAGCAAATGTGTGAGCTCATATTTTCAATCACGCCCAAATTGCTAACTTTTAGGGTTTCAAACAGTTGCAGGGCGCGTACGGCATCGTCTAAGGCAATATCTTGAGGTGTAGTGACGATAACCGCGCCAGTGACGGGAATTTTTTGCGCCATCGTCAGGGCGATATCCCCCGTTCCTGGCGGTAGGTCAATCAGCAAGTAATCCAGCTTGCCATCAAAGTGATAGCCCCACGCGGTATCGTCCATTAATTGCATCAGTGCCCCGACAATTTTGGGTGCGCGCCAAATCATGGCGACGTTTTCATCGACCAAGTAACCGATAGAATTGCTCTCAATGCCGTGGGTAAAATGCGGTTTAAAGCGATTGCCATCCAGTACCTCTGGTGCGTCACGCGTCGCCAGCATGGTTGGCAAGCTCGGGCCGTAAATGTCGGCATCCAATAGCCCCACCCGCGCACCTTGAGCCGCCAGTGCCAATGCCAACTGCGTGGCCGTTGCCGATTTGCCCACGCCACCTTTTCCCGAAGCAATGGCGATAATATTGTTAATATTTTTCTTGGGCGAGAGGTTGGGTTGTACGATTTTGGCCTCAGTTTGTTGGCTGACCTCAACGTGGATGCAGGGGAAACGCGCACTTAGCAAGCGCTCAATTTCCTCGGCCGTTTCGTCGTCATAGAAATGTTGGCTGACAAACAGTTTTTCACCTATTTGTTTGAGGCTGGCAATTTCACCCAGCAGGAGAATGTCGGGGGAAATGGCGAGGTTGTCGAGTTCATTGATATTGATTTTCATGGCATTATGGGACACGATTAGCGGGTTTAGGACAAAAGATTATAGCCTAGTTTGAACTTTTTAGTTATACTTCTGCCTGCTTTTTAGTAATGGTTTGCTAACGCTATCTACCCCTTTTCACGAGACATATTACCATGACCCAAAAAAATTCAGACTGGCTAGAAATTCAACTAGAAACTACCGCGGACTACGATAGCGAGGCATTGGAGGAGGCGCTGTTTGCCTCGGGTGCACTATCGGTGACCTTGACCAGCAAGGCGGACGAAGCCATTCTTATCGAGCCCGCTCCTGGTGAATTACCGTTGTGGGAGCAGGGCATTGTCGTGACAGGCTTATATGACCAAGGCGTTGATATCAATGAGGCCTTGCCGATTTTGCAAGCCTGTTTGGGGACGGATGACTTGCCGTTGCGCGACGCTCACGCCCTTGCCGACCGCGAATGGGCGCTGGAGTGGACAAAGTATTTTCAACCCATGCAGTTTGGCGAAAACCTGTGGATTTGTCCGTCCAATCAAGCTGTTCCCGCGGAAAAAATCAATGAACAAACGCAGATTATCACCCTAGACCCTGGGTTGGCGTTTGGCACGGGAACGCATCCGACTACCGCCATGGCGCTGACGGATATTGCCACGCATAACGTCCGCGGGCAGCGCGTGATTGACTATGGTTGTGGCAGCGGTGTGCTCGGCATTGCCGCGCTAAAAATGGGCGCGCAACAAGTCATCATGACCGATATTGACGAGCAAGCGCTAAGCACGACTCGCCAAAATGCGCAAATCAACGCGGTGGATGCCCGTATGCGTTGTTACCTCCCCGATGACATGCCTGATACGCCTGCCGACTTTGTGATTGCCAACATCTTATTAGCGCCGTTGTTGACACTTAAGGACACGTTTGCCAGTTTGTGCCGCGCGGGAGGGCGCATTTTGCTAACGGGGTTGTTAAAAGCGCAAGTGCCACAGATTATTGCGCGCTACGAAGACGATTTTGCCGATTTTGCTATCACCGAGCAAGGCGACTGGGCGATGGTGATTGCTTACAAGACCTAATCCAAATAGTTCACCAAAGCGCACAAATTCTTACTTGCCTTAGGATAACAATATCTATGCTATAAAATCAGGGTATTCTTACCCACAATATCTTTGCGGCGTGAGGCATATAAAAAATTGGTTTGTAGATAGCCCAATTTGGAACCGCAGTCGTGACTTTTTCCCGTGATAAGGGTTGCCTGAACTTCGGCATCTTGCATCAGCAAGTCAACCGCATCGGTTAATTGTATCTCATCACCGACACCCAATGGCGTGCGTTTTAAGCAACCCCACAACTCAGGAGAGAAAACGTAGCGCCCCATGATAGACAAATTGGAAGGTGAATGATTTATTTCGGGCTTCTCAACTGCTTCGTGAATGTTAACGGATTGTCCCGCCTGTAGCGTTTGACCACCGAGGTCAACAATACCGTATTTATCTACTTCATTGGGGGGCACTTCTTCGACTAAAATCTGGCTGATGCCCGTCGCTTCATATTGCTTCATCATATAAGCCAAGTTGTCCGTTTCAGGGCAATACAAGGTATTGTCAACTAATACATCAGGTAACACCACGGCAAAAGGCTCATCACCTACCACAGGGTGAGCACACAAAATGGCGTGCCCTAAACCTTTGGCATGTCCTTGGCGAACGTGCATAATCGTCACCCCTTTGGGGGTAATGCTTTGCACTTCCGCCAATTGCTGGCGCTTGACGCGCTTTTCCAGCATGGACTCCAACTCGTAGCTGGTGTCAAAGTGGTTTTCAATGGCATTTTTACTAGAATGCGTTACCAAAACAATTTCCGTCAATCCCGCGGCAGCACATTCTTCGACAATGTATTGAATCATCGGCTTGTCGACAATGGGGAGCATTTCCTTGGGAAT
>PDWI01005492.1_pt1 | contig 20441 bp, 16 predicted proteins | sample 1430891 | NCBI WGS metagenome assembly PDWI01 (sample SAMN01162508, study PRJNA174530) | Oral metagenome, whole genome shotgun sequencing project. | biome: Marine environment; feature: Marine mammal; material: Swab sample of the gingival sulcus; isolation source: swab sample of gingival sulcus... | reverse complement strand
CACGTGGATCTGGGTGTGGGGTTCTTTGGGGCTATCCACGCTTCCTGAATCAGCCCGGCCCGCCAGCGAGGCCATGGCCTCCAGCAGCATGATCGCCCGACCCGAACCGGCTACCGCGCCGCCCTGCTTGCCGATGGCCTCGACCAGCGCCTCGAAATGGGCCAACTGCTCGCTGGTCAATTCAAATGTGACCTTGTGGGTGAGGGCCACGGGGAGCGCGTCAGAGGGATGGGGCCCGGCCAATAATTCGCCTTGGGCCGGATTCTTCGCCCGCTCCCGCTTGGCCCGCTGCTTGGCCCGCTTTACCGTTTCGCGCAATTCCTGGCGGCTCTTCTTCTTGGCTTCGTTCAGCCAACGCCCCTCGTTTCGCGCAGTTCCTGACGGCTCTTCTGCTTGGCTTCATTCAGCCAACGCCCCTCGTTCTTCTCATCAGCCACCTTCACGATCTCCCGCGCCTTGGTATAGCCGATCTTCCCTTCTTCCATCTCCTTCTTCAACCGAGGCAACTTTTCCAACTTCCGCGCCAGATGCAGAAAGTCCCCCGTCCGCGTCTTGGAGAACTCCAGTTCCACCGCCGCATACTGATAAACGGAGCCATACCCCAGTTCCTTATAAAGCTCCCTCTCCACTATCTCCTTGAACCACAAAACGGCACAGTGCCGCGCCTGATCCATGGCTCGCACGGCCTTCTTCAAACAAGCGCTAACCTCAGTGGCAGACTGATCAGGAACGAAAGGATCAACAGCAATAATACTCATGGCAGGCCTCGGCAATCTCTGGCATAAGTGGGCGGGAGGAGTAATAAACTAAATATACAAAACAAAACCAAAAAGAGCCAGTAAAACATTGCCCAAAAACCAATTATTTCCAACCCCAAACCCACAAAAACAGCCACCCACCACCCAAAACTACCCGCCGGCGGGCACCCCATAAGACAAAAAATCAGCCCCAAAACTCCCCAGCCCAATGCACCCCCATAAAAACACAGCCAGCTCCCGGCAGCCCCGCGTAATGGCGAAAAATCACCAAACAGCAAACCCTCCGGGCAGCATCTTTGTTTCCAACTTTGACCAGGGAATCCATCAGGTAGAAAAATTCAGCCGGCATGAAATACGATTGCCCTTGGCGCAAAGAAAAGGCGCGATACAGCGGGACCACTTCCCGGTATCATGAACTCAGGCATCCGTAAGGTCGTCGGCTGTGGGGCCGGCGTAGAAGCGGTCTTGTTGATGCCGCCCTACCCAGACCACTCTGCCCAGACCACTCTGCCCAGACCACTCTGCCCAGACCACCCCATCATCTTGCTCGTGGGCTGCGATGGCGTCCGGCTTCACCAGGATGCTGACCCTGAACCTCCCGAAGAATCAAGAGAACGAGGAACTGAGCCCCCCGCCCATCGGGATCATCCCGACGGACCGGGGGCGCGATCATTCCCTTCCTAGGCCTCCGCCTTGTCCTCCACCTTGATCGCGAACCACTTATAGAAAGCCGGAATCACGAGCAGGGTGAGCAACGTGGAGGTGACCAGACCACCCACAACGACGGTGGCCAGGGGACGCTGGACCTCGCTGCCGGTTCCGTGGGAGAAGAGCAGCGGGAACAGTCCCAGGGCGGTGGTGATGGCCGTCATCAGCACCGGTCGCAGGCGTTGGCACGCGCCCTGGACGGAGGCCTCGGCAACGGGGATCCCGTCGCGCAGCAGCTGGTTGAGGTAGGTCACCAGCACCATGCCGTTTTCCAGGGCGATACCGAACAGGGCGATGAAGCCCACCGATGCCGGGACCGACATGTTCTGGCCCGTCAGCCACAGGGCCACCACGCCGCCGACCAGGGCCAACGGGATGTTCATGAGGATCAGGACGGAGTTGCGGATCGACCCGAAATTGCCGAACAGCAGCAGGAAGACCAGCAGCAACGTGGCCGGGATGACAACGGCGAACCGGCGGTTGGCCTCTTGCTGCAGGCGGAACTGGCCGCCCCAGGTCACCAGGTAGCCGGGAGGCAAGGTGACCGCGTCCTCGATCGCGGCCTGGGCGTCGGCAACGAACGAGCCGATATCGCGGTCGATGACGTTGCACTGGACGGAGATGAACCGCTGGTTGTCCTCGCGGGTGATCTGCCGGGGGCCGACGATCTCCTCGATGGTGACCAACTGGTCCAGCGGCACCCGGGCACCGTCGGGGGCGGTGATCAGGATATGGCCGATGCTCTCGGCGGTCTGGCGGGCCTCCGGGACGAAACGGACCAGGATGTCGAAGCGGCGGATTCCTTCGTAGATCTGCCCGGCCACCTCGCCACCCACGGCGGCCCGGATCACTCCTTGCACCTCGTTCACGTTGATGCCGTAGCGGGCGATGGCCTTCCTGTCGATCCGCAGGAGCAGCTGGGGCGCGCCACTGACCTGGTCCACCTGGACGTCGGCGGCTCCGGGCACGCCGCCGACCACGGCCGCGATCTTATCCGCGTGCTCCTTGAGGACGTCCAAGTCATCGCCGAAAATTTTCACGGCCAGCTCGGCGCGGACGCCTTCCAGGAGCTCATCCACCGTCATCTCGATGGGCTGGGTCAAGTTCACCATGACGCCGGGTACGTTGCCGACCTCCTGGCGGATGATGTCCTCGATGGCTTCCTGACCGCCGGTGACGCGCCACTCGGATTCCGGATGGAGGATGACGTACATCTCGGCGCTGTTGATGGGATCGGTGTGGGCGCCGACCTCGCCGCGGCCGATGCGGGTGACAACCTCCCGGACCTCGGGGATGGCCATCAGACGCCGTTCGACGATCTGCGCGATTTTCTGGCTCTCGGTCAAGGCGATGGAAGGGGCCATCGTCAGGCGGGTGACGATGGTCCCTTCGCGCAGCTTGGGCGTGAATTCCGAACCGAGGCGGGGAACCACCAGGGCGCCGACGCCCATCAGCACGATCGCGATGACGATGGCCACCCAGCGGCGCCGGACGAAGAACCGGACGACGGGGCGATACGGCTTCAGCAGCCAGCGCACCATCCAGGCCTCGCCGTCGCTACCGCCGTCGCTACCGCTGCCGCCGCCGGCCTCGCCTTGCCGGCGGACACGCATCAGCATGCTGCTCAGGGTCGGCGCCAGCAGCAGGGCGAAGACGAGCGATCCCAGCATGCCCATGGCCACCGTGTAGGCCAGGGGCCGGAAGGTCTTGCCCTCAACTCCCTGCAGGGTGAACAGGGGCACGAAGACCAGGATGATGATGGTGATGGCGAACAGGATGGGGCGGCCCACTTCCGCGCAGGCCAACGAAACGGTGCGCAGGCGGGGCGTGTCCGGAGGCGCGATCCGCAGGCGGCGGTCGATGTTTTCCACCATGACGATGGTGCCGTCGACCATCATCCCGATGGCGATGGCCAGACCGCCCAGGGACATGAGGTTGGCCGAGACGCCGAAGCGCTCCATCAGCAGGAAGGCGAAGAGCACGGAGAACGGCAGCGAGAGGGCGACGACGACGCTGGGACGCAGCCCGCCCATGAACACCAGCAGGACGATGGCCACCAGCAACACACCCTGCAGCAGCGCGTTGATCACGGTCTTGACGGCCGCCTGCACCAGGGATTTCTGCTCGTAGTAGGGGACGATCCGCACTCCCTCGGGCAGGATCTCGTTGATCTCCGCCAGCTTGGCCTCGACGCTGCTGATCACCGTGGAGGAGTTGGCGCCGAAGAGCTTGACCACCTGACCGGAGATGACCTCGCTGGTGCCGTTGCGGGTTTGCAGCCCGCGGCGGATGGCACCGCCGGCACCGATCTCCGCCAGATCGGACAGGAAGATGGGCGTTCCGTCAACGGTCTTGACGACGATGGAGCGGAGATCCTTCATGCCGGTGGCCAGCCCGACCGACCGGACGATGAACTCCTCGGAGTTCTTCTCGATGAACTGCGCGCCGACGTTCAGATTGTTGGCGCGCACGCTCGTGATCACCTCATCCAGGGTGACGTCGTAGCGCATGAGCTGCTCGGGGCGGATCTGGATCTGGTACTGCTTCTCGTATCCGCCGATGCCCAGGACCTCGGTCACGCCGGGCACCGTCTGCAGATGGAACTTGATCAGCCAGTCCTGGATCGTGCGCAGCTCTTCCAGCGAGTGCTTGCCGGTCGTGTCTTCCAGGTAATAGAACAGGACAAGCCCCATGCCGGTGGAGATGGGCCCCATCTGGGGATCGCCGAATCCTTCGGGAATCTGCTCGCGGGCCTCCTGCAACCGTTCGCCGACAAGCTGCCGGGCGAAGTAGATATCCACGTCGTCACGGAAATAAACATTGACCACCGATAGCCCGAAGTTGGACACCGACCGGACTTTGGCCGTGCCCGGCAGGCCGGTCATGGCGGCCTCGACGGGGAAGGTGACGTACTTCTCGATCTCCTCGGGGGCCAGCCCCTCGGTCACCGTGAAGACCTGCACAAGGTTGGGCGAGACGTCCGGGAAGGCGTCGACCGGCAGGCGTTTGTACGCGGCCAGGCCCGCTCCCATCACGATCAGCGCGACGATCAGCACCAACAGGCGGTTCTTCAGACCGAAATCAATCATTCGCTCAAGCATGGTGTCATCTCCTGTCAGTGCGCGTGGCCGTGGCCGAAGGAACCCTTGCCGAGTTCCGCCTTGAGCGTGAACCCACCCTGGGATACGTACGTTTCACCGGCGGCCAGTCCCGCGGTGATCTCGAGCCGGTCCTCATCCGACCGCCCGATGGTCACGGGCCGGGGCACGAAGCCTTCGTCGGTCTGGACGAAGACCACATCCTGGCCCTCGAAGTGCTGCAGCGCGGTGCGCGGCACGGCCACGGGCACGGTGAAACTGTTCAGGAGAATGCGCGCCGTGATGAACGTCCCGGGGCGCCAGGAGCCGTTCCCGTTGGCCAGGACGACTCGCGCCAGGGCGGTCCTCGTCGCCTCGTCGACAACGGGGGCGACGTAGGAAATGGTGCCGGTCACGGGGGCATGGGCATGCCCGGCGGATATCCGGACCTCCTGGCCGACGGCCACGCGGCCGAGATCCCGCTGGTAAACCGTGATGTCGGCCCAGACGGTGCTGAGGTCGGCCACCACGAAGGCGGCGTGCTCCCGCGACACCGCTTCACCGCGGGTGATGTGCTTGGCGATGACCGTGCCGGCGAAGAGGGTTTTCATCTCATAAGGGGCCAGGCTGGCGTCGCTTTCGATGACGGCCAGCACCTGGCCCGCCTTGACCCGGTCACCGGCCTGCGCCCGAACATCGGTCACGATGCCGGGAAAGCGGGGGACGATATGGGCCAGCGTGTTGTCGTTGGCCTGGATCTCGCCCGGCAGATCGATGCTGCCGGTGAGGGTGGCGCTGCCGGCCGGGGTGACGACGATGCCGAATTCGCGCATTTCCGCCGCGCTGAGGGGCACGAGTTCTTCGTGATCGAGGTCGTCGTGCCCGGCTTCCAAAGCCAGTGCGGGCCGTTGGGGCATCGCCAGAAAAAGAGCGCACAGGATAAGAACGGCCAGCGTTATGCCGCCGTTGTGAAGCAGGGAAAGGTTGGTCGTTTTCATGTTACGGACGCTCCTGGTTGTTCTCGGCAGAGGTCAACGGCCCGGCCACGATACGCTCCAGCGTGGCCAGAGCATTGTGGTAGCCGGCAAGGGACGCGATGTAGCGTTCCTGCAGCTCGAGGTAGGTCGTACGGACGGCCAGCACGTCGGTGAAGTTGAAAAGGCCCTTCAGGTAGGCGCTTTCGGCGGTGGTCATGGCTTCCTCGGCCGCCGGCAGGATCTCTTCCCTGAGGGTGAGCGCCGCCTGGAACGATGCCGCCAGCTCCGCCTGCGCCGCCGCCAACCGCGCCAGGGCGGTCGTGGTCACGGCCAAACGCTCTTTCTGCGTTTGGGCCAACTCCAAAGCGGCCGCCTGGATGTTACCCTGATTCCGGTTGGCCAGGGGCAGGGGCAAGGCCACGCCCGCCACCAGCGCGTTGTCTCCGGATTCTTCAAGGTGCTTGATCCCCCCGGAAGCGACGATGTCGATCTTGCCCAGGGAGCGCTCAAGACTCAGGGAGGCCTCGCGCAGGGATTGCTCCGTGGCCCAGCGCGCGATATCTGGATTGGCCGCTAGGCGCTTCTTCAACGCCGCCACCGCCGGCGGGGGAACGATCTGTTCCAAATTGCCTACGGCGCGGCCGAATGCCGGCTGGTCGGAACCCCAGGTGGCCGATAGGCGGATCCGCGCAGCGGCCAGAGTCAGCGCCGTCGTTTCCCGGTCCATCTCAGCCGTGGTGACGGCGATCCGGGCCCGTGTCTGCTCGATGGGGGAGGCCGCGCCGGCCTGGACCCGCCGCTCGACGGCGGCCAGATCCTGTCGGGCCGTCTCGATCAGTTCGTCGGCCAGCGTGGTCCGCAACTGAGCGGTCACGACCTGGACAAAGGCCTGCGCCACCTCGCTGAGCACCTCGAGCCGGACCGTTTCGTAATCCCAGGCGGCCAGTTCGCGCTCGAAGCGCGCCACCTCGCGGCGGCCGGCACGTTTGCCGCCCAGTTCGAACAGTTGAGCCACCGACAGCGTGAACTCGGAACCGCCGAAGCCCGCCAGATCCCCGGACCCCATGAAGTTCGCCACTTCCAACGCCAGTTCCGGATTGGGGCGCAAATCGGCCTGGACCGCGCGCGCGTCTCGGATCCTGCGTTCGAAATCGAAGACGGCCAGGCGGGGACTGTGGGCCAGGGCCAACGCGCCGGCCTGGGGCAAGGTGATGGTTTCGCCGTCGGCGATATCCGGGACGGCTGTGAGCGGATTGGTGATGGTGTCGGCTGGTGAAGCGGCGGCAAACATCGGCGTGGTCAGCAAAACCACAACGGCCAATGCTTGCCCAAGGCGAAAGCGCCCGAACAATTTCATGATCTGAATCCTTTTCCAAGACGCGGCTCTCAACAAATGGGCTCGCCAAAGGGGCCCAAGGGATCTTCCAGGATGGGTATCGGCGTGAGGGCTAGCAGCGCAGGGGCGGGAAGGCGGCGGGCAACAGCTGTGGTAACGCGACGCGCGGGGCTACCGGGCAGGGGGCGGTGTCATGGGCAGGTGTGACCATCTCGCCGGATTCGACGGGAACGGGGATGCCGGGGGCGGCTTCCAGAGGCCAATCCCCTTTGCACCGGCTGTCGACCACGGTGATGTCGGTGGTGTTGCACGGATCGGCCAGGCAGCCGGGCTCGTGTCCGCATGAGCTTTCCGGGCAGGATGAGCAGAAATGATCCAAGACACCGGCCAGGCAGGCCGTTGGTGCCAAAAGGAGCAACCCGAAGGCTGCTATCAGGACTGCTTTCATGATGCTCATGCGTAACAGGATACCGTGGTTTTGGGGAAGCGCAAGCTGCTTACAGGTTTTCACAGATCCTCACAATTCGCCGCAATGATCTGAAAAACCGTAGTCGAACTACGCGCTCCCCCTGCGGAAGCCTCGGCTTCACCCGCTCACGAAATCAGACGGTCAACGCACCAAAGAAATTTTCCGCACCGCCTCCGCTCCCGCGGCCCGCAGGCGGACGAAATACATCCCCGCCGGCGCCGCTTGCCCGCTACGGACCCGGCCATCCCAGCCCAGCACCTGGGGGCCCGGTTCCAGACCGGTGGCCACGCGCCGGGCCACGCGCCGTCCGCGCACATCCATCACGTCCAGAACCGCGTCACCCGATCGCGGCATCTCGAAGGCGAACGTCGTGCCATGCTGGAAGGGGTTGGGGTAAGCGGGCTTCAGGCGCAGCCGGGCGGTGCTGCGGGGTCGGGGGTCATCGCCCACGCCGGTGGGCTGGGCTTCCGTCCAGCTGGCGATCCCATCGCTGAAGTGTCCACCGGCCACGGTGAAGTCGCCCACCACGATCAGATCGCCGGCGTGCACCACCAGTTCCAGGCCCTCGTCGTTCAGGCCGGATCCCAACGCCGACCAGGTGCTGCCGTCCCAGTTCGCGATGCCGGCGGCGGGTTGACCGCCCGCCTGGCTGAACTGCCCGGTGGCGTAAAGCCGGCCGGCGTGTTGACGCAGGGCCCGGATGCTGCCGTACACGCCCTCGCCCAGGGTGCTCCAGCCGGTGCCGTCCCAAGCCGCGATCCTGCCCGCGGGTTGGCCGCCCGCCTGGGTGATGCTGCCGGCCACGTAGAGCAGGCCGTCCGCCTCGTAGAGTTCGCGCGCCATACCCTCCACACCTGCGCCCAGCGCCGACCAGGTGTTGCCGTCCCAGGCGGCGATGCCGTTGGCCGCCACGCCGTCGATGCTCTGGAAGCTGCCGGTCACGATCAACTGGCCCTGGTAAGAGCCCAGGGCGTAGAGATCCGTGCCGCCGGGGCTGTCGCCGATTTCCAGCCAGGTGTCGGAGTCGGGCTGGTAGCGGGCCACCACCTTATCCGGCAGGTAGGTGATGGCGTACAGCGTGTCGTCCAACACCACCAGGCCCGCGCCGCTGGTGTTGGTGACGGCATCGCCCAGCGGGGTCCAGGTGTTGCCGTCATAACGAGCAAAATTCTTGCAGGGCACACCGCCGGCATTGTCGATGTTGCCGGTCACCACCAGATCGCCCTGATAGGTGACCATATGGTGGATCCTGGCCGTGGTGAAGCTTTGGGGCCCTAGCCCCATGTCCACCCAGTCGGTGCCGTTCCAGCCCGCCAGCAAGACGCCTTTCACGTCGTCGCCGAAGCGGGTCGATGGCCTGCCGGCCACCAGGAGCAGGTCGTTCCAGACGTGAGCGGCATAGGTGGGGCCATCGATACCATCGCCGGAGGCCATGGCCTGCCAGACACCGCCACTGCGGCGGGCCAGGTTGCGGGCCACCGTGCCCTCGGCCTCCGAGAACAAACCTCCCAGCACCAGGTCCGATCCGTATGACGCGGCGCAGAGCACCCCGCCGTCCAGGGCGATCGGATCCCAGTAGAACACGTTCCAGGCGAAGACCGAAGAGTAGCCGTTGTAGACCAGCAACCGACCGGCGTGAACACCCAGGATCATGGGGGCCGCCGGACCGGAAAAGAAGCTCGGGTTGGAGCCCATCGGGCCCCAACTGGTGCCGTCCCACACGGCGAAATTGGGCAGATTCTGCCCGCCCGCCATGCTGAAGTAGCCGCTCACGGCCACCTTGCCGTCCCAGGCGTGGATGGTCAGGCCTGCCGCTTCGTAGGGCTGTCCGTATTCGTCACTCAGACCGCTGCCCATGGCGTGCCACTGGTTGCCGTCCCAGCGCGCCACATGACTCACGTAAACCTCGTCGATATAATCCATTTCGCCTGTGATGTACAGGTTGGCGCCGTCGGTGGTCATGTCCGTGGGATAACTTTCGTCCAGGGATGCCAACTCGCTCCAGTAGCTTCCGTTCCAGGCCAACAAGGCCTCGTCGGCGATGACGATGAGCTGGCCGTCATAGACCTCCAGATCCTGCACGAAGTTGAACTCGCCGCCGTGGGGAGACATCTCCCAAGCGTTCCCGTTCCAGCGGGCCAGGTAGCTCCCGTCGAATTCTCCCGCCACGTACAGGGCGCCATCGTAGACGATGGCCGCAGTGGCTTCCGCGGGGAGGCCGTCGTCGAAAGAGGACCAGGCGGTGCCGTCGAAACGCGCCACATGGGCGGCGGGCGTGTCGCCCACATGGGTGAAGGAGCCGGCGATCACGAGATCGCCCTCGAACTCCAGGGCCGCCAACACCATGCCGTCCGTTCCGGGCAAGGACCAGCGGGAGGACCATGGCTCGTCGCCGGAGGCGGCAAGGCTTGGGCAGGCCAGAAGTAGCGCGATGATACATAGTAGTCGGTGCATGAGGTCGCCTTCGGATGGAGGACAGGGCCGTGTTGGGGGATGGTCCGCTATATGGCTTGTCGTGCCCGCGGGGTGTCGGTTGCACAAAAAATTCAATATTTGGTTCTCGGCCCACGGCCGGACCTTGCGGTTATTTTTCGATCCCGGTCCTGGCTTCCACGCCCCGGTTGTAGTAGTGCTTGACCTCCCGCATCTCCGTCACCAGATCAGCCATGTCGATGAGCTCCTGCGGCGCGTAACGACCGGTCAGGATCACCTCCACATGGGGCGCGCGTCCGGTGATGGCCCGCCGCACGTCCCGCAGGGCGATGAGCTGGAAATACAGGGCGATGCAGACCTCGTCCATGACGACCACATCGTGGTGCCCGTCGGCCAGGATGGCGGCCATCCGGCGCAAGCCCTCGCGGGCGGCGCTGCGGTCGGCCTCCTGCGGGGGGCCTTGAATGAAGCAGCCCCGGCCATACTGTTGTAGGGTCAGCCCGGGAATCCGGTCGATGAGGTCCAACTCGCTGTAGTGCATGCCCTTGACGAACTGGCCGATGAAGACCCGCTTGCCGGCGGCGGCAGCTCGGAGCGCCAGCCCCAGGGCCGCCGTGGTCTTGCCCTTGCCGTTTCCGGTGTAGATCTGCAGATAGCCCGTGGTGTTATCCGGATTATTTGCAGGACACATGGCCCACCTCCTGACCGCTCTGGATGTGGAACGCCCAGATCTGAATATGGCGCGCCTTCATCGGGCGCGGCCGGCCCGCCGCCTCGGCCACGCGAACCAGGCGCTCGCGAAACACCGGCCAGGCGGACACACCTGCCGGTACCTCGATCCGCGAGTATCGCTCGGCCGGATCACGGTTCGCGAATGTCCGCCACAATTGCTGGTTGATCTCGTCGGGACTTTCCGCCAAGCGCAGGCCGATTTCCGTAACCTGCAGAGAATCCAGAAGGGTGGCCGCCAGCGAATCTGCCGATGCCGGCCAAGCGAACAGGGGCGCGGGGTCCTCGCGGTGGCAACCACACAGCACCAGAAGGGTCGCCAGAAACCAGCTGAGGTGTTTCATGAGAGATCCTTCGGGTTGAAGTATCCGGCTTTGCCTGCGGCCGCGGGCGACAAAGCGGTCAGACAGGATGAGTTCACCGATCACGGGGAAGCAGATCATGACAGATTCCCGCGTTTTCATCATAAAACTATGGTAACATATTGCCTCGCCCAAGTGATCGATCCGGTCACGGCCATCGCTCTGCAAAGGAGAAGTTCACCATGGCAACTCGACACCGCTTCCATCCGTTCCTCCTCGCCCTTCTGATCACCATTTTGGCCGGCAGCGTCTCGGCCCAGGTCACCGGCCTGCGCACCATCGGTGGCGACAGCCCCGATTACACCTCCATCAGTGCCGCCCTGGACGATCTCAACCTGCACGGGGTGGGTGAGGGCGGTGTGACCTTCCTCATCCGTGACGGCGTCTACGACGAGCCCCACAATCTGATCATCAGGGATCTCAACTCCAGCGCCGAGAACCCCGTGGTGTTCCGTCCCGACGCCGGCGCCGACGTGGTCATCAACCAGACCATCAGCGAGGACTTCAGTTGGGGATTCCGGGTGCACAACTCCGACCACGTCACCTTCAGCGGCATCCCCTACGGGGAGACCGAGGGCATCCATCTCACGGTCAACGGCTACCGCAATGCCGATGACGATGTCTTCGTGTTCTGGATCTCCAACGGGGCCGACCACGTCACCCTGGCGAATCTGCACATCGAGAGCATCAGCGACCCGATCCACGACACCGGCTGGTCGACCCCCGTCTACCTTTCCACCTACCAAGTGCCCTCGCCCGAGGTCGGTATGGACGGTTTCACGGTGCGCGGTTGCGAGATCGTCGGCGGCAGCACCTTCGGCATGTACCTGGACAGCGAGGCCACCCCGAACCACGACATCAACATCGTGAACAACAAGATCTGGGACTGGCAGAAATACGGCATCAACCTCAACGATCAGGGTCGATACGCCAACATCGAGGGCAACGAGATCTGGCAGACCTTCGACCACGCGCGCAGCTCGGTGTACGGCATGTCCATCGGCTCGGGCAACATGGGCACCCACATCCACGGCAACTGGATCCATGATCTGCGACACAGCGAGATGTCCGGCCCCCGCGGCATCTTCTTCCGCGGCAACTGCAGCTACACCACCATCGACAACAACATCATCAACCTGGTGCCGGGGCTGACGGCGAACAGCAGCTACGGCATCTACCAGACCTCGGGCAGCGGTACGGACAACCAGATCCACTACAACACCGTGGTCATAGGCGGGCTGGATACCCGCGGCACCAAATCGTTCTGCCTGTACATCGCCGGCTCGTCCACCGACCTGGAGGTCATGAACAATCTGCTGCTGAACGAGCGCACCGGCACCGAGGACTTCGGTACCTCCTACTGCGCCCTGGGCATCAAGACGGTCGCCTCCATGGCCGTGTGCGACTACAATCTCCTGTCCGTGGGGCAAGACGGCCTGGGCGACAACAGCTACGTGGCGCGTATCGGCTCCGGGTCCAGCGCGGAGTTCTACAACACCCTGGCAGATCTCCAGAACGCCCCGGGCTATGCGCCTCGCGATGTCCACTCCATCCCCGGCATCCCCATGCTGGATCCGGAGACGCTCCACCTGCTGCCGGATTCTCCCTGTGCTGATGCGGGCACGCCGCTGATCGCCCAGGGCATCGTCACCGATTTCGACGGTGACCCCCGTGATGTCCTGACTCCGGACATCGGCGCGGACGAGATGCTGAATGCTTCCGCGGTGGAGATTCCCCAGCTGGCCACGGGTCCCCTGACCCTGGAGCCGGCCCACCCCAACCCCTTCAATCCCCTGACCAACATCAGCTTCTCGCTGGCCCGGTCCGCCACCGTGTCGGTGACCATCCACGATGTGCGCGGGCACCTGGTGCGGCGCCTGGCCAGTGCCGCGGCGCTGGACGCCGGCCGGCACACCATGAGCTGGGACGGGCGCGACGGCGCGGGGCGGATCATGCCCTCGGGAGCCTATTTCTTCCGGGTGCAGGCCGACGACATGTTCCGCAGCGGCCGCATGCTGTTGCATAAATAGCGCGACGGTTTTAGCCTGACGGACCCGGGGCCTTAGCGCCCCGGGTTTCGAATTTCCCGACAAGGAGGCTTTATGGAACAGATCCTCGAAGCGGTGCGCAACGACGGTGTCTTTGTGATGCGCCTGCTGTTGGCGATGGTGCTGGGCGGGCTGGTGGGCCTGGAGCGCCAGAGGAGAGGGCGCCCCGCCGGGTTGCGCACCAATATTCTGGTTTGCCTGGGCTCGGCGGCCATCATCGTCGCGTTCCAGAAGCTGTCTCTGGAATCGACCGCGGGGGCGGAATCGGCCATCCGCATGGATCCGGCGCGGGCGGCTGCCGGCGTCATCACCGGTATCGGTTTCCTGGGTGCCGGCACGATCATGAAGAGCCGCAGTTACGTGCGGGGCTTGACCACCGCGGCCTCCATTTGGGTCGTCTCGGCCATCGGCGTGACAGCGGGTTTGGGCGAGTATGTCATCGCCGGCGTCCTGACGCTGCTGGTCCTGCTGGCGCTCTACGCCTTCCATCGCCTTTCGCTGCATGGGGATCGGTATTTTTCCCTGACTCTCCACTGGTCCGGCGACCTCGATCTGCTGGCTGACGTGACGGCGCAGCTTCGGGAAGATGGCGTGGTGGTCAAGAATCGTCAGGTAACGCGTCATCCGCAGACGGGGGAATGCGAGGTGGAGCTTGGGCTGAAGAGACACAAAGAGGGTGACGGCCGGGCGGTTCTGGACAGGCTCCAGGCGGACCGGCGCTTCGAGAAGGTGAGCTGGGGTTAGTGTTTTGCGCCGCCGTCGGGTTTGCCGGAGCAGGGGCGCGGGGCGCGGGGCTGGACGGTGGTGAGTCGCGGTACCCGCCGGCGGGTATCTGAAAGCGTAAAAAACATCGCGATATGCGCCCTGGCCCTCACGCCTGAAACTTCTTTTGCCTGAACGGGCACTCCCACGAAGAATGCTGGCCGGAACATCCTTGGTTTTGTGAAAAATTTGATTTACTATATGTTAAGTAAGCGGACCTTGGACCCCAAGATGTTGCGCAACCCAGGACCCAGGACCCAGGACCGATGGATCGTGGCTCTTGGATCCGGACAAGGCCCACAAAAGCGAAAACCCCGAAGAGAGGTCTCATGACTCCCGCAGGTAAAACACGAGACGCGGAGGCCACCCGAGCGGCCATCCTGGATGCGGCGGAGGGTCTCTTCGCCAAGCACGGCTTCGCCGGCACCTCGCTGGCGGCCATTGCGGACATCTGTGGGGCGTCGGCGCCGTTGATTCTTCACCACTTCAAGGACAAACGGGGCCTGTACCGGGCGGTGAAGGAGGCCATCGTCAAACGATACGCCGCCTGCTGGCCCGCCCCCAGCGAAACGGTGTCGGGGTTGCCGGATATCCTGAGCACCCTCATGAGCACCATGTTCGCCTACTACAAGCAGAACCCCACCATGGTGCGCATCGCCAACTGGTCTTTGCTGGAGGGGGACGACGAACCCTGGGGTGGAGAGTCGGAGTGGCTCCAGCGGTACATCGGGCAAATTCAGGAAGCCCAGCGGCGAGGCGAGATCCGGTCCGACATACCGCCCTATCGTGTTCTGATCATCATCAACGGCGCCATCCATACCTGGTGGGAATACCACGAGCACATGCTGCGCGATCTCGAGCAGGCCGATGATCCCGATGCCGCCGATGCCGGGTACTTCCATGATCTGCGGGCGGTCCTGCTGCAGGGGTTGGCTCCCAAACCGGATGGAGGGTCGTGAGCATGGAGACCTTGCGGCGGCTTCAGGGGTACATGGGCGGACGCCGGATGCTGTTGCCCGGGGCGATCGTGCTGTCCGGTGTCAGCGCCATTCTGAGCATGTTGCCCCTGGTGCTGATCTGGCGCATCGTACGCGAATTGCTGGCCCCCGAAACCGGCGACAGCACGGCCTTCATCCTGGCCTGTGGCTGGTGGGCCCTGGCAGCGGCCGTGGCGGGTATTCTCATCTATTTCCTGGCCCTATCCCTTTCCCATCTGGCGGCTTTCCGGGTGGAAACCGAAATGCGGCGGGAAAGCATGCGCCGTATCCTGGCCATGCCCCTGGGGTTCTTCGACCACCATACATCGGGCCGGATGCGCAAGATCATCGACGACAACGCCGGCATCACCCACACCTTCCTGGCCCACCAGCTTCCTGATCTGGCGGGGACGGCGCTGGTGCCCCTCATCACCATCGTGCTGATCCTGGCCTTCGACTGGCGGCTGGGTCTGGCGACGATTGTCCCCGTGCTGCTGGCCTTGGCCCTCATAAGTTCCATGATGGGGCAACGCGGCCGCGTCATCATGAAGCAGTACATGGACTCCCTGGAGGATATGAACACCGAGGCGGTGGAGTACGTGCGCGGGATACCCGTGGTCAAGGTCTTCCAGCAGACGGTGTTCTCCTTCAAGAGCTTCCATGACAGCATCATCCGTTACCGGGATATGGTCCAGGGCTACACGCAGATGTGGGAAAAACCGATGTCCGCCTACACGGTCATCATCCAGGGCTTCGCCTACTTCCTGGTGCCGGTGGGGATTCTGTTGCTGAAGCGCGGGGCGCCCGCCACCGAACTGATCGTGGACCTGTTCTTCTTCATCCTGCTGACCCCGGTCTTTGCCCAGTGCCTGATGCGGAGCATGTACCTGAACCAGGCCCTGGGGCAGGCCGGCGAAGCGGTGGACAGGGTGGAGGAATTGCTGCAGGTGGCGCCTTTGCCCCGCACCGAAACGCCGCGGCCCATCACGGGGCATGACGTGGAGTTCCGGCAGGTTTCGTTCCGGTATGGGGCGGATCAGGATCTGGCCCTGGATAACGTGAGTTTCCGCCTTCCCGCGGGACGGACCTGTGCTGTGGTCGGGCCTTCGGGAAGCGGGAAAAGCACTCTGGGTCGGCTTGTCCCGCGGTTCTGGGATGTCGAGTCGGGGGCGGTGCTCATCGGGGGCGCGGATGTGCGCGCGCTGCAGCCCGAGGATCTGCTGTCCCAGGTGTCTTTCGTCTTCCAGAACAGCCGGCTCTTCAAGACCACGTTGCTGGACAACATCCGTTTCGGGAATCCGCAAGCGACGCGCGAAGAGGTGGAGCAGGTGGTGGATCAGGCACGGTGCCGGGAGATCATCGATCGCTTGCCGGAGGGATTGCAGACCCGCATCGGGGTGGAGGGCACCTACCTCTCCGGAGGCGAGCGCCAGCGCATCGCTTTGGCCAGGGCTCTGCTGAAGGATGCCCCCATCGTCGTGCTGGATGAGGCCACGGCCTTTGCCGATCCGGAGAACGAACACCTGATCAAACGGGCCCTGGCGGAGTTGACCCGCGGCAAGACCGTGCTGATGATCGCCCACCGGCTTTCGAGCGTGGTGGATGCGGATCAGATCCTGGTTCTGGACAGGGGGGCGGTGGTGGAGCAGGGACGCCACGCGGATCTGTTGCAGGCGGGCGGGCTGTACGCGCGCATGTGGGCGGAATTCCAGCAAGCGGTACGCTGGACGCTGGGCGAGACGGAACAGGGAGGTGGAGAATGATGCTGACCTGGGTACGGAATCGCCTGGCGTTGAGCGAGAAGGGAGCCCGGGATTTTCTCAAGGGAGTCTGGGCCACGACCCTGCTCGATATCGCCCTGATGTTGCCGGCGGCCTACGTGTTCCTGTTTCTTGGCCTTCATGCTGGGCACCTGGTTGCTGGCCGTTCTGCAGTACCGCAGCACGTATACCACCATCTACGATGAAAGCGCCAACCGCCGGGTGGCTTTGGCGGAAAAGCTGCGCCGTCTTCCATTGGCTTTTTTCGGGACGCGGAACCTGTCCGACCTCACCGCCACCATCATGAGCGACAACACGGAAATGGAGCACACCTTTTCCCACGCGGTGCCGCAGCTTGTCGCCTCGGTGCTCAGCATTGTCCTGATTGCGATGGGGTTGTTCATCTTCGAATGGCGGTTGGCCCTGGCGCTGTTCTGGGTGGTGCCCCTGGCGGCGGCTTGCCTACTGTTGTCCAAGACTTGGCAACGCCGCAACAACCGCCGTATCTACGACCGGAAACGCGCCGTGACGGACAGCATTCAGGAGGGGTTGGAGAACGTCCAGGAAATCAAGTCCTTCCGCCTGGAAGAACGATTCATGGCGGATATGGGCCAGCAACTGGATGACTACGAAAAGCATCTGATACGCACGGAGCTGACCACGGGGGTGCTGGTCAACGGCGCCCAGAGCCTGCTCAAACTGGGGCTGGCCGGGGTCATTTTGCTGGGGGCCCATCTGGTGTCCCGCGGAGAGGTGGAGCTTTTCACCTATCTTGTCTATCTGTTGGTGGCCTCGCGTGTTTACGAACCCGTCAATGATGTGTTCAACAACCTGGCGGCCCTTTACCACCTGGACATCAGAATCGATCGCCTGCGCGAGATCCAGGAACTGGCCACCCAGACCGGGGCCAAGGAGTTCACCCCCGAGCATCATGATATCGAGTTCCGGGATGTGAGCTTTGCCTACGATGCGGACAAACCGGTCCTGACCGGGGTCTCCTTCACCGCCCGAGAGGGCCGGATCACGGCTTTGGTCGGGCCCTCGGGGTGCGGCAAGACGACCACGGCTCTGCTGGCGGCCCGCTTCTGGGATCCGGGGCAAGGCGAGGTGTGGCTTGGGGGACGGAACTTGCGCGGCATCGATCCGGAAATCTTGTTGCGGCATTTTTCGGTGGTCTTTCAGGACGTTGTGCTGTTCAACGCCAGCATCATGGAGAATATCCGCATCGGCCGGCGCGGTGCCGACGATGAGGAGGTGCGCCGGGTGGCCCGTCTGGCCCGTTGCGACGAATTCATCGCCCGGCTGCCTGCCGGTTTCGACACGGTGATCGGCGAGAACGGAGAAACCCTTTCCGGAGGGGAGCGCCAGCGCATCTCCATTGCCCGGGCCCTGCTCAAGGATGCCCCGATCGTGCTGCTGGATGAGGCCACGGCATCTCTGGACGTGGAGAACGAGACCCGGATTCAGGATGCCCTGTCGGAGCTCACGCGGGGCAAGACCGTCTTGGTCATCGCCCACCGGATGCGCACCATAGCCCATGCGCACAAGGTGGTGGTGCTCGATGGCGGGCGTGTGGTTGAAGAAGGAAGTCCGGCCGACCTCAGGGCCCGGCAGGGTTTGTTCGCGAAAATGATGGAGCGCCAGATGACGCAGGGGACGCTTTGATGCGGGACGCTATCGGGGGCCAATGCCCGATTACCGGCCTTCCTGACCTCCTAACCCGCTGATTTCAGGCACCAACAATTTTCGCGGCACCACCCCAGGGTTGCGGCTTGGGGAAAACGGTGTGACTTTGTTGATACGGTCTCTCAGACGATCCGGCCTTTCTGCTCCTGCCGCAGCTTTCCCCGATCCAGCCCGAGACCCCCATTTTCGCCCCGGCCCCTGCCGGCTGAGGGCACATCTGATTCCTCCGACCGTCGGAGGGTGAGGCTCGCCAGTCACCGGGAAAAGTTTTCCCGCGTGGACCGCCGGGCCAGTTCGAAGCGGAACGGGTCTCCTGGAAGAAGCCGGAAGCCCTGACCGTTTGCATTTAGCCGGAAAGCCGGCACATGGAGATAAAGACTGTGAAGAAATTGTACGTGGGCAACCTGCCTTTCAGCGCGACCGAGGATGAAGTGACCGAACTGTTTGGCCAGTATGGCACTACCCACAGCGTGGCGCTGATCAACGACCGTGAGACCGGCCGTCCCCGGGGCTTCGGCTTCGTGGAAATTGATGACGATGCTCTCGAGGGCATGGTCGGTGCTCTGGACGGCAAGGAGATGGGTGGCCGTGCCCTGCGTGTCAACGAGGCCCAGGAGCGCTCCCGTGGCGGTGGCCGGGGTAGCTACGGCGGCGGTGGCGGTGGCCGCTGGTAGGTTGGAATCAGCCCACGGGTTGATGATCTGGACCCCGCTGCGAATGGTGGCGGGGTCTTCGCTTGTTCCAAAGAAAGGAGCCGTCTTGGCTCGCAATCACTTCAGCTTTGAGAAGCGACGCAAAGAAGTCGAGAAGAAGAAAAAGAAGGCCGCCAAGCGCGAGGCCCGGGCCGAACGCAAGGCCGCCGGCAACGATGAGGGCGGGGCGCCCATCGCGGCCCTGGATGAGTGGGGCAATGTCATCCCCCAAGATCCAGAAGATGAAGCTCCCGAAGGGGATACCGACGAAGGACCGCGGGACCGCAACGAAACGGATTAACCGGTTTCGCCAAGTCTCATGGTTTCTCTCATGGCTTCTCCCGCGGCTTCTCCCGCGGCCTCCCTTGGTGGCGCCGGTCCCAAGCCCTGTCGCCCGATCAGGCCGCCGGCCCGGACCCCGTCAAAGGGGACAGCTTCCGCACCACCCGATCCTCCACATCGTCCCAGAAGAGTTGCAGGTGCGGGAACGGGATCTCGATGCCCGCCGCATCCAGGCCTCGCTTGGCGGCTTCCATCACGGCGCATTTCACGCTCTGCCGTGAGCTCGCGTCGCGCACCCAGACCCGCACCAGCAGGTTCACGCTGGAGTCGGCGCAGTCGGCCACCACCACATCGGGTTCGGGGTCATCCAGCACGTCCTGCAGATGGGCCACGGCCTTCAGCAGAGCCTGGCGCGCCGCGTGGATGTCTTCCTTGTAGGCGATGCCGATGGGCACGTCGATCCGCAGTTCGCCATGCTTGCTGTCGTTCTCCAGAACCTCGTCGATGATGCGCTTGTTGGGAATCACCACGTAAGAATTGCGCGGCGTGCGGATGCGTGTGGAGCGCAAGGTGATATCCTGCACCCTGCCGTACTCGCCGGCCACCGAGAGATAATCGCCCACGATGAAGGGTTGATCCCAGAATATGGTGAAGCCGGCAATGGTGTTGGCCAGGGAATCCTGCGCCGCCAGACCCACGGCAATACCCATCACCCCCAGCCCGGCGATGGCCGCGCCCACGTTCACGCCCAGCTGGGACAGGGCCATCACTACGCCGAAGGCGATCAACGTGTAGCGGAAGATGCTGTCCACGAGCATGCTCACCAGTTTCTCGTGCAGGCCGGAGTGGCGCATGGTCGCGGCCAGAGGCCGGCGAACGACACGGTAGAGCAGCCAGAAGGCGAACAGGGTGAAGACGGCCGCCAGCAGCCGTGGCAGATAGGACACGGCGGTGGTGATGAGCTGCTGGACATCGAGATAGCGGGTCAAGAATTCCATGAGAGGGCCTCCAGGATGGTGTCGGGCCTACGGGGTTGCCGCGCCCTGCGCGGGGGCATGGAAAAAGGGAGCGCCGGTCGGCGCTCCCCCCTATGTGGCGCTCACCCTTGTGGCGCTCACCCTTGCGGTTTCAGCCGAGGTTTAGCGGAACAGGGCCTTCAGGCTGCCCAAGCTGGTGCTCGCGGTGGCCACGGTGCCCTCGATGATGCCGGGGGTTCCCCAGTCGGGGCCCGCAATCCAGCAGTTCGGGTCATTGTAGTCCGGGCAGGCGGTGCTGGCCAGCACCAAGCTGGGGCCGTCGCCATCGCACTCGCTGGGCCAGTCGCCACCGTCGTCGTAGTCCACCACGAAGACCAGCTCGTCAGCGGCGTTGAAAATCTGCACGCT
>PDWI01005818.1_pt1 | contig 20442 bp, 9 predicted proteins | sample 1430891 | NCBI WGS metagenome assembly PDWI01 (sample SAMN01162508, study PRJNA174530) | Oral metagenome, whole genome shotgun sequencing project. | biome: Marine environment; feature: Marine mammal; material: Swab sample of the gingival sulcus; isolation source: swab sample of gingival sulcus... | reverse complement strand
ATTGATATATCTAAGCATCCTTTAGTTCAGGAGGCTGACATTATTCATTTACATTGGATTAACTTTGGTTTTTTATCTGTAAGGTCATTAAAAAAACTTTTTGCTTTAAATAAACCTATAGTTTGGACTTTGCATGACATGTGGGCTTTTACCGGAGGATGTCATTATTCGGGAGATTGTACTAATTATAAAGATAAATGCGGGGATTGTCATGAATTTGTAGCTAAAGCAAATAAAAACGATTTGTCAGCAAAAGTTCATAAACGTAAAGTTAAAATATACGCTAATGCTAATATAAATGCCGTAGGTTGTAGTAATTGGCTTGCAAATACGGCTTTGGATAGTTCATTGTTGAAAAATAAAAATGTATGTGCTATCCCAAACCCTATTGATATTGATGTTTTTAAGCCCCGAGATAAAGATGTGGTGCGAAAAGAGTTTGATTTACCTGTAAATAAAAAACTTCTTTTGTTTGGTGCGGCAAATATTGCCGACCCGCGAAAAGGAACTATATATCTGCTCGAAGCTTTAAAAATATTAAGGAAAAATCATCCTGAATTATACAACGAAGTGGAACTTATTGTGTTTGGGCGAACCGATAAGGCGGATATTGACGATATGCCTTTTGTAACTCATAACAAAGATTATATGAAAGATGCTGTGCAGATAGCTAAATTATATAGCTGTGCAGATGTTTTTGTTCTTCCTTCGTTACAAGATAATTTGCCTAATACGGTAATGGAGGCTGCATCGTGTGGAGTTCCCACAGCTGCTTTTAATATTGGAGGAATACCCGATATGGTTGTGCCTGATGTAACCGGATTTTTGGCAACTTCAAAAAATTCCGAAGAATTAGCCGATTGTATTTATAAACTTGTAGCTAGTCCTAAGCTTGAAACTTATCAAGAAAATGCACGCCAATATGTATTAGATAATTTTACAAATGAAAAAGTAGCTAATAGATATTTAGATTTTTATAAGAGCTTATTATAAAATTATATTATTATAGGAAAAATTACTACATCATTAGTTATCTATGAGATATGATATAGTATTGTTATTTCCCATACTTTTTTGTTCTTTTTACTAAATGATTTGTGCCGGAGTTGTTGCTTTAATTAGGGTCTGCTGATTTTTTATTAAAATTATTAAAGATAATAGTTGTGTGTTTTTTAGTTTTCATAAAAAAACTTATGAATTAGAAACTATAACCATTTAGATAATACTTCGGACAATACATTTAGTTTTACAGGTTTGCCAATATAATCATTCATCCCTGCATTTAAACAGATTTCTTTATCTCCTTTCATTGCATTGGCGGTCATAGCTATAATTACAGTACTAACTTTTCTTTTTCGTAATTCTCGGGTAGCATCTAATCCATTGAGTACCGGCATCTGAATGTCCATTAAAATTATGTCGTATTTTGAAGAATCGTTGCCAATGAGGTCTATTGCTTCTTGACCGTTTTCAGCAATTTGAACTTTGGCATTTAATTTTTCAAGCATACGATTTGCTATTTTTTGATTAATGATATTATCTTCAACAAGTAATATTTTTTTATTGTTTATTAGTTTCGGAGAATCATTAGTTTCTTCATTAATAAAAATTTTCTTAATGCAATTTGATAATTTTATTCTGCGTAAAGGTTTTTCAATTACACAATTAATTGTTTTGTTATTAACATCTTTCTTTATATACGAATCATTAGTATAAACTATTATCTTAAGTTTTTTATTATTTCTTTTTAAATTATTTATAAAATCTGCATCTATTTGTTTATACAGGGTTCCTTCTATTATTAAAAGATTAATATTTTTATTATAGTTAATTTTATCTTGTAAAGAAATAGGGTTAGAACAAAATAATGAATCTATATGTAAGTCGTTTAATATTTGTTTTATATTATCAATATTATTAGTTGCTTCGACAACTACAGATTTAATATTTTTAAATTCTTCTTTTTTGAATTCTGTATATTGACCAATCTTAAGTGGTAATGTAAAGTAGAATATAGTTCCCGGATTTTCTTTGCCTTTAACTTTAGGGTTAGGAGATTTAACCCAAATTTTTCCTCCCATAAGTTCTGTCAGCATTTTAGATATGCTGGTTCCAAGCCCGGTTCCTCCATATTTTCGGGTAGTAGAGCCATCTGCTTGGGTGAAAGAATAAAATATTTTTTCCAACTTATTTTTAGGAATACCAATACCTGAATCGGAAACGGCAAATTTTAATAATTGTTTGTTTTTATAATTTCTTTCAAGTTTGATGTCGAGATTAACAAATCCTTTTGATGTAAATTTAATTGCATTTCCAATTAAATTAAATAAAATTTGAACAATACGGATTTCATCTCCTATTAATATTTGAGAAATATTTTCATCTATATTAACATTTAATTCTATTTCTTTAGAGTCTGATTTTATTTTCATTTGTTTAACCACATAGTCTATTGTAGAAATAAAATTAAATGGTAATGATTCAATTTTCATTTTACCGGCTTCAATTTTAGAAAAGTCAAGTATGTCATTAATCAAATTAAGAAGATTATCTCCGGATTTAGAAATGATTGAAACAATATTTCTTTGTTCTTTTGTTAGCTTAGTGTCATTTAATAATTCGGCAGCACCTATAATACCATTCATTGGAGTTCTGATTTCGTGACTCATGTTGGCTAAAAATTCCGATTTAGCTTTGTTAGCTTCTATTTCTTTGTGTTGTAATTCTTTTTGAGCTGTTATGTCCATAAAAGCTTCAAGAATTAATTCTTCATCAATAAGCTTTATAGGTATGATATTTTTTATTATTGAACGAGATATATTATTTTCATTTACAATCAAATTTTCTTCTAACATAGACATTTTTTTATTTTGCTTTTTATTTCCTTTTTTATAATCATTGCTTTGAGGAACAAAAACAGAAGATAATTGATGTTCTTTTAGGTATTTCATAACTTGATCCGGAGTTTTGAATCCCATTATAGAAGCAGCCATGTTATTTGATTGAATAACTTCTTTTTTACTGTTGATAATTAAAACACCAACAGGTAGATTTTCAATGATTGTACTCATTGATTCAATAGACTCTTCAAGCGAGTGAGTAAGTAATCGTTTTTCAGTTACATTTTCTTTTATAACTACATATCCTGTAATTTCTTTTGAATTACCAAATACAGGAGAAATAAGAATTTTAGCCCAAAAAACATTGCCTGATTTATTCAAATAGTCAATTTCTCCCGTCCATGTTATTCCTTGATTTATGGCTTCCCAAAACGAAGAGTGTTTTTCATTGTTAGGAGAATATATATTTGCAATATTATTTTTCAAAGTTTCTTCTTTTGAGTACCCGCTAATTTCTTCATAATCTCTATTGACATATTCTATATTTCCGTCAGAGTCGGTAATCATTATTGAAATAGGGCTTTGTTCTATAGCTTTTAGTAGTTTTGCATTATAATTTTGAGTTTTCTTTCGAATGATTATTTCGTTTTTAATTTGAACAATAAGAAAGTATGCTAAAATAAATACTGTTGCATAAAATATTATTAATGTTAAATACTTTACATATTTATATTGTTTAATAGCTTTTGAATTAATGGTTCTTAATTCAAAGGTGTCTTTATTAATTTCGTATGATATTTCATTAACTGTTTCGTTAATCCTGTTTATTAGCGATTCGGCTTCTTTAATATATACACTGGCCTTTTTGATATATGTGTTATAATCAATAGTTTTATCTTCCAAATAAGGTCTCACTATTTTTGTAATTTTAAAAGCAAGTAACCTAAGGTCTTTAATTTTGGGAGCTAATTGTTTTATTTCCGGGATGCTGCTCGAATAATTATCTACCTTATATTTTATTTGGTAAAAATTTCCATTGTTATTTGTTATGGAATTTACTTGTTTAAAAATTCCACCTTCTGTTAATATTTCTATAATAATATTGCATTCGGCAGCTATTTTAGTGATTTTACTTTGCGTATTTATTAATTGTTGAGGGTGGGTTGCTGAAGTAAAATCTTTAAATAATAAATTAAGACGAAGTATGTCTTGTTGTAAAATTTTTTCTATTTTCTGGCGCTCTTCCTGGTTCTTAATGTTTTCTTGATATTTAATTATATAATTGGTGTCAAAATAGTTTTCTATTTCTAATATAGATGTTATTGCAAGCAAAAAAACACCTAATAATAAATATAACTTTAATATTAATGGTTCTATAGTTGATATTTTATTTAATAGTTTTTTCACTTCAATTTCTACTGTTTTTATGTAAAGTTAGATGTATAATTTTACTGTTTTCAATTAATAAGGAGTTTATATAAAATTAAATACTTTCGCAAAAATAATAAAAAAAACAGTAAGATAAGTCAATTTCAAAATAAATTATAAAAATATAGTTGAGAATAATTTTATTTTCTTTAAAAAAATAGTATATTGCTCACCTTGATAAAGTAATTTTTTTATAATGAAGTAATTTAAACTTTTTGTTTGCATATCTAAGCTTTTACTTTTTTACTTTAAGCATATTACAGTTATTGGTCCTTAGTTTTTGGCTTTAATAAAAATACTAAGTCTTTTTTTAAAAAAAAAAGATTAAATGAGTTCAGGAAAGAAATATGCTTATGAATTTAAAGTTATACGGAAATATTTTACGGGGTTTAATTACTTTAATTTAAAAATCTAAGAATTAAAATAAATATATTAATGATGGTGATGGTATCATCAATTTTATTTGGACAAATACCTGAGGGTTATTATGATGCAGCCATTGGAAAAACAGGGGGAGAATTGAAAAACGCCCTTCATGATATTATAAAAAAACAAACGGTGTTTTCTTATGGAAGTTTGTGGAATCAGTTATCATATACCGATGCAGACCCCAATAATTCAAATAATGTAATTTGTTTATATAGTGGTTGGTCATATCCGGCAAGTAATCATGGAGGTAGTTCCACACAATGGAATAGAGAACATACTTGGGCTAAGTCGGTGGGTAATTTCGGAACAGCTAACGGACCGGGTACCGATTTGCATCATTTGCGTCCTACGGATGTAACTGTAAATAGTAAAAGAGGTAATCTTCAATTTGATAATGGAGGTAGCGAATATGTTGATAAGTCAAGATATGGCGGAGGTAATGGCAATACCGGATGCAAAGTAGATGGTGACAGTTGGGAACCTCGAGATGAGGTAAAAGGAGATGTTGCACGTATGTTATTTTATATGGCAACTCGATATGAAGGAGATGGTGACGGTAGTAGTGTAGATTTGGAATTAGGTGAAAATCAGTCGGGTTCGGGAACACATGCAAAATTATCTACACTTTTAGCATGGCATAAGGCAGATCCTGTTTCCGATTGGGAACGAAGACGAAATAATCGTATTTACGAGCGACAAAAAAACAGGAATCCATTTATAGACCATCCGGAGTGGGTTAGTTCTGTTTTTGGTGATGGAGGCGGTGAAGATCCCGGTCCGGGTAATAGTGAATTAGTGTTGTTTTCAGAAAAATTTGATGGAGGAACAGGTTTAAATAATATGACTCAGTATTCTGTTACAGGTAATCAAGTGTGGAAAAGGTCTACATATCAAAATAACTCTTTTGCTAAAATGAGTGGATATGATTATAGTAAAAAGAAAACTTTTGCTAACGAAGATTGGTTGATTAATAAAGAAGTTATAACTATAGGAGATGCAAAGGATGTTGCATTTTCTTTCACTACTTCTATGAAAGAATATGGAGGTAACACCGAATTTAATGTTTTAATTTCAACTGATTATGATGGAAAATCGAATCCAAATAATTATTCATGGACAAACATTACAAGTAATTTTGATTTTAGTTCGGGAAATTATGAACTAAAAGAATCGGGAGAATATAAGTTGGGAAATCAAATAAACAAGCCTTTTTATATAGCATTTAAGCATGTAAATACAGCTAAAGGAAGTAGAACATGGCAAGTTGACAATATTTTGGTTAAAGGAGCTAAGGCTACTTCTATAAATTTTTATACTTTATCAGGTAATGTTTATTTAGTTCCGAATCCTGCAAAAGATTATGTTGTTGTTTCCGGAAAAAATTACGAAACCTGCAATGTGTCGATTTATAATTTATGTGGTTATATGATTAGTAAATACAGCAGTTATAAATTTGGTGAACAAATAAATCTAAGTGACTTTCAAAAAGGAATATATCTTATTAAAATTTCAATGAAAAATAACAAAATAGTGACTAAGAAATTAATTATAAATTAATAAAATACAAAATTATAATAATATTTCCCCGAATACTTTTTGTGTTCGGGGTTTTTTTTTATTTTTGTGTGCTTAAATCTTGAATTATGTAATATGACAGTAAGAAATAAACAAAATGCCTTATTTCACATCTTTTATTTCACAATAGAAGCATATTGCATATTTTAGATTAAAATTAAATATTAAATAAGTACATAGTAATGAGCAATTTAAAGAAGATTAATTCTGCATTGATTTCTGTATTTCATAAAGACGGATTAGATGAAATAGTTAAATTATTAGATAATTTGAATGTTAAATTATTTAGTACCGGCGGCACAAAAAAATTCATAGAGAGTCTTGGTGTTGAAGTTACTCCGGTAGAAAATATTACAAGCTATCCGTCAATATTAGGAGGAAGAGTTAAAACTTTACATCCAAAAGTTTTTGGAGGAATATTGTCAAGAAGAGATAATGATAATGACGCTAAACAGTTAAAGGAGTTTGAAATTCCCGAGATAGATTTGGTTATAGTTGATTTATATCCTTTTGAAGAAACCGTGGCTTCGGAAGCTAAAGAACAAGAAATCATTGAAAAAATTGATATTGGAGGAATTTCTCTTATTAGAGCAGCTGCTAAGAATTATAAAGATGTGGTTATAGTTCCTTCAAAAAATGAGTATTCTAAATTATTTGATATACTTAAAAATGCAAAAGGAGAAACTACTTTAGAAGAAAGGAAAGAGTTTGCAAAAGCTGCTTTTGGTGTGTCTTCGCATTACGATACTGCAATATTTAATTATTTTGACGATAACAATAATAGTTGTTTAAGAATTAGCGAAAATAATGTTAAGCATCTTAGATATGGAGAAAATCCACATCAACAAGGTAGGTTCTATGGTAATTTGGACGATATATTAGAACAAATTCATGGTAAAGAAATATCTTATAATAATTTATTGGATATTGATGCTGCTATAAATTTAATATCCGATTTCGATGAAACTACATTTGCGATATTAAAACATAATAATGCTTGTGGTTTAGCTTCGCGTGATAATCTTACTAAAGCTTGGAAAGATGCTCTTGCCGGTGATCCGATATCTGCTTTTGGAGGAGTGTTGATTTCCAATGCTAAAATAGATAAAGAAACTGCCGAAGAAATTAATAAAATATTTTTTGAAGTTATTATTGCTCCTGAATATGATTCAGAAGCTTTGGAAATATTAAAAACAAAGAAAAACAGAATTATTTTAATTCAGAAAGTTGTAAAAGTTCCTCAAACAATTAATCGTACATTGTTGAATGGAGTTTTAAGTCAACAAAAAGATGTAAAAATAGAAACCAAAGATGATTTGCAAAATGTAACAACTCTTGCTCCTAACGATAACGAAATAGATGATTTATTATTTGCAAATAAGATTGTTAAACATACAAAATCTAATGCTATCGTTTTGGCTAAAAATAAGCAATTAATTGCAAGTGGAGTAGGACAAACATCACGTGTAGATGCTCTTTTGCAAAGCATACAGAAAGCTAAGACTTTTAAATTTGATTTGAATAATGCCGTTATGGCCAGCGATGCTTTTTTCCCATTTCCTGACTGTGTGGAGATAGCTCATAAAGAGGGTATTTCGGCAGTAATACAGCCCGGAGGCTCTATTAAAGACAAAGATTCTATAGAATATTGTAATAATAATGGAGTGAAGATGGTAATGACCGGACACAGACATTTTAAACATTAAAAAATTATTATAATGGGATTATTTTCTTTTTTAACCCAAGAAATTGCTATAGATTTAGGTACAGCTAATACTATTATTATTCATGATGATAAAATAGTAGTTGATCAGCCCTCTATAGTTGCATTAAACAGACGTACCGATAAGCTTGAAGCCATTGGTGAAAATGCTCGACAAATGCATGGAAAAACACACGATAATATTTATACAATCAGACCTCTGAGAGATGGTGTTATTGCAAATTTTGATGCTGCAGAACAAATGATTCGAGGAATGATTAAGTTAATCAAGAGTGGTTCCAGATGGTTTAAGCCTTCGTTAACAATGGTTATTTGTATTCCGTCAGGCAGTACCGAAGTTGAAATCAGGGCTGTGCGAGACTCTGCCGAACATGCAGGCGGACGTGAAGTGTATATGATATATGAGCCTATGGCAGCATCGCTTGGTATTGGTCTTGATGTTGAAGCTCCTCAAGGAAACATGGTTGTTGATATAGGAGGAGGAACTACTGAAATTGCAGTTATTTCGTTGGGAGGTATAGTTACAAATAAATCTATTAGAATTGCTGGTGATGACTTAACCGCTGATATAATGGAATATATGAGACGCCAGCATAATATTAAAATAGGAGAACGAACTGCAGAGAAAATTAAAATTGAAGTAGGTTCTGCCCTTCCTGAATTAGATGAGCCACCTGAGGATTTTATTGTTCAGGGACCTAATCAAATGACAGCATTGCCTATTGAAGTGCCGGTTTCGTATCAGGAAATATCGCATTGTATAGAAAAATCAATTTCTAAGATTGAAACAGCTATATTAAGTGCTCTTGAACAAACCCCTCCTGAGCTTTATGCAGACATTGTTAATAAAGGTATTTACCTTGCGGGTGGAGGAGCATTGTTAAGAGGGCTTGATAAAAGACTTACCGATAAAATTAATATACCGTTTCATATTGCAGAAAATCCACTTCATGCAGTAGCTCGTGGAACAGGTATTGCATTGAAAAAAAGACATGAATTTTCTTTCTTGATGAGATAAAATTTAGAATAATATTATAAAAAAGACCTAATACTAAATTAATAATTTAGCATTAGGTCTTTTTTTTATGGTAAATCTCAGTTAAGTTAATGTGATTACTATCTTGTTTTTATCATAAGGTATTTAACCCGAATTATATATTAACTTGATTTATATATAATTCAGGTTAAATCAAATTTACATTATTAAGAGACTTATCATACAAAGAATTTAATAAGGAAAAGAGCAGCTAAAATATACATAACATAACTTAATTCGTTAGCTCTTCCCGAGAATATTTTTAAAACAACATAAGAAAGCATCCCAAATATAATTCCATTTGCTATACTGTATGTTAATGGCATTAATATAATAGTTAGAAATACAGGAATGGATTCTGTGTAATCATCAAAATTTACTTTTAATATAGGCGACATCATAAAAGAGCCTGTAAGTATTAATGCGGGAGCTGTAGCTGCTGCTGGAACCATTAAGAAAATAGGAGAAAAGAATAATGCTAAAAAGAACATAGCTGCAACGGTTAAAGCTGTTTTCCCTGTGCGACCACCTGCTGCAATTCCTGCTGCGCTCTCTACGTAAGTAGTTACTGTAGAAGTACCTAAAACAGCACCTGCTGTTGTTCCGATAGCATCTGCTAATAAAGCTTGTTTTACTCTTGGTACTCGTCCTTTTTTGTCAAGCATATTGGCTTTAGATGCTACACCGACAAGAGCCCCTACCGTATCAAACATATCTACAAAAAGTAATGTGAATAAAACAATAATCATATCTAAGCTAAAGATATTATGAAAATCAAATTTAAATGCAATAGGTTCAATACTTGGTGGAAGACTAAAAAGATTTCCGTCGGGAACATTAGTAATGCCAAAAGGAATACCTATAACTGTTGCTAAAAAAACACCTATTAATAATGCTCCTTTTACTTTTAAGGCAAGTAAAATTCCGGTAACTACAAGACCTACTAAAGCTATCCATGCAGAATTGGCTCCCAAATCACCCATTGTAAGAGGTATTCCGTGTCCTTGAACTACAATACCTGCTTTAGATAAACCTATAAAAGCAATGAACAAACCTATACCGGCAGAAATAGAATGCTTTAAACATAAAGGAATAGAATTGATGATAACTTCACGTACATTGAAAAAAGAAAGAGCAATAAATATAATACCTTCAATAAATACAGCAGTTAAACCAAATTCCCAACTGTAACCTAATGATTTACATATTGTAAAAGCAAAAAAAGCATTTAATCCCATTCCCGGAGCTAAAGCAAAAGGTAGTTTTGCCCACAATGCCATTATTAATGTTCCAACTATTGCAGATAATGCCGTAGCTGTAAATAATGCATTTTTGTCCATCCCTGTAGATGATAAAATGTCAGGATTAACGGCTAATATATATGCCATGGTCATGAAAGTAGTAACTCCGGCTAATATTTCCGTTCGTAAATTAATTGTCTTGTTTTCTAATTTAACATCTGTTTTTTCTAATTTCATATTACTTGAATTTTTATTAATTAGTGATTAATTTAAAATGTATATTGAAAAAATTATTACAAAACTATAGCTAACCTATTTAAATTTTTTAGACAATATGACTGCTTTAGCAATTAAGATTTATTTATTGTTTAGTACTTCTCTTATTATATTAATAATTAATTTTTGAATTTGTTTTTTTAAAATTATGCAAGTTAAATACAATTAACTTATACAAATTTGTTTGTAAAAAAAAATAAATGCCTGCATTTTGTACTTAATGTGCTAATTTTTAATAAAATAAGGTTAACATCTAATGTCTAATACAAAAAATAAAAACACAAATTTAATGCAATTAAAATATAAAAACAAAATATAATTATATTTTATTTTTTAAAGTCTTTTTTTATAAAGCTGTTTTTGTTATCAAATAAACAAATTCCTACTACAATGGTTAGTTTCCTGTAATCTTTTCCTTTTAATCAAACAACCTTTTTGAAATTTAATTCTTTAATAATAAGTAAAAAACAAAATCATAAATTTATCTTAAAAACTTTCGGATGCTGGTGATACCTCATGAAATAATTAATAAAAACTGTTAATCTTTTGGATGTTTTTATGATAATATTTATCTTTATTGGGGAATTCATATTAAACAATTTAAGCATATTTATATAATAGTCAAATGGGTTATTTGAGTGATTTCTTTCAATTGTTTTTCCCTTATGTATGTGTGGGGTGTGGTCGGAAATTATTTCGTCACGAGGAACAATTATGTAGATTATGTATCTCGAAATTACCTTATTCATATTATCATAAAATAAAAGATAATCCTGTTGAAAAAATATTCTGGGGCAGAGTAAATATAGAAAAAGCCACTTCTTTTTTAATATATAAAAAAGACGGTGTTGTAAAAAATATATTACACGATTTTAAGTATAGAAACAATAAAGAATTAGCTGTTGCAATGGGTAAACTATTTGCGACAGAATTAAATAAATATTCTTATTTTCAGGATGTTGACTACATCATTCCGGTTCCCTTGCATCCGCGAAAACTAAAAAAAAGAGGTTATAACCAAAGCGAATATATTGCAAAAGGAATGTATAATATATTAAATGTACAAATATTAACCGATTGCATTATTAAAGTGGAAAATACCATGTCGCAAACTAAACTATCACGCTACAATCGTTGGTTAAATGTAGGAAAAGGATTTGCCGTGAAAACCCCTGAAATATTAAAAAACAAATCTATTTTGTTAGTTGATGATGTGGTTACCACCGGAGCAACTTTAGAAGCAATGGCTTCAACTATTGAAAATATCGAAGGAATAAAAATATATATTGCCACAATTGCCGCTGCAGGAAATTAAACATTCATTTCTTAATAAATAATTGTTATAAATTATATTTAATTAATATTTATTTTGTATGAAAAATTATCTTTGTAAAAAAAACAATACAATTTTTCACAGGTAACCCTGAGATGCTTATTATTAAGCTGTCACTACTAAAGAATAACTAAATGAAACAAATATTGTACATAATTATTATGTTGTTGGTAAATAGTAATTTATTTGGACAAGATATGTTAATACTAACTGACACAACTAAAACAGCAGAGGTAGAATTAAGTGAGGTTGTTATAAATTCTTCACGCAATTCATCCATCTTAAAAGATATACCGACATCAATTAGCCTTATTAATTCAAAACAAGTGACTAATAACAATTTACAATCATTGGAAGATGTAAATATTATTGCACCTAACTTTTTTATGGTAAATTACGGGTCAAAGCTTACCTCTCCTATTTATATACGAGGCATTGGCTCTAAAAAGAAATCACCTGCTGTAGGTTTGTATGTTGACGGAGTTCCATTTTTTGAAATATCATCAATGAACTTTGATTTTTTTGATATTTCAAGAATAGAAGTTTTGAGAGGACCTCAAGGAACACTCTTCGGGCGTAATACTATGGGAGGATTAATAAATGCCGGAACTCTTTCTCCTTTAAATTATCAAGGTACACGAATTCGTCTTTCAACTACCGATATAGGAAATTACAATGCTTCGGCAGGCTATTACGACAAAACAAGCAATAATAAATTTGCTTATTCACTTACAGGAAATTACAGATATCGAAAAGGTGTTTTTGAGAATAAAAGCACAAATGACATGTCTGATAAATTACAATCTTATGGACTTAGAAATCGTTTAGCTTACCAAATAAATGAAAATTTTTTAATAGAAAATATTGCAAGTTTTGAAAATAGCAAAGAATATGGATATCCTTTTAAAAATCTTAAAACCGATGAGGTTAACTACAATGATACAAGCTCTTACGACAGACTTATGTTTAATAATGGTTTACGATTAGACTATACCGGTTCTGATTTTACATTTGAATCAACTCTTTCATATCAAGCAATAAAGGATAAGCAAAAGATGGATCAAGACTTTACTCAGATTCCTTTATTTTTTGCAGATCAAGATGGTAAACAAAACATGGTTTCTGCAGAATTTACCATTGCTTCAAAAAATAACAAACAGTACAAGTGGCTTTTGGGTGCTTTCTCGTTTTTACAAAATAAAAATACAATATTAGATGTTATTATACGCCCTAAAAAACTAACTCTTTCAAAAGATTACAAAGAGCAAATGCTTAGCGGAGGTATTTTTCATCAATCGGAATTAAAATTATTTGACCGATTAACTCTTTCGGCAGGGATAAGATATAATTACGAAGAATCTTCGTTAGACTATAAATATAATCAATATATAAAAACAAAACTTGTAAAAACTGTAACAGATACAATCTATCCGTACCTAAATGAACATATTTTTTTACCTAAAATATCCGCAACTTATTCTATAGGTAAATCATCTGTTTATTTGTTGTATTCTACAGGATATAAACCGGGAGGATTTAACCTTACTTTTGAACACCCTCAAAACTTACAGTTCGAAAATCAAATGAGCCATAATTATGAGATTGGTTATAAACAAACTTTCTTAAATGGGAAAATATACTCTGACATTGCATTGTTTTTCTCCGATATTACCGGACAACAAATAGCTTTACCTGTAGCTTCAGGACAAGGAACATATCTTGAAAATGCAGGTAAATCAGAGAATAAAGGCATAGAAGCATCTTTAAACATATCGAATGTAAAAGGATTTGATGTAAATACAAGTTTTGGATATACTAATTCAGAAATAATAAAATATGAAAAAAACGACTTGGTAAATTATAATGGAAACACAGCTCCTTATGTTCCAAAATATACATTTAATATTTCTGTTGCTAAAACAGTTAAATTTCAAAATAATAATTTCTTAAAAAACATACGCTTTCAAGCCGATTATAAACAAATGGGAAATATTTATTGGAACATAGAAAATACTCTTGAACAAAAATCTTACGGATTATTAAGTGCCAATATTTCTTTTGCCACAAAATATGCTACCATTGATTTCTGGGCAAAAAATATAACCGACAAAACATATAATGTTTATATGCTTTCTATTCCTCAAATGAAAAATACATTTTATCAACAAGGACAACCTCGAATGATAGGAATAACTACAATGATAAATTTTTAAAAATAAATTGTAAAGCATAAACATATGAAACATTTTATAACAACAAGCATATTATTTATTTTTTATCTTCTTTTCAATAGTTTTAGTTATATCAATAATGATATTAATTATAATAACGACAAAGATTCTTTAGCTTTAAATAATAAATTATTAGAACTGAAAAATAATTATGATGACATAATATTTCATTATAATTACTTACTAAATATAAGTAAAAACAATTTAGGGAAAATAAAAAATAAGAAATCTCAAAAATATAGATGGAAACAAAAAAAACTAAAGATTAAGATAATTTCTTATAATAATTCACTAGCATCCGAAGGTTTATAAAAAGCAATCCTTTTTTTAGCATAAAAACCTAAGGCTTTTTGCTGTTAGCCTTTGGCTTTTAGTGAGTTATCTTTGGTAATTATATTGTTTTTGTATAATAAATTTATCAGACTTAAAAACATTAAAACTATAAGATTTACACAAGCCAAGCGCTAAAGGCCAAGAGCTAAAAGCATATAAATCAACAGATAGCTAAAATCATCAAACAATATTTATTATAAAAACTTTCGGATGCTAGTGAAAAAACTATTGGTGTATAAAATTTTATTTTTCTCAAAACCCATAAAATATCGTATATTTTTTAATTTATTGCTTTTATTCACTAAATCGGTTAAATCTCGTCTATCGTTTTCACTATTTCATTCTTCATTTCTTAATCTCTCTCTTCTTGCTAATTAACAAAAAAATATTATATTTGTAGGACATTTTTTAACATAAATCATTTTAACTATATAAATAGCAACTACCATGAAAAGGATTCAATCATTTATTTTTAGTAGTCTTATTCTTTTAACACTATTCAGCTGTAATAAAACAAGCAATAACAGTAGCAACATTATTGAATATAACGACTACATACAGGCTTTTACAGGAGGTTCAATATCCAATAATGATAACATAACCATACGTTTTTCAAAAGATGTAAGTGATGCAAGAATAGGAAAACAAGTTGCAGATGGAATACTAAGCATTACGCCACAAGTAGATGGAGTAGCTACTTGGGACGACATGCAAACCATTGTTTTTAAACCTACCCGAAATTATAATAATAATCAAACTTATAATGTAAAAGTAAATTTAAATGAGCTATTTAAAGATGCTAAAGGCACTTTTAATTTTGATGTTTCGGTTATAGCACAAAACTACCGTTTACAAGTAGATGAAATTACTCCTTATAGCATTACCAATTTAAAAGACAATAAAATAAAATGTACTTTATTTTTAAACGATTACGCTGACATTAATAATATTCATAAAACAGTTAATTGTTCTCAAAACGGTAAAAACTTAACTATAAAATGGCTCGAAAACAACACACAAAATGTTTACCCGTTTATAATAGAACATGTTAAACGTGGCAACGAAAATTCTTATGTAGAAATAGAATGTAACGGAAATCCTATAGGAATAGACAAAAATATTAATAAAAAAATAGAATTAATATCAATAGATAAATTCATTATTAAAGATGCCAAACTAACACGAGGAGCCACACAAAGTGTAAAAATAATTTTCTCGGACCCATTAAATCCCAATCAAAACCTTGATGGATTAATTACGTTTAGCGACCAAGGCATTAGCTACACAACAAACATAAATAACAATACTATCGAAATAAAACCCGAGCAAATTATTTCGGGTGATATGTCAATTACCATACATAAAGGAATTAAAAATATAAATAATAAAAGCATAGATACAAATAAAATATTTGAATTTAACTTTTCGGGACTAAAACCGGCTGTAAAATTTATTGGCAAAGGAAATATTTTGCCGAATTCAAAAGGATTAACACTTCCGTTTAAAGCGGTAAGCTTAAAATCGGTTCAGGTAAATGTAATAAAAATATTTGAAAACAACATTGCTCATTTTCTACAAAACAACACTCTTGCAGGCAGTTCAAATATTCGTCAGGCAGGTAGATTAATAAAACGCAAAACTATTAAACTTGATAACGATCCTAATTTAGATTTAGGTAAATGGAATGCTTTTTCCATTAACTTAGATAAAATAATTAATGTTGACCCGGGAGCTATTTACAGAGTAGAGCTTCGTTTTGCAAGAAGAAATGCAATAGTTCCTTGCGACGAAGAAATATCTGAAAATAGCGTAAATACAATAGATCCTGATATAATTACCGAAGCCGAAATAAAATATTATGACAATCCGGAATATTATAGTTATTATGACAATTACAATAATTACTACAATTGGAGTGAACGTAACGACCCATGTAAACAATCATATTACACAAGCAGTAAATATGCTACAAAAAACATATTAGCTTCGGATATGGGACTTATTGTTAAAAAAGGAACTACAAACGAACTTACAGCCATAGTTTCTAATTTAATAAACACAACACCTATGAAAGGAGTTGATATAGAAGCACGGTCTTATCAAAATCAAATTGTTGGAAAAGGAAAAACAAATAGTAAGGGTATTGCAAAATTAGAAGTTAAAGGCACTCCTTTTTTACTAATTGCCAAGTCGGGGAAAATGCGAGCTTATCAAAGACTTGATGAAGCATCGGCTTTATCATTAACCAACTTTGATGTGGGGGGTAAAGTAATCGAAAAAGGATTAAAGGGTTTTATATATGGCGAACGCGATGTTTGGAGACCGGGAGATACTTTACACATTTCCTTTATATTAGAAGACCAAAATAACACTTTACCTAAGAAATATCCTATTGTTTTTGAATTATGTGACCCTAATGGTCGACTTGTTTCTCGATTATCACGTAATTTAAATAAACACAATATATATTTATTTGATGTAAATACCGCTCCCGATGCCATTACGGGAAATTGGGAAGCAAGAGTTGTTCTTGGGGGTACGGTTTTTACCAAACGTGTAAAAATAGAGACCATCAAACCCAACAGATTAAAAATTAATCTTGACTTTCAATCTAAACTTTTATCTCAACAAAGTTCTAATGCTTCACTAAATGTAAGTTGGTTGCAAGGTGGCGAAGCTAAAAATCTTAAAACTATTATAACAGCCAATTTATTACCTATAAAAACAAAATTTAAAGGATTTACAAATTATGTTTTCGACGACCCTGCTTATTCTACCATTAATGATGAAATAAATATTTTTGACGGTAAACTAAATAGCCAAGGTAAAGCTTCAATACCAATAAACATTAATGTAGAAGAAAATGCTCCCGGAATGTTAGGTGTTTTATTCCGTACACGAGTATTTGAAGAAAGCGGTGATTTCAGTGTTAATTTTAAATCAATACATTATAGCCCTTTCAACTCGTATGTAGGAATTAAAACTCCCGAAGGAGACAAACGTGGCATTCTTCTGACCGATAAAAACCATACTATCAATATTGCTTCGGTTTCGGAAAGCGGGAAACCTATTTCATCGAATAATATCACTTACGAAATTTTCAAGATAAGTTGGCGTTGGTGGTGGGAAGCCGGCGAAGATAATCTTGCAAGATATGTAAGGTCAAGTGTATCTGATTTTGTAACTCGAGGCACGACAAAAACCGTTAACGGTAAAGGAAGTTTCAATTTTAAAATTGAATATCCCCAGTGGGGACGTTATTTTGTGCGTGTAATCGACAATAACAGCGGACACAGCACAGGTAAAATAATTTACGTTGATTGGCCGGGGTATGCAACCAAATCGCATGGTGAAAACTCCGATGCAGCTACCATCTTAAGTCTGTCGAGCGATAAAACAAAATACGAAGTAGGTGAAAAAGCTACTGTTTCGTTTCCTTCTACCAAAGGATGCAAGGCTTTGGTTTCAATAGAAAATGCATCAAAAGTTATAAAAGAATATTGGGTTAAGACCGAAGATAAAGTAACAAATTTCGATTTTGAACTTACAAAAGAAATGAGTCCGAATGTATATGTTTATGTTACTTTATTGCAACAATACGAACAAACAAAAAACAATTTACCTATTCGCATGTTTGGAGTTACTCCAATAATGGTTGAAGACAGTAAGACTCATTTACACCCTAAAATTGAAGTTGCCAATGTATTAAGACCCGAGAAAAAAGCTAAAATTGTTGTTAAAGAAGAAAACGGACAGCCTATGGCATTTACCGTTGCTGTTGTTGAAGAGGGATTGTTAGATATTACTTCGTTTAAAACTCCTCAACCATGGAATTATTTTTATGCTCGTGAAGCTTTAGGTGTACACACTTGGGATATTTACAATAAAGTATTGGGTGCTTACGGAGGACAAATAGAGCAGGTATTTGGTATTGGAGGAGGAAATTCTTTTGATAAGAAAAAAAATCTTGAAGATAATGTAAACAGATTTAAACCTGTAGATTTGGTTTTTGGTCCTTACGAGATTAAAAAAGGAGGAAAAAAGGTTATTGAATTTACCATGCCTCGATATATAGGTGCTGTTCGTACCATGGTGGTTGCTCGAAATAAATCGGCTTACGGAAGTGCCGAAAAATCATCGGCAGTAAGAGAAGACTTAATGGCTCTGGCTACTCTTCCGCGTGTATTAGGTCCTAACGAAGAAGTTGATTTACCTGTTACTGTTTTTACAGGCAAAGACAATATGGGTGAAATAAAAGTAAACTTAAAGTGTAATGATAATATATCAATATTAGGCGAAGACACAAAAACTATTGAAATAAATAAAAAAGGTAGTAAAGTTATTACATTCCGAATTAAAGTTCTTCCAACAATAGGAAAAGGAAAGATAGAAGTGACCGCTTCGGCTGAAGGAAAAATTGCTGTTGATGCTATCGACATTGCAATACGCAATCCTAATCCCGATAAAGTTAAATCCATTAGTCTTGCATTAAATCCTAATGAAGAAAAAACCTTTAATTATGAAAAATTCGGCATGAAAGGTTCTAATTCTATGAGTTTAGAATTATCTTCAATTACTAATATAGATTTTGGAAAACGATTGCAGTTTCTTATCTCGTATCCTCACGGATGTGTTGAGCAAACCACTTCTTCTGTATTTCCTCAACTGTTTTTAAGTAAATTTACCGAATTAGACGAAGAGACAAAAATCAGATGCGATAAAAATATTAAAGCAGGCATACAACGTTTATCTACATTTATAACTTCAGACGGAGGTATGAGTTATTGGCCTCATGGTAACAGAGCCAATGACTGGGGAACTTCGTATGCAGGTCAATACTTGCTCGAAGCTGAAAAATTAGCTTATGTTCTACCTGTTAATTGGAAACGGAATTGGCTTAAATATCAAAAGAGAGCTGCAAAATCTTTTGTTGAAGCAAATAGTAATTCATCGTATTTAAATTTAGCTCAAGCTTACAGGTTATACACATTAGCTTTGGCAGGACACCCCGATAAGAGTTCTATGAACAGAATGAGAAACAGCTCTACAGTAAATAATATTTGCCTATGGCAACTTGCCGGAGCTTATGCTTTATGTGGTCAAGATAATGTAGCTAAAGATATAATTGATAAATTACCTTTAAGTTCCGATGATAACGAAAACAGATATACTTATGGTTCTGTAACACGTAACGAGGCTATAATTCTAAACACTTTATTATTGATTAAAGATTACGATAAAGCTCAATTTTTAATAAAGAAAATTGCGGCTAAGTTATCTTCAAAAAGTTGGTTAAGTACTCAAACAACAGCTTATTCACTAATTGCTTTAAGTCGTTTGGTAAATGATGACGAACCTTCGTTAATGAGTTTCTCTTACAACGGTTCAGGAATTGAGAGTAAGGATATAAGTACTAATAAAATGTTAAATATTCAGAAACTACCTTCTTCTATGCCTAAAAAAGGTAGAGTAAATGTTAAGAATAATACTAATAAAATATTATTTGCAAACTTAATTCTTAAAGGAACTCCACTTGTGGGACAAAGCTACGATGAAAATAAAAATATTATTATAAATGTGACTTATAGATCTTTGGATGGTAAAATTATTGATGTAAGCAAGTTGGAACAAGGAACCGACTTTATGGCTGAAGTTATTATTAATAAATTAACTCATATCAACATTGAAAATATAGCTATGACACAGATTTTTCCTTCGGGATGGGAAATTAGAAATACTCGCCTCGAAGAATCGTCTAATAAGTTAGAAGGTGATATTCCTCGCTATCGTGATATTAGAGATGATAGAGTTTATACTTATTTCAGCTTAAATAACGGAAAATCAAAAAGATTTAGAGTATTACTTAACGCTACTTATAAAGGTAAATTCTATTTACCTGCCGTAGATTGTAGAGCTATGTACGATAATAATCTTTATGCTCGTAAAGCCGGACAATGGGTTGAAGTTTATTAATGGTATAAAATAATTATAATAAAA
>PDWI01005931.1_pt1 | contig 20443 bp, 17 predicted proteins | sample 1430891 | NCBI WGS metagenome assembly PDWI01 (sample SAMN01162508, study PRJNA174530) | Oral metagenome, whole genome shotgun sequencing project. | biome: Marine environment; feature: Marine mammal; material: Swab sample of the gingival sulcus; isolation source: swab sample of gingival sulcus... | reverse complement strand
ACGAAACAATAGGAATATTACTTTGTCGTGATAAAAAGAAAATAGAAACAGAATTTGCATTAAGGGGAATGACACAACCTATGGGAGTTAGTGAATTTAATCTTACTGAGTGTTTACCTGATGATTTAAAAGGCTCGATGCCAACTGTTGAAGAAATAGAGCAAGAATTATCGGATTATGATGAAAGAGAGATTGAATAGTATAGAAATGTGGGACTTATATGTATTTGTCAAGTGATGAGGCTGTGAGTGATGATTCGTATATATCTATGCTAATGTTAGTTTAATAAAATTATACTATACTATAGGTGCATATGTTTCTGATAAGGTAGAAAAAAGTAATTGGGGGAAAAGTGTAGTTGAAGAGTTAGCCAATTATATTAAAGAAAATGAGCCTGCAATTAAGGGATTTACTGCCAGTAATATATGGCGAATGAAACAGTTCTATGAAACCTACAAAAACTTGCCACACTGTGGCGAGAATTTAGACGATAGATTTTTACAGCTTTCTTGGTCTCATCATAGACGAATAATGACACTAAAAAGTGAAGAAGAACCATCAACTGAGGGTTTGAAAGCAATAGTTAGTGCCAACGTGGTTGGCGATTTGGAAAACAGTTAAAGTCAGGAGAAACTTATTATGTTTCAATTACAACACTGTGGGCTGACGAAAAAATTCCAGGAAATGTTATTACAGTTACAATTCCATAGTGTATTGAAAGTATAGAAAGTGGAGACTATTTCAGAATTTGAAATAGTCTCCTTTTTGAATTACGTCCCACAATAGGTTACATAATTCTTGAAGTTTTCATCTGCAAGCATATAGTTGATGTTATTGGATGTGTAGTCATATGGATTTTTTAGAATGTCAAGTAGTTTGATTGTTTCTAAGATATCGCCTTCTTCAGCATTATTTATTGCATTTTCAACTAGGTGATTTCTTGGTATGATAATGGGGTTAGTACCTTCCATAATTTCTAGTGTTTTCTCCATAGGTTGATTTATGTGAGTAAGGGCACCTTTCCACTTTTTAATCCACATATCTAATTTCTTCATACCGTCTATATTGACTTTTAATAGGGTTTTAGCGTCAAATGGAAGTGGTTTCAGTGTACTTCTCAGGTATACAAAAGTGTTGGTATAGTCAAATGAGTAGATTTCTAAGATATTTAATAGAAGAGTGATTAGTTCCTTATCCTCTTCTGATGTTATTTTTTCAAGACCTATTTTATTTGCCATCATGCTAAACCACGCCTTTTGTAAATTTTCTTCAAATGAGTTAAGTTCTTCTCTCAGCAAATCCATGGCAGTTTTTTCATCTTTATGTATAAGGTTGATAAATGTCTCTGCTAATCTGTACATATTCCAAACAGTTATTTGAGGTTGGTTTCCATAGCTGTATCTGCCAGCGTGGTCGATTGAACTAAATACAGTCTTTAAATTGTAGGTGTCCATAAAAGCACATGGTCCATAGTCTATTGTTTCGCCTGCAATAGAGACATTATCTGTGTTTAAGACACCATGAACAAAACCAACTCTCATCCAATTGGTGACAAGTGTCACTTGCCTTTTTAGAATATTTTGAAACAGTGATAGGTAAGGGTTTCTATCGTTTATCACTTCAGGGTAATGTCTCCAGATTGTATAATCAGCCAATTGTTTTAATGCCTCTGGGTTTTCCTGTAGACTGGCAAATACAAAAGTACCAACTCGTATATGACTACTTGCGGTTCTAGTAAGTATGGCGCCATCTTCTTCTCTGTTTCGCAGTATTTTTTCACCAGTTTTTAGGACGGCTAAGCTCCTTGTGGTTTTAATACCTAGATAGTGCATTGTCTCACTTATAATATACTCTCTTACCATGGGACCTACATTGGCTCTACCGTCACCACGTCTTGAGTATATTGTCCTCCCAGAGCCCTTTAGCTGTATGTCAATTCTCTCATTGTCATTTGTTATGTGTTCACCCAGTATTACGGCTCTTCCATCTCCAAGCATATTTAAATAGCCAAACTGGTGTCCACAGTAGCTCTGTGAAAATGGCTTAGAGGATGGTTCTAGTGTTTTTCCAGAAAGTAAATTTTCAATGTCACTTTTTCTTGCGTTTTTAAGAACACTAATTCTATCAGCGTATTCACAGTTGTATAGGAGTATTTCTGGAGATGCTACTGGTGTAGGGTTATTATATGTATAAAACACTTTTGGGAGAGTGGTGTAACTGTTATTAAAATTAAAGTATGTTTTCATGTTTTTTTCCTTTTTTATTACTTATTACCTACTAATACATACCCAATTTTTTTGATGATGAAAAAAATAAGGGCTAATATTCCAAATAAATATATTAATTTATTGAAATATCAATACTTTTATGGTAATATGACGCGGGAAGGTTTAATTGTATTGGGAGGTATCGTATGAGTACATTAAAATCAAGAAAATTGGTGATGGTTAATATCGGAGCTTTTTTAATAACTGTAATAATCAACTATTTGAGTGCTGCTGGATTAATCAATAACATGAGTCAAGGTGCAGTATCAAAGGCTTATCCTACTATGATAACACCTGCTGGATATGCCTTTATAATATGGGGCGTAATATACCTATTTATTTTTCTTTCGTTTTTACTTCCTCTAGTTAAAAAGAATGAAAATAGGTTAGACCAGCTTGCAAAGATATCAAATTTATACGTCATTTCTTGTGTGATAAATATAGCTTGGACTCTCGTTTTTTCCTTTGAAATCATTTGGCTTTCTGCAATTTTAATTATAGCATTACTAATTAATATCATCATGATTATATTAAAGATGAACGAAGAAGTAGATAGTAAGGTTGATCCTTTTTCAGTTGGTTTTGGACTTTATGCAGGATGGCTTTCTATTGCATCAGTTGTAAACTTCTTGGCGTTTTTACGCTCTGTAAACTTCAAGTTTTTTGATGCTGAGGCATATGTAGTAGCTGGGGTACTTGTGCTGTTCATTTTTCTTGCTGTACTTCTTGCTAAGAAACAGGAGAATGCTTTCTATTTGTTGGCTATTATATGGGCATTTATAGCGATTTTAGTAAAGAAAAATATGTTTGCATTTAATGATCTTATTTCTTCTATAGTAATGGTTGAAATTGTCATATTATTAATTGTTGAATTTATAGTTGTAAAGAGAAGGTCTGCTTTAAAGTAGTTTATTATAATAGGGAGTAGATAACGTATACAAGGGGGATATCGTGATTTTTAGAAGTGAATTAGAGAGTGTAAAGAAATATGTTCCAGGAAAACCAATAAGTGAAGTAAAGGCTGAATACCATTTAGATGATATTGTAAAACTTGCTTCTAATGAAAATCCACTTGGGACATCACCACTTGCTTTAAAGGAGATGAGAGAGGCGTTAGAAGGGGTGAATATTTATCCAGATGGTGCTCAGGCAGCAGCCAAAAAAGCGATTGCAGAGTACTGGGGTATCTCAGAAGATATGATAATGATAGGTAATGGTGGCGAGGAATGTATTAAACTCTTAGCTCAAGCACTTATCAATAAAAATGATGAACTCATCATGCCTTGGCCTAGTTTTTCGCTATATGATATAGCAGTGAGTATAATGGGTGGAAAAGTGATTAAGTCAGAACTTGATGAAAATTTTGAACCAGATGTTGATGATATGATACGGCATTTGAACGATAAAACAAAGATGGTTCTTGTTTGCTCGCCAAACAATCCAACAGGTAACATCATACCAAAGGCTAGGCTTGAAAAACTCATCTCAGCTCTTTCTGATGATGTGGTTTTAGTTCTTGATGAAGCTTATTATGAATTTGCAGCTGTCAATCCTGAGTATGAAGATGCCTTTGACATCTTAAAGAGAAGACCAAATACAGTGATTCTAAGGACATTTTCTAAAGTTTGTGGTATGGCAGGTGCAAGAGCTGGTTATATCATCTCAAATCCTGACTTTATAGACAATATGTCAAAGGTGAGAAGTGTATTTAACTCTGGTCTGATTGCTCAAGCTGGTATAGTTGGTGCTACTAAGGATAAGGAGTTTATAGATAAGACTGTTGAATTAAACTATAAGTCGCTTTCTATCATGGAAGATTGTTTTGATAGACTTGGGCTTAAATACGCTAAATCAAATTCTAATTTCATTTGGGTAAATATAGGAAGAAGCTCTAAGGTAGTCAACGAGGAACTGTTAAAGAGAGGCATCATCATAAGACCAGGCTTTTTATGGGGATATGAGGACTACTTGAGGATTTCTACTGGTACAGTAGAGCAAACAGAGAGATTTGTAAAGGTATTTGAGGAAATAATGAATGAATAGTATTTTAAAAATAAATAATTTGACCAAAAACTATGGTAGTTTAACAGCTTTAAACAGCATAAATTTAGAAATTGGTCAGGGAAAAATAGTTGGGCTTCTTGGTCCAAATGGATCAGGTAAGACGACTTTAATTAAACTTATCATGGGTCTTCTTACACCTACATCTGGAGAAATATTAATTGATGATACTGAGATTTCTAAGTACACAAAGGGAATTATATCTTATCTTCCAGATAAACTGTACTTTGATAAGTCATCTAAATTATCTAGTATTGTGAATATGTTTGATGACTTCTATGAAGACTTTGATAGAGATAAGTGCATTCGAATGATAGAAGACCATGGTATCACTGGGAATCCAAAACTCAAAGCGTTATCAAAAGGAAATAAGGAGAAGTTTCAGCTATCTCTTGTCTTATCAAGAAATGCAAAGCTATTTCTTTTGGATGAACCACTAGGTGCTGTTGACCCTGCTGCTAGAGATAGAATATTAAATACCATTATGAAAAACTACTCTAAAACGGGTACTATGATTGTATCAACGCATCTGATACAAGATGTTGAAAGTATACTAGATGAAGTTATCTTTATTAAAGAGGGAAATATTTTACTTCATGAAAGTGCAGATGTAATAAGAGAAAGAGAAAAGACTTCTATTGATTCTCTCTTTAGGGAGGTGTTTAAATAATGTTGACACTTATTAAGTATGATTTTATTGAAATTTCGAAGAAGATACTTCCTGTTTGGCTTATCATAATAGCTCTTATGGTTGTACAGAATTTGACGTTTATGAATAAGTCTGCTGAGGCAATTAGTGTGCTTGTCAGTATTTTCTCAGCACTACTGCCTGTGGCTGTGTTTTTTACACTTATTGTTGTAGGAGCTGTGTGGTTTAATAATTCGATGTATTCTGATAGGGCATATCTGACATTTACGCTTCCAAGGACAAATATGGAAATTATATTAAGCAAGGTTATCACTATACTTGTTTATGTCATTTTGTCTCTGATATTTACTTTATTACTTGTATTTTTGACCTTTTTTATTATAGGAGATAAGGCTACTTTTTTAAATAGTGCAAGCATAATGGTCGATTTTGACGTTGTAAAAAAAGCATATTACTTATTTATGGCAAATCAATCAGTTGCTGTGTTTTCTTATATGCTTCTCATATTTTTTTCTATTTCTATTTCTAGTATGCTTACAAGGTTTAGAAAACTAGCTGGTATTGGTATATTTATCGTTACTAAATTACTTACAGAAAACACTCTTTTAAGAGCAATAACGAGTTTGTTTGGGCTTGATTACTCGAAATTAAGAAATCAATCCAATATGATGATGGGATTTGGTAAAGTTGCCAATGATTTTACCGATATATTATATACTCAGTTATATGTCAGTTTGTTATTTGGACTGATAACTGCTGTAATATATATTTTTGTAATTAAGTATATAACGACAAAAAGACTGAACCTATAGGTAAGAAGCACTTTAAACTTTTGCGAGAGAATTTCAATATCTGTTAGTTCGGTAATTACTGCTCTATTTTACTCAAAAGGGGGATTAACATTGGACTTTATGGTATTTACCTACATAAGTGCTTTTGCATATGGTATATGTGTAGGAAGTTTCTTGAATGTAGTTATTTATAGACTCCCTCTAGAGATAAATATGGTTAAGGGAAGGAGCTTTTGTCCGTCTTGTGAGCATAGTTTGGGTGTCTTTGATCTCTTTCCACTCTTTAGCTATTTGTTTTTGGGGGCTAAGTGTAGGTATTGTAAAACAAAGATATCACCACAGTATTTTATAGTAGAGCTGATTACAGGAATTATTTATATGCTAGTAGTCTATGTCTTTGGTATTTCTTGGGATAGTCTATTTTACATAGTATTATTTTCACTATTAATACCATTGGTCAGAATTGATCAGCTTCATAGCTATATACCTAATAAATTAGTTTTGTTGATATTTGTGTGTTCGCTGCTTTTAGGATTTTCTCATGGGCGAAGTGTTATAAATATTATGGTTTCAGGACTTGTGTTTGCATTTCCTTATATAGTTGTAAGTTTATTGTTCGTTCTTCTTAAGAAGAAGCCTTTTGGTATGGGTGATATTAAAATTGCCATTGCGTTGGGGATAGGATTTGAGTTGTCATTAATTAATTTATACATTTATTTGACATTAATTATTTTATCTGTTAAAATTTTTGTGTCTCTTTATGTTAATAAAACAGACGTTAATGAACCATTCCCCTTTTCAATGTATATAGGCACTGTATATTTGTTGACTGTGTTACTTTATAGATTTGTATAGGTGTGAATATGATTAGAAAAAAAAGACTAGGAGATATGCTTATAGAGTATAGGCTTCTCACCGAAGAGCAACTCATGAATGCTCTTAGAAAACAAAAAGAGACAGGTAAAAAATTAGGGCGACAGCTAATCGATTTAAAATACATATCTGAGACCAATCTTTTTAAGGTGCTTGAAGTACAGTTTGGCATTCCGTATTTTGATATTAGCTCAGTTTATATTGACCCTTCAATACCAAAACTTATTACACAGAAGTTAGCTGAACACAATATGTGTATACCAGTTATGTACAAGGACAATGTTCTGACAGTTGCAATGAGCGACCCGTTAGATGTTATAGCTATTGATGATATAAAAATGTCAACAGGGTTTGAAGTGTCTCCTGTTATCTCTTCAGAAGTTGATATTAAAAGAGCAATCACCAAGTTTTATGACGCAACAGATAAAGCCAAGCAAGCGGCAAAGGAATTTACATCTCAAAGTATTGAAGAAGAGAGTGTTTTCGAGGAAAACGCTGATGTAATGAACAGTCCAATGGTTAGACTTGTAAATACTATTGTAAAGCAAGCTGTTCAGAAAAAGGCAAGTGATATCCATATTGAACCATTTGAGACTTATGTAAGAATTAGATATAGGATAGATGGTTCTTTAGTTGAAATTATGACATCAGATAAGGCTACCCACTCTGGTCTTGCCACCAGAATAAAGATTATGGGTAACATGAACATATCTGAGAGAAGAATTCCTCAAGATGGTAGAATAGAGACAACTATTGATGGTCTACCCATTGATATGCGTATATCAGTACTGCCTACAGTATATGGCGAGAAGATTGTTATCAGGATATTAGATAAGAATTCTTCTTTGATGAGTAAAGAAGATCTTGGATTTTCTCCTGAGAACATGGACAGGCTTGAAAAAATCCTTAAAATACCTGAAGGGATAATTTTAATTACAGGGCCTACAGGTTCAGGTAAGACAACTACTCTTTATTCGATCCTTAAAGAATTTAATACAGTAGATACCAACATCATTACAGTTGAAGACCCTGTTGAGTATCGACTAGATGGTATCAATCAGGTTCAGGTTAACAACAAAGCAGGTCTAACTTTTGCTTCTGGACTTAGGTCAATACTACGTCAGGACCCAGATATAGTAATGGTAGGGGAAATAAGAGACCAAGAAACTGCTCAGATTGCAATTAGAGCAGCGATAACGGGTCACATCGTTTTTTCTACACTCCATACCAATGATACACCTAGTACTCTTTCAAGACTAGTTGATATGGGTGTTGAACCTTTCCTTGTTGCTACTGCTACAAAGGGTGTTCTCGCCCAAAGACTGGTAAAGCGAATATGTAAAAAGTGTAGGTATACATATGAACCAAATAGCGATGAAAGAAAAATTCTAGGAATTTCAGAGGATACTAAGGCTTTGGTTGCTAAGGGTAAAGGTTGTAATGTCTGTAATAACACAGGTTATGCAGGCAGGGTAGCAATTCATGAAGTTCTTATAGTTGATGAGGGAATTATGTCATTGATTATAGCTGGTGGAAATGTTGATGCTCTAAAGGAAGCTGCTATAAAGTCAGGTATGAAGACACTAAATGATTCTTGTATTGACTTAGTTAAAAAAGGAATTACTACAGTAGAAGAAGTTGTAAGAAATACTTACCAATTAGAAATTTAGGAGGCTTCTTATGAATACAGTTATTGATAATAGTAATATGGTTAATATTAGAGAAGTATTTAAGTCTGCTGTAGATAAAGGCGCTTCTGATATTCATATAGGGGTTGGTGTCCCAATACTTGCAAGAGTCACTGATAAGCTTCTTCCTATCACTGATTGCAAACTTGGACCAGACGAAACACTTCAAATTACTAAAAATATATTGAGTAGAGAGCAATATGAAATATTTATGGAGCAAGGCGAAGTTGATTTTTCATTTTCGATTTCTGGACTTGGGCGATTTAGGGCAAATGCTTTTCAGCAAAGGGGTTCTTATGGAATAGCGTTTCGTGTTGTGCCTAGGGATGTTCCAAGTTTAAAAGCTCTTGGTGTGCCTAAGATTGTTGAGTCGTTTACTTATAAAAAGCGTGGTCTAGTTTTAGTTACAGGTCCTACTGGATCTGGTAAGTCTACAACGCTTGCCTCTCTAATTGATATAATTAACAAGAGAGATAGAAGGCATATCATTACAATTGAAGATCCAATAGAGTATCTTCACTTAAATAAAAACTGCCTTGTAAATCAACGTGAAGTAGGAAATGATACAAAGAATTTCTCCAATGCGTTAAGGGCAGCGCTTCGTCAGGACCCTGATGTTATACTAGTTGGTGAGATGAGAGACCTTGAAACCATTGCAACTGTTCTTACAGCTGCTGAGACAGGGCACCTTGTTTTTTCTACTCTTCATACTGTAGGCTCTGCTCTTACCATTGACAGGATAGTGGATGTATTTCCGCCACATCAACAGCAGCAAATTAAATCACAGCTTGCTGGAGTGTTGGAAGGTGTAATATCTCAACAATTAGTACCCTGTAAGGATGATAGGGTTAAGGTATTGGCAACAGAATTGTTAGTGTCAACCCCTGCTGTTAGAAATTTGATTAGAGAAGGAAAAAGTCATCAAATTCAGACTGTTATTCAAACAAGCAGAGATGCTGGTATGATTAGTATGGATGAATCACTGCTAAATCTGTTTAAAACCAATAAGATAACAAGAGATGATCTCATTAGATATGCTATTGATGTAGACTATGTAAGTAAACAAACTGGTTATTCTTGTTATTGATGTAAAAAAAAATAAAAAAAAATGTATTTGTGTTAAGATGCAGACTTTATTTGTCGATAAGTCATATGTAGATGTAGTCATAGGAAGGAAGTATAATGGCTGAAAATACCTTGTACACTTGTAGATACATGACAAGAAATGGCGTTATAGAAGTCAAAGAAATTAGTGCAGAAAATAAAGCTGGTGTAGAATCTGCACTCAGATCAAGTGGAGCTACACCAATAGAGATTACCGAAAAGTCTGGTAAGGCCTCAAAAACTGCTTCATCGTCGTTTTTACAACAAAAAGTAAAGGCTAAAGATATATCTATATATTGTAGACAGCAGCAGACAATGCTTCATGCTGGCATGCCACTCATAAAGACACTTGAAGTAATGAACGAACAACTTGATCATCAAACCTTAAAAGAGGCTACTGGTCATATGATGGATGGTGTCCGTAAGGGAAATATGTACTCTGATGTATTAAAAAAACATCCCAAAGTGTTTCCTGAGTTATTTGTTTCTATGATAGAGACAGGGGAAATGACAGGTAGACAAGATGAGGTATTAGCTAAAATGGCAATCCACTATCAAAAGGAAGACGTCATTGAGAAAAAAATAAAGGGTGCAATGATATACCCTATCTTTCTATCGATACTTACAGTGGCAGTTGTAATCATCATGTTAGTCAAGATTCTTCCTAAATTTGTAAAAATGTTTGAAGGTACAGATGTTGAAATGCCTGCAGTAACTCAGTTTGTAATGGATACATCAGATTTTGTTATCGCAAATTGGTACTTTTTATTAGCTGGTATTATTTTGATAGTCCTAGGTTTTAAGTTTTTTGTCAAAACACCAGGTGGTAGAAGGGCATATGATGGAATGTTGTTGAAATTACCTATTGTTGGGACATCTATTAGAAAAGTTGTAACTTCGAGGTTTACAAGAACTCTTTCAACACTATTGGGAAGTGGACTTCCATTACTTCAGTCCCTTCAAATGGCTGGTAAGGTCACAAGAAATGTTGTAGTTGAAGAGAGTATAAATAAACTGACAGATGACATTAAAAAAGGCAGTAAGTTAAGTGTACTGATAAGACAAATGTCTGTTTTTCCACCAATGCTTGTTTCAATGATAAGTGTAGGTGAAGAGTCAGGTTCACTAGAGGAAATGCTTGAAAAGACAGCTGATTTTTATGACTATGAATTAGAATCAGCTATGGATAGTCTTGTTGGCTTGATTGAGCCTGTCATGATACTAGTCATGGGTTTAATTATTGGATTTATAGTTGTTGCTATGTTACTACCAATATTTGAAATCATCAAGACTGTGCAGTAATGAATTTGATCTTATGTCTCTATGACTTTAAGATATATGTAGAAATTGTTTTGAAATAAGGAGGATTAAAAAATGTATAATTTCAAAAACAAAAAGCAAAAAGGTTTTACGTTAATTGAGCTTGTTATCGTTATCGTAATTCTAGGTATTCTAGCTACAATTGCAGGTGTTAGATATTCTAACATGACTCAAACAACTGAAGATGGTGTTGCTAAGGCAAACCTAAGAACTATCAAGTCAGCTGTAACAATGGCTGCTGCTAAAAACTTAGGTAAATTTCCTACAGAAAGTGGAGAGGTAAGTAGTATTACAGATTTAACTAGTCTGTTAGAAAAAGACGCTTATTCAAAACCTAATGGTTATACTTATACTTATTCTTGTACTGATGGTAAAACGTATGACCTTACTGTTGTAGGTGGCGGACTTCCTGCTACTGCTTCTGTAAAAGATGGTACTAAATATACTGAAGATGGTAATGACTAAAATCAATATTTAGTTCTAATTAACTTGATAAATGGGGGCATTGTCCCCCAATTTATTGGGTATTTTGTTGTATTTTTGTTTGTTAGTAATAGTGTATGTATTGTTTATATATCTGTGTTTAAACTGAAAGAAGGAGGATGACAAATGTTTAGAAAAAGAATTCTATCACTCTTGATTTTGTCAAGTGTTCTATTTAGTGTTGCATTTGCAGATTGTCCTTCACACTGGGCTAAAGAGTCCTATGATCTTGGTCTATCTAAGGGAATACTTCATCACGATATTAATGCAAATTATTCTGAGTTTATTACTAGGGAGGATTTTGCAAAGCTGGTTGTACACTATTATATTAGACAAAAGGGCTACAATAATTTAGAGGAATTACTTGCTGTTGACTTGAGCTCTGAATTTGACGCGTATGAGTATCCTTTTAAGGATTTAGATTATAGTCTTGATTCTTATAAGTATATTGTAGCAGCAAATATACTGGGTTTTGTAAATGGTGTATCTAGTTCAGAATTTGCGCCAACAGCAAAAATAAGTAGAGAGCAAGCAGCTAAAATGCTTTTTACTGTTTACGAAAAGGTGCTCAAGGATAATTCTCTTGATGTTGAAAAACATGATGAAGTAGCTGAGTTTATAGACCATTCAAGTATTTCTCAATGGGCTAATAAATATGTCTATCCAATTAGAGCTCTTGGTATAATGAATGGTGAAGGCGATAATTTATTCAATCCTAAGGGTAAGTATACTAGGGAGCAAGCTGCTGTTACAGTGGTTAGACTTTCGCAGATGGCTAGTGATGTAATTGAAGATGTGGAAGAACATTCGCCAAGTGATTACGAACGTGATCGTTCTAGTGATGATTATGATCATGAAACATCACATCATCAAGATGAGCCTCACCATACTTTGCCACCTGCGGAATCTCAGGTAGGGAAAGAGCATGAATCCTTTGGGGTAGCACCACCACCAAATCTAGGCGCTGGGTCTGTTGCTGGGTCTGATCATCTAGTAACGATGACGCCACCTGTTTTTGAGGAAGCTGAAGAGCCAGAGATAGAAAAACCTAGTTTGTTTATTGCTCTACCAAATGCTTATGAGTTAAAGTGTTATGAAAATAAAGTAGTTGAGCTTGTAAATAAGGAGAGGGCAGATGCAGGTCTTCAGCCTTTACAGCAAAATCCAAATTACTATAGTCATGCTATGACTAGGGCAGAGGAAATAGTGGAGACATTTAGTCATACAAGACCAGATGGCTCTGACTTTAACTCTGGTATTGATGGCTATAGCTATGCTGGAGAAAATCTGGCAAAAGGACAAGATACACCACAGAAGGTGGTGTCTGAGTGGATGGAGTCTCCAGATCACAGAGAGAATATTTTAAGACCTGAATTTACTCATATAACTGTAGCTGTATATTACAAGCATAATTCAGAATATAAGTGGCATTGGGTACAAATTTTCTCAACACCATAGAATTAGATAAAAAAAATAGTGATTAAAACTCAATGTTTCAATCACTATTTTTTTGTTTTTATATTTTAGACATGACAGAATTCAGTTTTCCTTCCATGCTTGCTTTTTTGTCTCTTCTGTCATCTATTTTGATAGAAGTTGAGACTCTCATGGCGCCCATATGAAATGGGTGTTCATGCACCTTTCTGATGAGTGCAAGTATGTCATCTAAATCACCTTCAAGAATTGTACCCATTGGTGTTAACATATATTTGACTTTATCTTGTTCCTTCACTATTTTGTGACAGCCTGCTACGTATTTACTTAGACTTGTTGTAGCTGTACCAAATGGAGATGTTGTAAACTCTACTATTGCCATTTTAGTACTCCTTTCTAACTAATTTTTGAACCTTTTCGCCTCTCACTCTAGCTGGCAAATACTCCAGTTTTCCTATGAGTGGTCTTACATAGTTTGTCCATGCCTGAGTAGTGAAGTTTCCTTCTGCATTGATAAATTCATCTGGCATGTGCTTTGTCTTTCCACCTATCATTTCAAGGGGCATTAGCTTATAATCTACAGCATAATCACCTGTTCTGACGATGACTACAGAGCCATTTGTCTTGCTCTCAATCGCGATTTGTACAGCTCTTTCGCCAGCTTCTCTTGCTTCTCTTTGATCTACTTCACTTACTACACCAAAGAAACTTCGTTGGAGATAGCCAAATGTATCAGCTCTTACTCTACCTATGCCAAGTTTGTTTTTGATTTCTCTTGATAATAAGTCTCCTAGCATACCTGTTCCAGATAGTTGTACATTGCCATGGGCATCTTTTTCTACGGTATCAACGAGTTTTGTGATAATCGGATTTCCATCTTCGTCTGAAATACCTTCTGATACAGCAATGACACATCTGCCGTATTTTTTATAGACTTTATCTACATCTCTTAGGAAGTTTTCTATGATAAATGGTCTCTCTGGTAGGTAGATTAGGTGTGGACCATCATCTTCATAAACTTTGGCAAGTGATGCTGAGGCTGTCAAAAAGCCAGCATGCCTACCCATAACCACGCCAATATAGACACCTTTAAGGGCTTTGTTATCAAGATTAGTGCCCATAAAGGCAGAAGATACAAATCTAGCTGCTGAGCCAAATCCAGGACAGTGGTCATTTTCAACCAAATCATTGTCAATAGTTTTAGGTATGTGAATTGCCACAAATTCATAGTCCTGCTTTTTAGCTTCTTCGCTAATGATTCTAACGGAGTCAGATGAATCGTTTCCACCTATGTAGAAGAAGTATCTTATGTTGTGAGTTTTCATTACTTCAAAACACTTTAGGCAGTACTCTCTATCAGGTTTTACTCTTGTAGAGTGGAGTGCTGAAGAGGGCGTTTTAGCTAGCATTTCAAGATTGTGCTCTGTTTCAGATGAAAGGTTGACAAACTCCTCGTTTACAATACCTTCTATTCCTCCCATTGCTCCATATACTTTTACGATTTCTGGGTGTTTTCTTGCTTCTTTAACAACACCTACAAATGATTGGTTTATAACGGCAGTAGGTCCACCACCTTGTGCTACAAGTACTTTACCTTTAAGTTTCATAAATACCTCCATATATTAATAAGACAAGTTATGTAAATTTTCTATTCATTTTTGATATATCTCGTGTTATAATGTCCCTACTTATAACAAGGAGGAAACAATGAATTTATACGAGAAATGGCAACATGATGGCACAGATTTTACTGACCAAGGCTCTTACAATGCTTACTGGGCTGCATACTTTGAAAGAGAAAAGTCAGTTTACCAAAAGATTCTAGCAGAAAAAACAACAGAACTAAAGGGAACACTATCTGAGCTTGCTACATATTATAACATGTCAGCACTAGAAATGGTAGGTTTTTTAGATGGTATTAATACCAGTTTGAAAGAAGAAGTTAATTTAGAAGAAGTAGTGGAAGAAACTGAAATTTTTGCTGAGATTGAATACGAAAAATTACTCTTTAATATGTACAAGGCAAAAGCTGAGTGGCTATATGAATTAGAAGAGTGGGAAGATATCTTTGATGAAGAAACTAGGGGAAGAATAAAGAGAGAGTATTACAAGTCTGCTTCAGTAAGGGTAGAAAAGACACCTGGTAGAAATGAACCTTGTCCTTGTGGGAGTGGGAAGAAGTACAAGAAATGCTGCCTCAATAAATAATTTTTCAGCTCAATCTTTCACGCATTAGCTAACTCGAGAGCCTAAAGTTTCTAGCTCATGTATTTCTATATACAATCCCGTCGATAACTTTAGGCTTACTCGTTGCTACTGCGTAAAGTCTCGAGCTGAAAAAGGGTATCCCATACTGTCAACCAAGATTTCTTAGCAAAAAAAGAGAGCTTTATTTATTAGACTATATCAATAAATTGTTGCTACAGCATAAAGTCTCGAGTTGAAAAATGCTAGAACACCTGACTTTAATAATAGACATTGTTAAGATTGCATATTGTCATTCAGAGCCTATGAAACACTATACAAATTAACAAAGTCTGTCATTCAGAGGAGCAAAGCGACGTAGGAATCTAGACTTTGTAGTAATTTGTAGTGTTTCAAGGCGTGGAATCTTAATATGCAATCTAATTTGAGATTAGTGTATTTGACGCATTCCAAGATTTCTTAGTAAAAATGAGTGTTTTATTTATTTTACTGCTTCTATGATGATGGGTTCTGGTGTGCCCTCTGGTCTTCAAAACCAGCATGAGGTGTTAAGAGCATCTTAGGTGGGTTCGATTCCCACGCATTCCCGCCATTTTTTTATATGTAAAAATGCCGGAAAAGCGCCAGAACTTGATTATTCAAGTTGACGAGGTCGGAGATTATCGAACATTCGGCGGGTATCTCCGTGGCGAGCTTGCGCCATAAAGTTGGACAAAATTAGAAGGTGACTTCTTTGACAAATCCAAACGACAAGTAACTATTATAAGTAAGTAATGCTAAGTAGCCTACACCGGCATGTAGACTTTTTAGCATTGCTTATTTTTTTTATGAAAGGTGGAAAAGCTATGTGTGGAATTCTAGGTTATGTTGGTACTGGTAATGCAATACCTGTAATATTGGATGGACTTAATAAATTGGAATACAGAGGGTATGATTCTTCGGGTATAGCCTATATATCTGATGGACAGCTTAATGTAAATAAGTTTAAAGGTAGACTAAAGGTACTTGAAGATTATCTTGAAGGGAAAAATGTGGAGTCTAGTACAGGTATTGGTCATACTAGGTGGGCAACTCATGGTGCGCCATCTGATGAAAATGCTCATCCACATACTAATGCCAATGAAAATATTGCTGTTGTACACAATGGCATCATCGAGAATTACGAAGCAATAAAAGAGTGGCTTAACTCAAAAAATGTCACAACGTATAAGTCAGAGACAGATAGTGAGGTTATTGCTCACCTAATTGATTATTTTTATGAGGGTGATTTACTTCAGGCTGTATTTGAAGCAACAGAGAGAATGGAAGGCGCATATGCTATTGGTGTCATAGCACATGATGAACCTGGTAGGATTGTAGCTGTTAGAAAGGATAGTCCTCTTATTGTTGGACTTTCTGAGGGAGCAAATTATATTGCATCTGATATACCTGCTATTATGAAGTATACTAGGGATGTCTACTTAATTGATAATGATGAAGTAGTAGATATCACAAAGGATAATGTTGATATATACAATATATTTAAGGAAAAAGTTGACCGTGATGTATTTAAGGTGACATGGGATGTCAATGCTGCTGAAAAAGACGGCTATGAACACTTTACAATCAAGGAAATTTTTGAGCAACCAAAAGGCGTTAGTGAAACACTGACAAGAAGACTAACTTCTGACAAGAAGCTTAGGCTTGAAGGTATCACAATGACACCAGATGATATGAAGAAAATCAATAAAATTTACCTTGCTTCTTGTGGGACAGCCTACCATGCAGGTCTTGTTGGAAAGAGAAATATAGAGCGACTTGTTGGTATACCTGTTATTGCAGAAGTAGCTTCAGAGTTTCGATATATGAACCCAGTAATTGATGAAAATACACTATTTATTTCAGTATCACAGTCTGGTGAAACATTAGATACACTTCAGTCGCTTAGAGAGGCAAAGAAGCGTGGTGCTAGAGTATTGTCTGTCGTAAATGTAGTTGGTTCTTCTATAGCTAGAGAGTCTGATGATGTCTTCTACACATGGGCAGGACCTGAAATAGGGGTTGCTTCTACTAAGGCATTTACTACTCAGCTAATGGCATTTCACATGCTTGCACTTCACTTTGCAGATTTAAAAGGCACAGTAAATGAAGAAGAATATGAGACAATAATTGATGAATTACTCTCTGTTAGTAAGTATGTAGAAAGTGTTTTAAATACAAAGGAAACAATGCAGAAGATTGCCTCTGACAATTTCTATAAAGAAAGTGTATTCTTCATGGGTAGAGGAGTGGATGTCGATATAGCCTATGAGTCGTCATTAAAGCTAAAAGAACTTAGCTATATTAATTCTTTTGCCATTGCTGCTGGCGAGTTAAAGCATGGTACCATTGCGCTCATAGAAGATGAAACACTTGTCATTGCCTTTGCAACTCAAGATCACTTATATGAAAAGAACTTATCAAATATCAAAGAAGTAAAAGCTAGGGGTGCTCATGTTATAGCAATTGCAAAGGAAGGCAATTCATCCATTGCAGACATAGCAGATGAAGTTGTCTATATACCAGCAGTCAAAGACCACTTAACACCGCTTCTTTCTGTTATACCAGCTCAGTTTTTGGCGTACTATGTAGCTGTAGCTAGGAATAATGATGTGGATAAGCCGAGGAATCTTGCCAAGTCAGTAACCGTTGAATAATTTTTTGCGTTGAAATCTTGGCGCTATCGTTGTCACGTCGCCCACTTTACTTGGTCACGTATATCTATATACGCTCCGCGTCGCTAAAGTGGGCTCGTGTCCTAGATATCATCCAAGATTTCTTAGCAAAAACTCTCCACGCTGTCATTCAGAGGAGCGTAGCGACGTAGGAATCTAGCGTGGACTATAAAATATCATTGTTGTGATTAGCTAACTCGAGAGCCTAAAGTTTCTAGCTCATGTATATCTATATACAATCCCGTCGATAACTTTAGGCTTACTCGTTGCTACTGCATAAAATCTTGAGCTGAAAATGCTTGTCCAAACTAATGCTATTTTAGTACTATTATCTAAGATTCCTTAGCAAAAAAAGTGCTTTATTTATTTGACTATAATAATGAAATGTTGCTATTGTGTAAAGTCTTGAGCTGAAAATGGTGTTTCTATGTTGCTGTTATTTTTAGCGCTATCATCTAAAAATATCAACGCATAAAAGGCACTCCACGCTGTCATTCAGAGGAGCGTAGCGACGTAGGAATCTAGCGTGGACTATAAAATATCATTGTTGTGATTAGCTAACTAGAGAGCCTAAAGTTTCTAGCTCATGTATATCTATATACAATTCCGTCGATAACTTTAGGCTTACTCGTTGCTACTGCGTAAAATCTTAAGTTGAAAAGGATGGAACCACTTCGCGTTGTCATCCAGAGAAACGATAATAAATGTATTTTCTGAAAACCACGCTGCTCCCTCCTACGTGCTAGCCACACCGACTTGTAAATCCCTAAGTTTAAGCGTTCTACGAACTTTAAACTGTAGGGTTTTATCTACGTCTGAGCGGCGGATCACTCCGTCATCGCGGGCGCTAAACGGTTTCAGAAAATAATTTATTATCTTTGGCGTTGCTAGGCAAGTAATGAGCAACACCCCACGAGCGATAAATCGCCCGAAGGTTCGGACTGCCGTCCTAAATAGAAAAGAGACATATATATCTAATTTCAAGCAAGCTTGATTAGACATATATGTCTTTTTTTCTGCTCATTACTTGGTCTTCGAAAAGTCTTGAGCTGAAAATGATGGTTTAAACGGTTGCTATTTTAGCACTGTCATTAAAAATAGCATGTAAAAAGGTGTTTTGTATTTATGCTCGTCCATTTCTTATCCATTTTGCCCAGTCGTTTCTATTATTGATTTCAGCAACACTAGCTGCTTTTTCAAAATCATATTCAATAGAAATTAATTTTGTATTTATTTTATTATTACTAATATCAATTAAAGCGTACTTTGCGTGTGTACTTAAACTTTCCATCTTATGTGGAACTGGCAATTCATCTTTATAAGCTGGTAAACCAATACTTCCAGGGTTAATGATAATTTTATTTTTTGTTTGTACCATTCTTGGGAGGTGGCTATGCCCACAGACAACAATACTTTCTTTTATTTTGGATAAAGTTCTTGTTATTTCTTCGTTTGTTTGAATATCCACGTAATCTATGTTTATTTTTTCTAATAACGCAGTGGAGTCACATGTTGGGGTGCCGTGACAGCAATAGATATCCTTATATATTAGGTCAAAGGGTAATGATTTTAGCCAATTGATGACATCATTATTAATAGATTTTTTGACAAATTCTAAAGTAGGTGAGGAAGAATTTAGTTGAATATTTTCGATAATAATTCTATCTTGATTTCCTGATATAGACTCAATGTTATTTTCGACTAATAAATTATATGTTCCTTTTGGATCTAATGGCCCGTACAGGCTATCTCCTAGGTTTAATGTTTTATCAACATTTTTTGTTTTTATGTCTTGAAGCACTTCTCTTAATGCCCAAGAGTTACCGTGTATATCTGATATTATGGCAATTCTCTCTGTTGTCATTATTAAATATCCTTTCACTATTATTACATGAAATGCTTGAAAGTATAACACTGCTTGTATTTATATATATCATATCATCATATTAAATTAGTTTATCTGATTTTTCAAGTAAACATATCATCTAGCGTGGATATTTATTGATTTTTTTACGCATTTCAGAGAGAATATATATAGAAACCAAGCGGATTTTTTTAAAGGAGTATTTTTATGTTTGTATCCATTGATGAAATAAAGTCAAGGTTAGACGCTTACAATATAAATTACAAGATTATAGAACATCCACCTGCACACACAAATGAGCTTGCTGACAAGTACATTGAGGGTCATGAGGGGGTTCGAACAAAGACACTTTTTCTAACGGATGAAAAAAAGAAAAAATTCTTTATGTTTGTTTTAGATGAAGATAAGTCTCTTGACTTAAAGGTGTTGAAGGACAGACTAGGTGTTAAACGGTTAAAGTTTGCTTCTGATAATACACTCTCTAAAAAACTGTCTTTAAAAGCTGGTGTTGTTTCTCCTTTTGGTCTTTTAAATGATGAGCTAAGAGATGTTGCGTTTATAGTAGATACTGATATCAAGGATATGATTTTGACTTTCCATCCAAATACTAACGAAGCAACCATATTTATCAACTACACTGATTTGCTTCACTTTTTATCAGAGGAACATTGTAAAGTTAGTAGTATGAGTATTTAGTGAGTATTATAAATAAGTTCACATTTTATTCATTGTATAAAACTGGCTTTGGTAGTACAATAGCGTTGATTGATATGATTTAGCATTATTTATTCAACTTTCTTAGCAATTTAACTGTTTTAAATTATTGAAATATAAATGGTACACAGAAAAACATAGTGGTTTTGAAAAAAAATATCACCTAAAAATGTACTTGTCATTCAGAGTTTATGAAATACTACAATACATTACAAGCTTTAAGACTCCACGCCTTCGGCTCTGAGTGACAAAGCTTGTTGTATTGTATAGTGTTTCAAAGCGTGGAATCTTAAGTAC